>Ga0208135_100385_pt1 | contig 28340 bp, 31 predicted proteins | sample AntDeeMetag02WF5_FD_184757 | JGI IMG/M metagenome (GOLD analysis project Ga0208135, IMG submission 184757) | Saline lake microbial communities from Deep Lake, Antarctica - Antarctic Deep Lake Metagenome 02WF5 (SPAdes) (version 2) | ecosystem: Environmental > Aquatic > Non-marine Saline and...
CGACGAAACCACTGGCGGTGAACCGGGCGTGTGGGCCGAATGTCCCGGCTGTGGCGAGATCGTCGACCCAATCAATGCTTAGTAAACAGTTCATCCGGCAGATCGTCAGGCTCGGGCCGTCATCGACCCGTCGACGTGGACGCCGACGCTATCGAACGCACCACTCCCAGTTATCGTATGTCCATCGCCATCGAGGATGACGTCGCTCGACGTAATCTGGATACACGTGGCGTTGGCGCTCCCGTCGATATCAGCGCCCAGGACGTACTCGCCCCGGGTGTCGATGGTCATACAGTCAGTGACTGTGAGGGGCGCGGCGGCTGCCGGTGTGCTGGCAATGACGCCAAGCACGAGGAGCCCTAGCAGGACCGTCAACAGTGGTACAGTGAGTTGCTGCCGCGAATATTCGGTGTACTGGGTTCTCATTGGGATTCCTGGGCGATCGAGCAAACCAGTGATCGCCCACCCGGAGCAACCCCGACGCGCAAGATGCCTTACCCTCGTCAACCCCCCAGTGGCAATAAGACTATCCATAAACAGTCCATATAAATATATGTTGATCGCCAGTTTAAGTTCGGTTAGAAGTGGCTAAGAGCTATTCTGACGGCCCCTGAATCGCTATTCGTCGGATGTTCCAGCTCTACATCTCGCTTTTCCTATGGATTCCCACACCAGCATGTCTCAGTGGACATCCCCAGAGTTGGTGACCCCCACTCACGGGTGCAATCCCCTCGCCATCTCGCAGCGCCCATATTCTCGAAGGATGGAAGCGCACCGCTCCCAAACGAGTCCACAGCTCCCGCTCGTGACGGATTTCCAGGCGATAGCTGCACACTGTTGTTGAGGCCGACTCAGATTCTGTCAGTCGGTGCGTACTGACGACAGTAGTTGGATTCAGTAGGCCAGAACCTGTCGGGAGGGACCACGCCGGGCGACACGCTTGCCCGTGCGACGGACGCGTGCTCACATGCCGGGAACGCTCCGAACGACACTGTCCCACATCGTGGGCCGCCGTCGCAGGGTCGACCGTCGTCGTGATGTGGCTGGTGCCTCGCCAGTGGGGTTTGGCACGCGTCTCCTCGCACCGCTCGCACTTGCACATACTGGGTCAGAGTGGGGGGAGGTGTGATCGCCCGCGAGCGAGTGAACGATGGCAACCAACGTGCCTGTGTACCGTCGTGCGACCGGTGCGCGATGGTCAGCGGTGGCAGTGTCACTGTAGACTTGATTTTGTCTCCACCACCAGATAGGCACACTGCGAACAGTCGATGCCGTATTTCGTGGTTGTTTCCCAGTGCAGAGCAGGCTGGGAGCACTGCGGGCACGGCTCGTCCTGAATATCGACGGTGGCCATGCACTTTGGATGGGGGCCTTGTACCATTATTAGCGAGGAGCTATGCGGAATAGTAGGAAATGATCTCCCAATCGATGATTACGGCTTCGGCAGGCGACGCTCGCACGGGGGGACATGGTTCAAGAGTGCGCCCGGTCACTCGCCGCGCAGGCGCGGGTGCGGTGGGGGTCGGACCCGCTGATGGCCTTCGATGGGTCCGCCCACTGCACCACACAGTCGATGGCGACACTGACTGGTGATCGTCTCTGTGACTTCTCCCTCGAGTTCGGGTCGGCTGTGGGCGCTCTTACTATATGGACCGCCAGCGGCGACCGGCCCCACTTAACGATTGTCGCGCTGTCGAGATCCGAGTCGGTCCGGCCATTGTTTTCGGTGGCCCCCACTGTGTGTGCCATGCACTGTGCACATTGTGGCGCGGACTCAGATCCCTCGGTGCGGCGGCTCCTCTTTCACCGCGCTGGACGCGAAATCGATATCCACCTCTGTGAAGCGTGCCTTGCAGACCTTCTGACTGACTCTGGGATCGAATTGCGGGAGCGCTGACCTACGGTGTTGCACCCACGCCTCGGCCAGGGCCTGAAACGGGCGGGCGTCGGGCTCGCTATCGCCGTCAGAGGGGTGTGAACTGTCCTGCTGCGGGTCCCTACGTAGGCGTGGACTGTGCCACCGGGCCGGCGTCTCGCTCTGTCCGCCCCACTCCAGCTGGCCGAGAGTGCTGGCTAGCGTCTGGAGACGACGGTATGATACTGGCACAATAATCGTGGTGTTAACCAACCAATAAGAATGGTTAAGGGAGATGCTAAGAATGTCGCATACAAGCCGAAATGAGTCGTTATCCACGTGCCGCGCGGGCTGCCGCGATCAAATGTCTGGCCTGTAACGCACGGGTGGTCGAAACAGTTGGCCGGACGTTCGTGTGTGTGAGTTGCGGCGACTCACCGATCACACCCGCATCAGATCGGTAACAGAAAGATGGTAAAAATGTATTCAGACGTCCCATATGTGGGAGTGGGAGCACGGGTGGACCCACCGTACCGGGTCACGCGCCCGGTGGCGAAATGGTGGCGACGGCTGGTGGAGGTGGCCAATGAGTATTGATGATATCAAAGAGGTGAGCGTCGAGGAGCAAACGCAAGCAGCATCGTCGGCTGTCGCCGTCGGTCTCGTCGCCACGCCGGACACTAGCGACGCGGTGGCCCGGGCCATCCTCCGGGCACGGACCCATGGCTACGAGGTGTTCGTCGCCCACGACGGCCACGAAGATGCCGAAGCCGTCCAGTTCGCCGAGGCGCTCGGCGCCACTGTCGTGTTCATGCGGGCCGCCGACCCCGACATGACTGTGGTGCAACAGGGTCTGGCGACGGCAGCGGAGCAACACGGCTACTCAAATCTGATCGTCAACCCGGACGTCACCCAGCGCATCGATTTCGAACGCAGCGAGGCCTTGCTCAACGAGGAGACGTTCTGTGTCGATGCGGCGACTGAACGGGCGTCGCCCACCGATGCAGCGGCGCCCGACGTACTGGTCGCGATCCCGGCATACAACGAGGCGAACACGATCGCGTCCGTCGTTGAGGCCTCGCGTGCGGTCGCCGACCAGGTGCTCGTCGTCGACGACGGGAGCGACGACGAGACGGCCCAGCTCGCCGCAGAGATGGGCGCCATTGTCGTCGAACACGAGGGCAATCGCGGGTACGGCGCGGCGCTCCAGACGGCATTCATCAAGGCCGATGACTGCGAAGCGAAACATCTCGTCATCATCGACGCCGACGGCCAGCACGACCCTGCGGACATTCCGCAACTGGTCGAGGCCCAGCAGGCAACCGATGCCGAACTGGTCATCGGCAGTCGCTTCGCTGGCGACGGCGACACCGACGCGCCGCTGTATCGGCGGTTCGGCCTCGGCGTCGTGAATCTCCTGACCAACCTCAGCCTGGGCGTCGTGCGCCCGCGTTCGCGCGTGCAGGATACCCAGAGTGGGTTCCGGGCCTACGACCGGACGGCCATTGAGTCGCTGGCCGAGAGTACTGACGTCGGCGACCGGATGAGCGCCAGCACGGACATCCTCTACCACGCCCACGAGAATAGTTTCGCCATCGAAGAGGTCGGGACGACCATCACCTACGATGTCGAGAGCGCGAGCAGTCACAACCCGGTCGAACACGGGCTAACGCTGGTGAAAAACATCTTATATACTATTGAGCGCAAGCGACCCGTGACGGTCCTCGGGGTGCCGGGGTTTCTGAGCGCACTCCTTGGGGTCGGGTTTGCCTACTGGACGATCTCGAACTTCCTCAACTCGGGCACGTTCTCTGTAAGCCTGGCATTGATTTCATCCGTCTTCGTACTCATCGGGATTTTTGCGTCCTTTACCGGCATCATCCTTCATGCACTCAATACGCAGGTCATTCACCGGCTCGAAGCATTAGACCAAAACCACCCGGAGTAATCGCACTCCCTTCCACTGGATACGGTTCAGCACGGGCACTCTCCAAGATACACACTGACAGCGTTGATGGTTGCGAAGTCAGCGTGGCGCCTCCAGAGGGGATCCCGCATACGAGCAGCCAGCTGCCTAGCAACAGTGCCCTATGAACGGTGCCGAGTGCACGATTCGCGAGATATTCCACGCATTCAGGTAGCAGTTAACCTCGGTCTCCAATACCCGTAACATAATCACTCATGGAGTCGGTCCCATCCAGGCATTGCTCCTCCGCTCGTCTGTTTTCCTTCCGTGGAACCAACCCCTCCTCTTTCAACCACTATCTTGACGAGTGGGGTTCCGGGCATGTGCAGTTGCCACTGCCGGGGGTTCCTCTGCCCGTTGACCCACCTCCTTGCTGGCATGAGGCACCGCCGACCTGGGCCCTCCATAGTAACCGTTACATACCGTCTCTCAAGACACTGAACAAGCCTCGCCCCCAGAGCCACGGAAATCGATGTTAGAATGACTGATTCGTCGGACGAGACGCTTCGGCAGAAATGTGCATGGCCCGATAAGCAGCAACTCTACCTGACGCTGGATTTTGAATGTGACTACGGGACCGCACTGGAAACGAATACGTATCAAGCACTGGAGTACGTCGACGAACTCGTCGCCATGCTCGAAGCCTTCGATGTCCCCCTCACGTGCTTCGTCCAAACGGAGGTCCTCCACGACCATCCCGAGGCAGTCGAAGCCCTCCGGGCTGCGTCTGTCCCTGTTTCGTTTCATCCACATTCGCACACGCACGCCCCACGGACCGAGACCTCCGTTCGGCAGGAGATCGCGGAGAGTACCGACCAGTATCGGTCGTTCTTCGATGAGGACCCGGTCGGCTACCGCCTCCCCAATGGGAACGTCCGCCCCGAGGATTACCAGCATCTCGCGGAGTTCGACTACGAGTTCGACGCGAGTGTGTTTCCCTCCTGGCGCCCCGGGCACTTCGACAACACCGACCAGCCGACGGCGCCGTCGTATCTCCCGTCGTTCGACATCGTCGAGGTCCCGTTCACCGTGTACTCGGACCGAATCCGTATTCCGACCGCACTCTCGTATTTCAGGCTCTTGGGCCGCCCGTTCACCGGCTTAGTGAATCACCGGCCTCCGCAGACAGTCGTCTTGAACGTCCACATGCACGATTTCGTCAATCCACCCCGGTTCGACGATCTCGCCCGGCCCTACCAGCTGATCTACCGGCGAAATGCCGACGGATTTGGGATGTTTCGTCGACTGCTCGAGCTCTTTGCCCAGCATGACTACTCATTCGACGTGCTGGACAGCGTCAACGAGTCTATCAGACGGCACGCGGGAGAATAGACCGCTCTTCTCGACGCTATTCGAGGTATCCGATATCCGAGAGACGCTCTTCGACGTTGTCGTCGAGTTCTTTCGACTGCGAACCCTGTGAAGCGAGCGGGCGACGCGTCTCGACCGCCCGGTTGCCGGGTTCACTCTCCGCGGCGAAGACGTCGGTAATGGCTGATCCATCCATATCCGACGGAATCGCGTGGCCCATCCAGTGGAGGATTGTCGGGGCGATGTCGGAGATTCGGATCCCCCCGATGTCCTGGGCCTCGACGTCGTCCCCGTGGAAGAGGACCATTCCCTCTGGCACGTTCTCGCCGCGCCAGTTGTCCGATTCTGACATGACCTGAGTCGAACCGGACGCTATCACGGCTCCGAAGCGGGTGGGAGCGTGCAACCGACGTACGCGTTCCTCACGGGCAGTAGCGAGCCAGTGTGTCCGACGCTGAGAAAACACTCGTTGACGACAGTCGGCGGTCAACTGTACCCAGAGAGGCATTGACTATAGAGAGCGGACAGTACGCTCTATTCTTGAATACGCACCAGCTCGTGTATGAAACCGGTGCGACCGATCGGATAGTCCTCACACGCTCTGATCCCAAATAGTGCCAGCTGCTGAATGATATGGTCCCACGGCGAGATGAGGTCGCTATCGAGTGTTCAGTTGGGGCGACGTCGGAAGCAGTATACTCAGAATCCTCAAAGGGCGATCCTCGCAGAACACGGGCCACTGTATCGTCGGCCTCCAGCAAGACATGGCCGACACCCTCGACCGATGGCTGGAAGATGAACGACAAGGACGGCGACACCGACACGATTTGGCTGACCCGATAGGGGAATCCCTACGGCACGTCCGCACTTGCATACCTCATCCGACAACTCTGTGAGAACGACTCGAATATTATCCCCAGGCCGAGAACGAAGAGCGTGAACGCACCGAGGTCAACGATGAACGACGGCAGTGGGTGTACCCGTTCGTGATCCAGTGCTAGACGAGAAATCTACCGTACGCGCCTCCGATGGGGGTAATTCTGATGCCGATGGTGGCGACACGTATCGCGGCGTGGGGATACCGGATGCCCATCAACGGGAGCAGCTAAGGCTTGTACGCGCCCGGCTTGCGGCTGAGCCCCACGCCCGAGACCGATTCGGAGTGCTGAACGGAGACAACGTAGCCGACGCTGTGATTGAGCGCCAGTGGGTTCCTGATGTCGACGCGGCTCTGTCTATCGAGCACGTCTCTGTAGCGGAGGCGAAAATGACCGGCGTCATGCAGAACGACGCTCACGGACGGGTCGAACGAATCGACGAGAAGCCGGACGACCCGGAGTCGACACGTGTATCAAATAATAGTGTTACAGATTCGTCAGTGCTATTGGAGTCAAGCGGTAGGATAGAGTGATGACCGATGGATAGATTTAAGAAGACAATTGGCGGACCATCGTCGCAAATGCACCAATTGTTTCCATGGACCTTCTCGTCCGGACTGGCGACGGACTGGTGTTTGGTATGCGGGAGAACGATCTAGCGGCAGGCTATTGGTTCGTCCCAGGCGCCCGAGTCAAGAATAGAGAGACACGAACGGAAGCAGTCCACCGCGTTGCCGAGGATGAACTCGGTGCGGATGTCCAAATCGTCGAATCACTTGGTGCGTACGAACACATTTACGATACCGCGGACATTGAGGGAGTTGACGGGAAGCACTATCTTGCGAACGGCTATGTTGTCGAGGCAACAACTGGGGAGTTTGAGACAGACAATTAACACTCGAAACTTCGAGTCTTCACGAATCCACCGGGTTCCCTTCACCGATACGTTCACCAATACCTCGAGGATGCAAAAGCCCTACCGAATGGCCTAGAGGTCTTATTTTCCGCGGGATAAGGAACAGTACATACGGGAGCATTAGTTTCTTCATACCGATGGAATTGGAAGCGCGTCTTTAGGAACGCTCGGTCTTCATTACAGGTGCTGATGGGTTCATTGGGTCTCATCTGGTCGACACTCTCTGTGAGATGGGGCTAATTTCCACGTATTCGTCCGCGCCACCTCAAGTAGGGAACTGAACAACATCCGGCACCGCGCCGACGATATCACGGTCCTCCGAGGCGATCTCCGCGACCAGTACTCCGTACGAATCGCCCTCTCCGCCCTGAGAGGTATCGACTATGCAATTATATTCCACCCCGGCGCGCAGACCCACGGTGGGGAATACTGGGACCGCCCCTACGGAACCATCGACACGAACATCACGGGTACCCTGAATCTCCTCCAATCGATCGTTGACCACGACATCTACAAGTTTGACACCGCCCGAACCAGCGAAGAGTACGGGAACGTCAACGAGGTGATGCTGGGGAACCGCGAGTTTGAGGAGGACGGTCGCGTCATCCTCAGTGAACGCTTCCCCGTGAACCCGACCAGCATCTACGCGACCTCGAAGCTAGCCGCCCGACTTCCTCAAAATGAGCTTCCACGACGCCTACGACGTCCCCACCGTCACCACGCGGATGTTCAACAACTTCGACCCCCGCCAAAACCCCCGTTACATCACGGGGACAATCATCACACAGGCGCTCGAACGGGACTTCGTCGAACTCGGAAACCTCGAACCCAAACGCGATATGTGTTTCGCCCAGGAGGGCGTCCGCGGCCACCTCCACGTCGCACTCAAAGGCAATCCGGGCGAACAGTACGTGTACGGCTACGGTGAGAACATCTCGATGCAGGAGTGGATAGAGATGATCCTCCGCATCGGCACCGAAGGGGGATACTGGGACTTTCCAGACATCGTCCAGGATGAACGGCGCTTCCGGCCTGGAGACAGCGACGTCGAAGGCCTCTCGTTGGACACGAGAAAATTCCCGAAGAAACCGGGTGGCAACTCAAGGTCTGCTGGGAAGAAGGGATCAGTCGAACTATCCACTGGTATGCCAACAACAAGGACGCCTGGTATGGGCGGGTGGACTGGTGATGACCGACGCAGACTTCTGGGCAGGTCGGACCGTCATGGTCACCGGGAGGTCGGGCTTCCTTGGCAGCCACCTCGTCGAGGAGCTGGAATCTCGCTCTGACGACGTCGAGGTCTTCGTGCCCTGGAGCAACGAGTACGACCTCCGGGAGCGGGCCGAAATCCGCCGGGCGCTCTCCCACTTGGGCGCCGACACTGTGATCCATCTCGCCGAAACGGTGGGTGGGATCGGTGCGAACCGCGAAAATCCGAGGACCTACTTCTACGAGAACGCCATCATGGGCATCGAGCTCATGGAGATGGCGCGGAAGTTCAACGTGGACAAACTCACCATCGCAGGGACAATCTGCTTGTATCCGAAACACACCGAGGTCCCATTCAAAGAGGAAGACCTCTTCAAAGGCTCCCCGAAGAGACTAAACGCCCCTTACGGCATCGCAAAGAAGTCGCTGTTGACGCAGTCCAGGGCCTACCGGAAGCAGTACAACTTCAAGAGTATCTACCTCATGCCCGTAAACCTCTACGGCCCCGAGACGACTTCGACCTCGAGACCAGTCACGTCATCCCCGCCATCATCCGAAAATGTATTGAAGCCCGAGACGCCGGCGAGGACTCTATTACCGCTTGGGGAACGGGAGAGCCAATCCGCGAGTTCCTCTACGTCGAAGATGCCGCCGAAGGATTGCTCGACGCTACCCAGCTTTATAACTTGAGTGTCCCAGTCAACCTCCGTAGCAGCCACGAGATTAGTATCAATAACCTCATCAAACTCATCGCCGACCTTACTGACTTCGACGGTGACAGCGAATGGGCCACCTTTAAACCCGACGGTCAACCACGCCGACGACTAGACACGACACGGGCCCAAGAGCGTTTTAACTGGACCGCCGACACCGATCTTGAACAGGGACTGCTAGAGACGATCGAGTGGTACGAACAAAACCGGTCAGTTAAATCGACATAGGATATCATCGAAGACGCCCCCACTCTAACGAATATGGTCAAGTATCGTTAATGCAGACAGCCACCCTCCTGCCACCACAAAGTTACGTAACGAACTCGCACAAGATTCGAACCTCTAAACACGCCAACAAAATCGTTGATCAGGTCGTTAACGATGCCGAATTGAAACGTCTAAATAAGGCCTAGCACTCAAATTTGTGCTTGACGCCGCCCTCTAAAAATCAACATCGTGCTTCATAAGAGTGTATCCAAAGAGTATTGCATGATTACCAGAAAGCCAATGGCTGATGTCGGAATCTGAAGACGATGCGCCCGTTCTTTCACTAGTAAAATCCGTTTCTGGTGGGGCTATAAAATACCTTACAACGACCAGCTTCAGTAGGGGTGCAGGGTTCCTGTTCACAATCCTTCTGACGCAGTCATTCGGAGCCGGGGTATATGGACTGTACGCGTTTGGTACCTCGGTAATATCAATATTACGTAACTTTGCTGATCTCGGTGCCGACATGGCAATAGTTCGTTTCGTCACAGAATTCGAAGACGATCCAAACCAGCAAGGGGTGATGGTGCTATTATCCTACGTAAATGGCGTCGGTGGCGGAATCATATTAGCGACCGTGCTGATACTTACTGGACCCGCCATAAACCGCCTAACCGTTGATAATCCACAGTTCCCGGCCATATTGTCTGTTCTGGCGATCATCCTTGTACTGAATAACATACAGGAGATCCTTTATGCCCACTTTCGGGCTACGGATTTGTTGAATGTGAAATTGCTATTGAACGATATTTTGTTCCCGTTGCTGAAACTGCTCTTGACGGCTGCTGTGGTGTATCTCGGATATTCAATCCTCGGGGTCATTGGAGTGATAGTCGTGGCGATGGTGGTGGTTCTCGTCACCGGGTTCTACCTACTTGTGCAACTTGCGGACATCACGCTGGTCATTCCATCGTCTACTTCGACCATCAGAAAATTCTATAATTACTCTCTCCCACTAACGACCGGAAACATCGGGTCAATTATGTCCCAACAGTCTGATATCCTGATTTTAGGACTTGTTTTGAACAGTTCGGCAGTTGGAATCTACAAGGTTGCGTTCCTCGTCGGGGGGATTATGGCGCTCCCGGCAAGTGGAGTCGCACAGCTGTTTCCCCCGATCGCATCACGACTATACTCTTCAGGCGAAAAGGAGCGACTCAACAACCTTTTTAGCATAGTCACGCGGTGGCTGTTCGCACTCTCGCTATTCAGTGGTACGTTTATATATGCCTATCGGGTAGAAATTCTTAGTCTGTTCGGAGAGGAGTTTGGAGAAGGTGCGCTCATCCTTCTATTTATAATCGGGATGCAGGTGACGAGCAATGCCACAGGGCCCAGCGGCTCACTGCTTATGATGACAGACCACCAATATATACGAGCGGCGAATCAATGGATTTTTGGTATTTGTAACATTGTGTTAACTTACGTCCTCGTCATGGAATATGGTATAGTCGGGGCCGCAATAGGAACGTTCGTGGTGAATGGCGCGCTGAGCGCCACACGAATGTTCGAACTGTGGAAACTTGAAGGATTCTTCCCGTACTCGAAGGCGTTTGCGAAGCCAGTGGTGGCCGCGATCGTGACGGGTGTCGCGATACATCTCGTTTCGACCACAACATCAGGGCTGGTCGGGCTGTTTTTCGGAGGCGTGGTCGGCGTCGTGGTATTCGGGGGCGCGCAATACATATTAGGGCTTGAAGAGGAGGAGACCGATCTCCTCCGATCGGTGAACAAGTGGTTCTATCAGAGATAACCGAGATCTCGCAGGCGTGACCGGGTCCGTTCATCATCGTTCGCCTCCAACCCCGAACCGAGAGCTATTATTAGTGTAACAGGTCAGCTAGATACCGCTCAGCTGCCTCTACCAAGGCGTTTGGTGCATCTTCAATCTCGATCGTTTCCTCGTCGTTCCGTGCCCACCGCTCTCTGGTAGTGTCACAGGCAAATTTCTACGCCTTGTCGTACGCTACGCAGGGTGGTGTTCTGTCTGGGGTTTAATGACTTGTTCCGGAACCTCTGGGTACGCTTCCGCCCAGTCGCCGTTGATCGCGGGACACTCCGAGACTACCGGCCCAGTAGTTTAGAATTGTCGCACAATCTCAGGTGTGCCGTCTCTGTGGAGGTTAACTAGGACATCGAACAAACATATGAACGAGACGGAATCCCGGACACGCTCTGGTTTGAGGGTAGGGTTGACGAACAGTAGCGGGACTGTAAGTACGTTATCGCTGACCGTGTCCACGTGTCCTACGCGGCGCTCTCCTCGCGGACCAGTCTCGACGAAATCTTCACCGGGATTTGCGGTAATGACGACCAGCGTTTCTTCGCGTAACCCTTTCTTCTCAAGGGTCTCGAGAAGCCTAGCGACGTGTTCATCTACCTCTGCCACGCTGCCCGCGTACAGGCGTCGGATTTTCTCCAGACCGGCTTCATCAACTTCGTCCTGAACCGCCGCCGCGATGAACTCTTGTGGGTTTCCCGGCCCTCATTAACTCGTTTTATTTCCCGAAACCATGGCGACTGGCCGACCGCAGCGCGACGGTGACGAACGAATGGGTAGTACGGTCTGTGGGTGTCCATGTAGTTTGAGAACACGAAAAATTGGGTTGCAGTGTTAGCTTCTCGGGATAAGTACCACTCAATGGCAGTAGTGTTCCGTTCTGGTGTGTAGGAGTAAACGCTAGACGGTTGGAAGAATGGGTGGGGGAATGCGCTGAAGGGGACCGATCCGACCGTTCACCCTCCTAACATCGGCGAGGACGATGTTAAAGAGACTGGCAAGCTAGCTATTGTGACCGAGGGCGGCCCGTAGTAAGTGAACGTACTGGTTGATTTGGTTTAGGTGGTCGTCCCCTTCGGGGAGCGAACCCATGATGTCATTAGCTTCGATCCCCGCTGGATTCTCCAAATTGAGCGTGTTGAAGAACGTGTCGAACTGAGTATCGAACCCGTATGCGCCGCTACAGAACGGGTTTGCCGAGACGCCATAGGTGGTGTATCCAGCATCGTTCAATTCTTCAACGAGCGGGATAGTTTTGTACTCATCCTGTGGCGTTTGAATACCGTGTTCGTGTGGGGGAACGCCGGTGAATATAGAGGCGTGAGATGGGTGTGACCACCTGCTCGGGGCAACGGCGTTCTCAAACAGGAGGTTATTCTTTGCGAGGCTTGCGATACGGGATCCATGGTCAAAGAGATAGTCTGACCGGCATGCATCAAGTGATAAAAATGGTACATTTCTCATACAACCTACTTTGCGCAGGTCCATATATGTCCTGTGCTATAACGCGATTATGTATCTAGGGAGCCGCCATTCAATTTATCTGATGGTTGTCAGCACGTTTTAGTTCTGTAATAAACCGGGGAAATCAGCAATAAGTATGTGAACAATGGTGTCGCAATAGGTGAACTAGTAAACAGCGATAGTAACGATATTGTGTCTAGCCGGTCAAATGATGGACGGATCATATGAAGATTCTCACTATCCACGAGGACTATCGCAAATTCCTCAACTGGCTCTACAAAGTGCACTCGGGACTAGCAGATGAGTCGTACGAGAATCAAATGCGGATCAGAAAGTCGACGTACTTCGGAGGTACGTCAATCTTTTATACGAAATGTCTAGAGAGTCGGGGATACACAGCCCGGACAGTATATCCCAATAACGAGACCCTCGAAAAGATGTGGCGCCGTGAACAGGGGAATCCGAGGAATCGTAGCGATGATGGAGTAGAGATACACCCGTTCATTAAGATGGCGAAGTCGGTGGCCTCAAAAGTCCCGGTGGAATTTAGCAAATTCATCACGCCTCGGATTGACTATCGACGGTTGAAATCCGAGTGGTATTACGACACGTTAGAAGCCCAGATACGCGAGTTTAAACCCGACACGATATTCAACAAGAACTTTGCTATTGACACAAGATTTTACCAAGATATGGAGTTCGACCTGGAAGTGCTGGTTAGCTCCGTCGGACTCCCAGAGCAGAAGGACGAAGAACTCAGCCGGAACGATGGAGTCATCGCACACATCCCCGGCGTGGAGGAGTACATAAGGGATCAGGGGGTGCCGAGTACACTGATCCGGCACGCATTCGGCAAGGAGGTTCTCGATCGGTTGCCAGAGTCGGAACCGGACATCCCGGTTTCATTCATCGGGAGTCTGACACCACGCCACGAGGGACGGATTCGGTTCCTTGAGACGGTCTGTGAGCGCGTACCGGTGCAGGTGTGGGCTCCGTCGGTGGAACACCTCGATCAGGACTCTCCGATCCGAGACCTATATCAGGGACAGGCCTGGGGAAAAGACATGTACGAGATCCTTTCTCGGTCAAAAATTACACTCAACAGACATATAGACGGAGTTGATGCCGCTGCTAACGTGCGACTGTTCGAAGCTACAGGGGTCGGGACCATGCTCCTTACCGACGAGAAGGATCGACTATCGGAGATTTTCGAACCGGGTGAGGAGGTCGTCACATACGGGTCGGCCAAGGAGTGTGCCTCAAAGGTTGAACGGTATCTAGACAACGAAGCCGACCTAAGGGAGATCGCCGACACGGGGCAGGAGCGAACGCTTACGGATCACACCTATGAACAACGATCGGAACTTTTGGAGGCATTTCTGGACCGCTTGCGGTAAGGATGAGGCTATTCAGTCACGAGAGGCGATGACTTCTGCCGGGTTTCCAGCGACCACGTCGTTTAGCGGCATACCATCAACGACAACCGCTCCGGTGCCAACAAGTGGGCCTGCTTCGATATCAACAGGAATGAATGTTACGTTCGTCCCAATTGAGGCACCGGCTCCGACTGTCGTGTACCCCATTCGTCCTCATCGCCGCTAGGCGGGTAGCAATCGTTTAATAACTTCGCACTATGGCTGACGAATCCATCCTCCGCAATCGTCACGAGGGAGCAAACGAACGCGTCGGACTGGGTCCGGCAATCGTCAGCGGTCTCATCGTCTCGTCCATATTTTCCAGAACAATCCGATCGAGTTGGCAGTACCCACCACGCGGATTTCCGTCTAAGCGGTATATATCCATGTCGTGCACGACCAATGGGTACAGGACACAGGTAGTCTTCCGGGGCGTTCTAAAGGACAACCGGGTCATGGTCAGATGCTTAATCTCCCCGAGTTCGCCCCGATCTATCCGTCGTTTAAGTTCCACGAACACTGGGTAGTGGCGGAATATATGATCGGCTGCGAGCGTTCAATCGTGCCGATGAACAGCGCCAACGATAGCGTCCACTAATTCGCTGTCGAGCGCAATGGGCTTCTCAACAGGTAGATCAATCCTATTGCGGAGAGGAGTCCTATCGCGAGCTCTCTGTGTCATCGATGGCGTCGCAACGACAGCTGCTTCTACGCCCTGAGAAACAAGTGCGACGGGATTAGTTACATACTCTCTGTCGTAGTCGTTACAATGGTTGTTCCGAGAGCCGGTAACTGGTCTGACTTTGATACTCTCTTTGATTATATTATACTAATTGTCACCTCTATAGTATAGGAAATCAGCGAATCCGTCCGAGTAGAGTAATTCATATCCTTTTTGTACGAGTAGATTGTGAGCCTTATCTACTCGCTCGAATGCTGTATTAGATGGATTATGCAATTCGTCGAATTCTACTAAAATCTGCCTAGGTGTGAAACCACAATCCATCATTTGTTCAATCACTTCTATTTCCGCACCCTCGATATCAAGTTTAATCAAATGAATATCATCTGTGTTAATATTTTGTTCATTGACAATTGACGTAATTGGATCTGCTTGAACCTCAATATACTCTGTGTCATTACTATAATCGTGTTGCCAATTAACAATTGAATGAGAAACGTGGGAATCAATTTCTGGTTTGTAAAATTCAAGTTCTGTTTGCTCATTCCACAAAGCCTTCGGAATAAGACTTAATTGTGACTTATTAATATTTAATAGATCGTATTCTATGACTGTTCCATCACTATTTTGGGTATATGGTTTGATTTTTTGGCTATCAAAAGATTGTTCTATTTCTTCAAAGTGCTTTATCGCTCGTGGTGTAGGGTCAACTATAATTACAGTTGAGTTGTATTTTTGAGCAAATTCTAGATCGAAGGAAGCATCTTCACCAAGTCCTGCCGATATAATCGGTGAATTATATAATTCCGCATTATCAACAAAAACCCAACCGCCGTACTCTGTTCCTAAACGCTCAAGCGAGTATTTTTTCGAAGTTTTAGTATTTTGTATAGGGTGTCTCTTCCCAACAGCTACTTTATACTTCCGGTAGAATTGTTTAACGAATGTTGGTACAGGAATATATGCTATAATATGTCTTATGAAATTAATTTCCGATTTTCTCAGTTCCCTTAACATACTACTTCGATTGCCACCTACCAATAACAATCTATTGATGACTCCGTTCGTGGCTTGTCAGAGTTGTCTCTCTGGTCCTCCTCTCACTGACCACCGAGAGCAGGGCTAGGGTTGCCCCTATCCGTCCGCCCCAAGCAACCGACTCCTAGCTCAACTTCTTGGCCGGCCCGCACGGTGTTCCAACGGTCGACGAAGAGTTCTGTGAGAACATCCCATATAACCGAAAACTACTCAGATAGGGCCTAGCGTTTGGCGGTAAACAATCTATATAGAAATTTCGGCTATCGGAACTTCACAATAGAGGTACAGAACAAGAGGTTATAGTGGGGGCGACTCATCTATTGACGATAATGCGTGTCACTCTTCTCAATGCTAGCGACAGCGGCGGTGCAGGAAATGCTGTAAAGCGGATACACAAGGGGCTCCGCCGAATTGGGGTTGATTCCTCAGTACTCGTCGACCACGGTGGTGACGAAGCGCGCGATATCGTCGGGCGGTATGGAAAGCTTCCAACGGCGTACGCAATGGCACGTTCGCTTATAGACCGTGCACCTCTGGCGCTTTACGGGGGAGCCGAGGGAGTATTCTCGCCTGCGTGGCTCCCGGATGACCTCCCTCAACGAATTGCGCGTTACGACCCAGACGTGATCCACTTCAACTGGATGGGACGTGGCTTTCTGGACGTGAGCAGCGTTGCCAAGATGGATGCACCAATCGTCTGGACACTTCACGATATGTGGCCTTTCACTGGCGGATGTCACTATGCTGGCGAGTGCAAGGGATACGAGTCATCATGTGGCAGCTGTCCGCGTCTAGGTTCCTCTCTCTCTCTCGATCTCTCGAAGGTGACGTTGTGGCGAAAACGACGAGCATTCCAGGATGCGGATATCACTCTCGTATCGCCCAGTCACTGGCTCGCCGAACAAGCCGCTGAGAGTTCTCTCCTTGGTAACCGCCGAATAGAGGTGATACCGAACGCGCTTGACACTGAGATCTATCGCCCGTGGGACCGTTCTTTCGCCCGGCGACTCTTCGATCTCCCGGAGGACGCCCGTATTGTTCTATTCGGTGCGGAAAGCGCTGGGAGCAACCCGAGGAAGGGATTCGATCTCCTCTGTGAGGCGCTGCGGGATCTTTCGGAGAGAGGTGCTCTCGAAGACCTACAACTCGTGGTATTTGGTAACCAGTTGCCGGACCTCCCCAACGACCTCTCGGCGAATGTAAGGTACCTCGGCTACCTGCCGGGCGATCGAACACTTGCGCTCTGCTACGCTGCCGCGGATGCGATGGTCGTCCCGTCGCGTCAAGAGGCGTTCGGACAAACGGCCTCGGAGTCGCTCGCATGCGGGACACCTGTCGCCACATTCGACGCCACTGGACTGCGAGACATCGTCGACCACAAGGAGAACGGATACCTCGCCGAACCATATGACCCGGCTGATCTCGCTCGTGGAATCCAGTACATTCTCTCTGATGGTGAGCGTCGAGTAGACCTTTCGGAGACGGCTAGGAAGAAGGCCAAACAGACCTACGCCTTAGACACTGTCGCAGAACAATATCGTACGGTGTATGAGTCGGTCACGGATAAGCACAAATTTGAGAAATAGAATTTGAAGGGGATGTTTAGACGCCCGATATCACCGTGTTTAGAGACTAATGAAGTGTACGGCGGGTTTGAACAGATTCCCCCTCGGAGTAGGCAGGGTGGAACTGGTCGGTGTCGACCCCGAGCGGGAGTACCGTCGTACGGGCTTCGCCAATCCCTAGTTCCGCAGTGAGCTAGTCCTACGATTAACGCTGTATCAGAAGGAAGTAGTCCGCGGCCCGGGAGATAACCGGTAGAACGGTACGCTTCTAAGTGGCGAACACTTCCCGCTTCTTTAAAGTGTCGACGGCGAAGTTATTGTCGTCGCTATGGTCGTCCACTACGAGTGCGACGTCGTTCTAGATGCAGAAGAGCCCGACAAGGAGCTGATACATTTGCGTGACTCCATACGCGTGGATAACTTCCGGATGGAACCGGGAGAGCGTGCGGACGAGTCCGCGAAGGTAGGCGTCCTCGGTGAGGTTTGCCTCGAAGGAAACTGGAAGTCGAAGGGGTTCGCACGTCACCGTACTCGTATTCGCCGGGATTAAACTTCTGCATGCCCTCCGATCTCGATTGGGGAGAATTGTATCGGTGACAATCTCGATGTCGTGACCGAGTGCTTGCGGGGCGTGAGGGAGCAGTTCTCTTGGTAGTCACGATTGGGAATGTACGGATGCTGAACATGTAGTATGTTCATGCGTACGCTGGAGTCGTCGCCCGGGATGCACCGTCCTCCCGGAGAACCAACCGTGAGAGCGAAGTGTGTCGAAAGTCAAAGCGAGACGAGCGAGTCATCTGGGTTCTTGGATTCCTCACGAGCGGGTACAAGCGTTCAGGAACGTGTCGTCGTTTCTTCCGTTGGTCTTGAACGACGAAGAGGCAGGTTTTTGACGAGCGTTGGTGAACAATTTGTATGACAAGCATCGCTTTTTTGGGGAGTCACCCGCTCGGCGAAGCGTGCCTCCGACGGCTCCACGACCACCCTGACGCCGAGGTCCCAATCGTCATTACGTACCCGCGCGACGAAAAGCACTGGTGGGACGGAAGCGTTCACGACCTCGCGCTGGAACTGGGTTACGAGGTACTGACGCTCTCCGAGGAGGAGGACCTGCTCGAGTACGAATTCGACTGGTTGCTGTCGGTGTACTACCCGAACATTCTTGAGAAAGCGCTGCTGGACCACCCGCAAGAGGGAGCACTGAATCTGCATCAGGCCGAGCTTCCCCGCTACCGGGGTAGCAACGTGTTTAGTCACTCGATCATGAACGCTCGCGACGACGACTACTGGCAGCACGGCACGACCCTGCATTTCATGGCGCCGCGCGTCGACGCTGGCGACGTCGTCGCCCGTCGATTCGCGGAGATAACCGAGGAAGATACTGCACGGTCGCTCTACGAGCGTGTCCGCGAGGAGTCAGTCGCGCTCTTCGAGGAGGAGCTGCCGAACATCGTCGATAGTTCGGTTGCGGAAGATCGGACACCGCAGGAATCCTTCGACGGGGAACGGTACTACTACGCCAAGGACAGCCTCGATGACCTCAAGGAGATACCGATAGAGGCACTCTCCAATCCAGATCGAGAGAAGGAACTGTACGATCGGATTCGCGCACTCGATTTCCCCCCCCACGAGCCGGCGTGGACACGACTGAATGGCAAGAAGGTGTATCTGACAAAAGACGGGTACAATCGCTTCGAATGACCTCAGATGGTCAGGAGAGGTCCATCGTGTCGCCCGCGTCCGCGGACTCCTTGGCAATTTCGAGCAGTTCCACGGTTTCGGCACCGATTCGGCCGGATGCGACCGGTTCTTCGCCGGACTCGCTCGCGGCCACGAAGTCCTCGACCTCCTGCTTGAGTGGTTCGTACCCCTCGACCTCGACGGTAGTAGATCCCTCTTCGACCGCCTGCATGACGCCCTGTTCCTTGACGACCTTTGCGTCGTAAATTTCTAGTTCGGTGTCTTCGAGATAGTCGATGTATGCGGCGCGACGCGTGCCGACGATGCCGAGGTCCCGGCGCTTCCCGAACATTGGGAGCTGCCAGGATTCGTTTATGACGCCGGTCGTGTCTCCGTATCCGGTGACGATGGTCGCGGACTCGTCGATGCCGTCGCGGAGGAACGAGTCCAGGCGACAGTAGAGGTGGTCGGGGGTGTCGTCGAGCAGCATGTTGTAGATGTCCACGTCGTGAACGGCGAGGGAGTACAGGACGCCGGTCGTGGTACGGGGTGCGCGGAACGTCAACCGGTTCGTTACGATGTACTTGATCTTCCCGAACTCGCCCCGGTCGATTCGTCGCTTGAGGTCGCGGAGCGCAGGGTGATGACGGAAGATGTGGCCGACGGCGAGCGTCCGGCCATATTCGTCAGAGGTGTCGACGATGTCCCACGCGTCCTCGCTCGTCAACGCGATCGGTTTCTCGACGAGGCAGTCGACGCCCGCCGCGAGCAGGTCGGTCGCGATCTCGTGGTGGGTCGTCGACGGCGTGGCGATCGTCGCGGTATCGACGCCGAGGTCCGCGAGAGCTTGAAAGTCGTTGACGTACTCGATGCCGTAGTCCTCGGCCATCTCGGCTACGCCGGAGTCCGGCAGGTCACAGAGCACGAACTCCTCGATGACGCCTTCCTCGGCGAGTTCGGCCGCAACGCGGACGTGATTGGACCCCCAATACCCCGTTCCAACGACGGCATGCATGGTCATGCTCTCTCCTCGTACGCCGCTATGGTCTCGACGACGTAATCGATCTCCGCGTCAGTGAGCCGTGGGTGCATCGGGAGCGACACCGTTCGGGCGCAGTAGGATTCCGCGACGGGTGCGGAAACCTCGCTCACTCGATCACGGACAGCCGGCTGCTCGTGGACGACCTGGTCGTAGTGAATGTCAGTATCGACGCCGCGTTCGTCGAGGAACGCACGGAACGCTGCTCGCTCACCTGCCGGGACTTGAACCGCGTAGTGATGATAGACGTGTGTCGAGTCCGCAGGCGCGTACGGGATGACGATCGAATCGATCTCCTTGAGGCGTTCGTCGTAGGCTCGGGCGACTCGTCTGCGATCCTCGCTCCACTCCGGGAGGTGCTCGAGCTGTCGAAGCCCGATCGCGCCGTTGGTCTCGTCGAGCCGATAGTTCAGACCGAGTTCGACGTGCTCGCCCGTATCGTTCCGCCCGTGGTTCCGGAGGGCACGCAACTGTGTCGCGATCTCGGCGTCGTCCGTCGTTATCATGCCGCCGTCGCCGCCGACGGTCATGTTCTTCGTCGGGTAGAACGAGAAACAACCCACGTCACCGATGCTCCCGACGATGTCGTCCCCATACGTCGCCAGGTGCGCCTGTGCGGCATCCTCGATGACTGGAATATCGAATTCGTCGGCGACCGTCATAATCGGATCCATGTCCGCCGGCTGGCCGTGCATGTGCGTCACCGCGATTGCCGCCGGGTCGTCGCTCGCCGCGACCGCGTCACGCAGTAACTCCGGGTCCATCGTGTACCGTTGCTCGTCGACGTCCACGAACGTGAGGTCTGCGCCGAGTTCCAGCGCCGGTGACACTGTCGCGAAGTAGGTGTGTGCGGGAGCGAACACCTCGTTTCCCCCCTTGATACCGAGCGCTTTCATCGCCAGCAGCAGCGATGCCGTTCCGTTTGACACACCGACAGCGTGCTCCACGCCTGTTGCGGCCGCGAACTCGTTTTCGAACCGTTCGACGACCGGCCCCTTTACGTGGCGTCCGCTTCGGAGAACATCTGCGACATCGTCAACCATCTCGTCGTCGAGATAGATGTCCGTGAAAGGTACGTTGTCAACCATACCTCGGAGTAACTGTAACCGTGCACAAATATAATTCGGTCCAGCCAGGAGAAAGTGGAGAGGCTCTATGTTACTTTCTCACGCTTATTTTCCTGAATGGGTTCATCGGCACCGACAGAGAATTTTCACAGTCTATAGACAGCCGCCTCGGGGTTAGAGTTGTCCAACAAATTGCACCTGAGAAGTCAATCGAACCCTTGCCGAATAGGCCCTGCCGACGGGACTGAGCGTGTTCAGTTGTACCCCAAATCTGAGAGACGTTGTTGGACCGATTGGTCCACTTCGCGGTCGCTTTCTCCGCCCATTGACGCCTCAGTATCACTTGGCCAGGCTGGGAGTGCAGAACGGAGCCTCTGCTCAACGTCCCGCGGTAACTCAACCTGAATCTCGGCGGGAAGCTCAAACCCGAGCGCTTTGTCATCGCCCTGAGAAACCAAGAGTTTCCAGCCATTCTGGTAAACAGCTTTCTTCTCGTATCCGTATCGTGCGGCCTCAATGAGTGGAATCCGGTTCTCTGGAAGGCCTTTAGCGTGGTCCTGGCCGGTGAACGGGACAGATGCCTCAATACCGGCCGCGGCAGCAATAGTAGGCGCGATGTCGATTCCCGACGCTGGACCGTCGGCAACGGGGAGTCCGTCTGCGAGCAATGGAACACGAGCGAGCGCCTCATAGGGCGTCCCGCCGTGGCCGACACCGTACGCTGTTCGTGAATCGAAAAAGTGCTTCTCGTCTAACGACGAGTTCTCCCAGAACGCCTCGCCGTGGTCGCCGGTAACGACCAAGGTTGAGTCTTCGACCATCTCCGACAGCGACTTCGTGGCCGATGCGAGGGTGTCGTCCACGTAGTCGACGGCCGCGTTGTACAGTCGAATCCGGTGGGTTCGATACTGTTCTGCCTCCTTTCCTTGGCTGTTGCCGGTAAACTGCCAGGCATCGCCTCCCACGACGTCAGCGTCGACGCCGTGTTCGCTTCGGTAGCGTTGGGGTGGCGTCGTGTCGAACGGGCCGTGGGGGTCGAACAGGTGGAGGTAAGCAAAGGTCTGGCTCGCTGTCCGGGAAGACATCCATTCGAGATAGTTGTCCAGCAACTCTTCGGCGCTACCCTTTGTGTAAAGTGAGTGGGTCTCGAACCGGCCTGCGAGGGCCTGCATCGGCATCTCGAACGCGAACGCGCCATAGGTCTCGTATCCGGCGCCGGCGAAAAGTTCAGGCAGCGTCGTCACGCTATCGCCGAGTTTTGGCGGTAACATGACCTCCGATTCACTCGCCAAGTCGGGCTGGTCAGTCTTTCGCATCGCCCCGTGTTCGTGTGGGTACAGTCCGGAGAGCAATGAGCATACCGAGGGGTAGGTCCACGTTGCAGGGGCGACGGCCTCCGCTCCTGTAAGTGAATCAAGAAACGGCGTCGTCTCTCCGTCTATCGCATCGGCGCGGAGGGCGTCAACCACCACGAATAGGATGTGATCTGGCGAATCTTCACCGACCTCAATCTCTGGCAGTGACCGACGCAGGAAACGACGGTCGGCCTTCCGCTCACGGACGCGGCGGCGGACGAACTTCCCCCAGCGCTTGACAGTCCCTGGGAGGTACCGACCGGCGACTATCTGGGTAGCCCGGAACATCTATATTGGCGAGTATCAGAACCAAGAGGTAAAGAATGCCCCGACTGCACGTTATCAGTCGATACGAGCATCGGCGGTCCAAGCGATATGCCACAAAGAAAGGTACATTAGTCGTGGGATGGTGTAAAGTTGGAAAACAGTTCGAGATTCCCCTGGGTTCCTCATGAGCAACGATAGTAAGCCCCCCTCCCTGCTGTCCGGCTGCATTCTCGACGAGACCTTGTTCTCGGCGGTGCTCGTGGCGGTGGGTATTATTGTGGTCGCCGGTGTCGTTGTGCTGTTCGGCCCCGTTACCGGGTTGAAGGCAGCCTACGGTCTTGTCGGCGTTTCGCTTGCTGGCGTCGTACTATCGCTTCGTCCTGTTGATTCGTTGGATGGACACATTACTGCAGGGGGGACCACCCGTATCCAGCAGCCCCCGATTGCTGCGATGGCGAAACTGGGGCTTGCAGTATTGCTGTTTTCGTTCGGGATGTCGTTCGCCGTCGGGTCTCGACTGGTGCTCCTGCTTGTGGGTGTCCCAGTGATGGTCGTGGCGTTACTTAGGCAAATTCGACGGAACGCGTCGGCGGCAACCGTTGTTCCCCAAGCACTCATACTCTTCGTCACCCCCCCACTCTCGAAGTACCTGATGGTGGACGTCTACTTCGGGAACGGCGACATCATCGGTCATCTTGTGGAGATTGAGCACCTGTTCCGGGCGGGGGGGACGGGTGCAATTGGCGGACCGTATCAATTCTTCCCAGGACTGCACGTGCTGGTCGGCACCGTCGCCGAGACCACAGGCATCTCCGTCTACGATGCGACGATGCTGGTCGGTATCCCGGTGATGGCGTGTGCGGTTCTCCTGGTATACGGAATCGTCAAACGCTTGACCTCGGACCAGCAGTACGTGAACGCGACAGTGCTGGCAGTTTCCGGGTTACCGGTGGTCTCCTTCTACAGCACGTATTTTTTCCCACAGTCAATGGGTGTCCTGCTAATGCTGGTGTTGCTGTACGTCGCCTATCGGACTGACAACCTCGGCCGGTCAGGGCGGAGACGGTTCGTTGCCGTGAGTTTGGTCGCCACCGCTGCGCTCGTGTTTTCTCACCATTTTACGCTATTGCTGTTCGTCCCAATCGTCGTGACGCTCGTCGGTTATCAAGAGATTCAGCGTCGATTGGCGCGGACGACGAGCAGACGGCAGGTTCGTGTTTTCCAGCTGACGGTAACGAGCGTCGGCGCCTTGTCCTACTGGCTCCTCTATGACCTTTTCATCGGTCAGTTGTTCTGGGCGGTACAGAATACGCTCCTCGGCGGACAGACAGTTGCAAGCGACGAAACCAGTGGCATCCCTATCGAGACGCTCGGTACCACGCTGTCGCGACACTCGCCCGTCGAAGCCGTTGTGAGTCTCGGGAGCCCCAGCGGCATCCACGCTATCGCATTCGTCGTTGTGGTCGTCCTTGGGGTATACTGGTTCCTTAGGGGGAAGATGCCGACCGGTACGGGCCCACCGGTTGCCGTCGGCATACTAGGATTGGTACTTGTCTTGGAGTCGCCGCTGGTGGTCACCCAGCGGATAGGGTTCCCGTTTGCATTCTTCATTGCCTTCCTCGTCGGCGCAGCGATTGTCTACGTCCTCCGTGGAGCAGAGCGGAGTCGTCTAGGAACGGTTCTAGTGACCGTCTTGCTTATCAGTTCGCCATTAGTCGCCGCCGACGACATATACGTGTTGTCGTCGGGGCCGGACCTGAAAGAACTGTACAACGGCAAGGAGCCCCAGCGAGAGTTCACCCAGGCTGAATGGGATGGCCTGCAGAGGGGTGCGACCTTTGTCGGCGGGTACGAGGGCGACGCGACGTCGATGTGGATGACGAGCGTTGCACTCCAGCGGTTCGGTACTGGGACATCAGGTGACATCTGGGTCGCCGACGGAGCCATCCGGACTTCGAGCGACGTTCTCGTCTACCGGACGCGGTGGGCCGAACATCAGGTGTATTACAACGGGTCTGCCTCCCGTGTGTCTTTCTCGCAGACGTATCTGGACCAGATGGTCGCCCACCAGAACCAGATATATACGACGGGTGCGGTGGGAATGCTCTGGGAACCGACCGACCGAGAATTTGGGAATTCTTCAACATAACGGCGTGGCCTCAACCGTCCACAGAGAATATACAAAGTTAATTATATATAATATAAATATTAACAACACCCATATTTACAGAGGATAATGTCTGTGTTATTTGCTAGGAGGTGGCGGACCAAACCCCCAAGACAGCAATTGTCCCGGACGTAGAAAGATACATAGCTGGTGGTCAGGTACGGCATTATAGATGGACGAACACCCCCTCGTCACGATCGTCACGCCCTCCTACAACCAGGGCGAGTTCATCGAGGAAACACTGCAGAGCGTCGCCAGACAGGACTACGACCACTTGGAACATGTAGTCGTCGACGGTGGATCCGACGATGAGACTGTCGACGTCCTGAAGCAGTACGAAAACCGGTACGACCTGCGGTGGGTCTCCGAACCGGACGAGGGGCAGTCAGATGCAGTCAACAAGGGATTCGAGAAAGCTCGCGGCGACGTCGTCGGCTGGTTGAACGCAGACGACGTCTACTATACCCGGCAGGTCATCACATCGGTCGTGGACGCTTTCCGGGAGCGACCAGATATCGACGTCGTCTACGGCGACGACGTCTTGATGGACAGACACAGTACTGTCACCCGTCTCCGAACCCTCTACGAGTTCGATTATGAACGGATGCGAACCTGTGGCTGGTGGGGGTGGACGCCAGCGTCCGAAGCGACCTTCTACCGGCGAACGGTCATCGAGGAGGAAAAGCTGGACACGTCACTGGATTACGTGATGGACTTCGAGTACTTCCTGCGGCTCGGTGAACGGTTTGGCTTCGAGCACGTCGACGAGATTTTCGCCGGGAAACGACGGCACGAAGCAGCAAAAAGCGTCGACCGGGCCGCCGTTGAAGACGAATCGAAGGCAGTCATGGAACAGTACGGCGCGCGGCTCGACGGGCGCGGGAAGCTCTCGCTGTATCTCGCGTTGCTGTACGTCCAGTTCCGATGGCTGTGGGGCGCGACAGGCTACCCCGACGTGACGAGTCCAGACCTCGCGTTCGACGGGAGCTATCCCGACCGGCGGACGTTCGTCGCGGCTCAGTTCCCGTCAGTGACCAAAGCGTCGCGGTTCATTCCGAGATTCTAACACGGCGCTCAATACGGCGTCAGATAGCGTCTCGAACGAGTTCGACGATACGGGCGCCACTCTCACCATCTCCGTAGAGATCCGGATACCCTGTCATCACTTCGTGCGCCGCATCGTCTTGGATCAATTGGTTGACTGTCGCGGTGATATCGGACGGCTTCACGAGCGTGTTGACGCCCGCTTCGATAGTTTCCGGACGTTCAGTATTCGGACGGACCGTGACACAGGGGACGTCGAGCACGGACGCTTCCTCCTGAATACCACCTGAGTCAGTGACGATGACGCGCGCGGTGCTCTGAAGCGCCAGAAAGTCGAGATAATCGACCGGGTCGATGATATAAACCGTGTCAGCCACCGGAATGTCAGCGCGAACGAGCGCCTCCTGTGTCCGGGGGTGAGCAGAGAACACGACGTCGCAGTGAAGAGCCGACAGTTGCTGGATGATGGTACCGAGACGGTCGAAGTCGTCGATATTGAATGGCCGGTGGATGGTCGCGACCACATACTCCCCGGCGGTAACCCCGAGTTCCTCATGGATTGTCGATTTCTCCGCAGCGATAGAGGCGTGTTCGTGGCACGCGTCCACGACCGTATTCCCGGTGACGTGAACGCCGTCTTCGATCCCCTCCGCGCGGAGATTCAAAGCGGCATCGTCAGTCGGCGCGAACAGGAGGTCGGCAACGTCGTCAGCCACGATTCGATTTATCTCCTCGGGCATAGATTCGTCGAAACTCCGGATACCCGCTTCTAAGTGGCCGAACAGAACCGGGAGTTTGCTCGCAGCGAGCGCCGTCGAGAGTACGGCGTTAGTATCGCCCTGTGCGAGCACTGCCGCGGGCTCCCGGTCGACGAGCAGCGATTCAATGCCGACAAGTCCGGTCGCGGTCTGTTCACCCTGCGTACCACTACCGACCTCCAGATGGTCGTCCGGATTGGGGAGTTCGAGCACCTCAAAGAACGAACCGCTCAACTCCTGGTCGTAATGCTGGTCGGTATGAATCAACCGTAGCGACAGTGACGGCGTCTCCTCGATCGCCCGGACCACCGGGGCCATCTTGATTATCTCCGGTCGAGTGCCGAGTACGACGGCAATCTCCTCAGACATAGAACCAGCGTTTGGCGCGCAGCAGCAGTTCGATATCCAGCGAGTGCATGCCAAAAAATCTATCCACGGATACAATTAAACTCACCGGCATCGGTTGGAGCGCAACTTACGTCCTTGAGGAAGCCCACCGGTAAACACCGTGAACATCGTGAAGTGCGCTAAGAATCGTATCGGTGACCTCTGGAAACCAGACGGTCAGACGAGTGAATCCAGAGCTCGTCGAATGCGACCCGCTTCCCGCTGCCATTTGTACTCCTCCAGGACGGCAGCGCGTCCACGCCGGCCCATCTCCGCCAGATTGTCATCGGTGAGCATCGACCGGAGCGTCGCAGCGACGCACGGCGGCGACGAATCCGGACGGAAGACACGACCACAGCCAACGTCCTCGACGATCCGTGCAACCGGATCCATATTTGAGGTCGCCACCGGAATGCCGACGCTCATGCAGTCGAAGAGCTTGTTCGGAACGGTCGTGTTGGTAAATGAGTTGACGTCGTGAGGGACGAGACCGATGTCGCCTGCAGCAAGGAACGCGGGCACGTCCTCAGCATCGATCCAGCCGATGAACTGAACGCGGTCGGAGACCCCTATCAACCTCGCTTTCGCCTCCAGTGACAAACGATGCGGGCCTTCACCGGCAACTATCAACTCGACCTCCAACCCCGAGTCAACAAGGAGCTCAAGCGATTCGATTACGGGGTCGAGGCCTCGAAAATCGTTCAACAAACCGACGTAGACAAGAGTCTGCCGGTCAGGACTCACGTCGACCGGGGCTCCACCATCAGTCCGAGATTCGATCTCCGATAGCAGTGGCGTATTCGATACGACGTGGGTTCGTCCAGTCGCGTTCGACGGCAGATCGCGTTTCCGTTCCGGGGTGACGACCCAGAGTTGGTCCGCGCCCGCAATCACTGTGCGTTCGACAAGCGCGATCAGGCCGGGATGTTTCACGATTCGGTCGAGTAACGACGACCGAGGAAGGACCCTCACCAATTCAGTATGATTCTCCCGGAGATCGACTACGACGGGGACGCCAGCGAGTTTCGCGGCGACGACCGCACAGGAGCCAGCACGGAGGTCGGACGCGACGACGACGTCGATGCCAGTGCGGCGGAACTGCAGAATTAGCCAGAGTATCCAGAACGGATTGAACGGAATTGGAGCGGTGATCACCGACCCGAGGGCCGTCCGCACTCCCCACGAGAACCGGTGGACTGTCGCATACGAGAGTCGCTCACGTGTCGGCGGGAAGGAATCGGCGATCTGGCCACGCGCAGCGTCTGACCGGTCGTTGCGAGCGAAGATGCGCACGTCATCACCGTCCTGGTGGAGACTCTTCGCAATCTTGCGAGCCCTGACCTCGCGGTCAGCGGGAAAGTTGTTCTGGATGGCGATGCCGATGTCCATACCTGGACAACTCGAACGACGTCTAAAGGATTATCGGTACTTCCCAAGCAGCGTAATCAGCTGAATTGAATCGCTAAATTAACCACAAGAAAGTGTCTGGATCTGGATGTGTTCACCATACCTGATCC
>Ga0208135_100391_pt1 | contig 27862 bp, 30 predicted proteins | sample AntDeeMetag02WF5_FD_184757 | JGI IMG/M metagenome (GOLD analysis project Ga0208135, IMG submission 184757) | Saline lake microbial communities from Deep Lake, Antarctica - Antarctic Deep Lake Metagenome 02WF5 (SPAdes) (version 2) | ecosystem: Environmental > Aquatic > Non-marine Saline and...
GGGTGGCGGCCAGTACGCCTGCCTCACACAGGGCGCCGCTGACTTCCTCCAGCCGACGGAGCCACGGTGGACGAAGGTCTTCGAGCGCGTCCCCGGCGCGACTATCGAGGGAAGCGGCCCCGCAGACACGACGGTCCGCGCACAGGTCGAGATGCAGATGCCCGGGTCCGACGAGACGTTCACCTACCACCAGGTCGCCGAAACCGACGAGAACGGCGAGTTCAGTATCACGGTCCCCTACTCCACCACCGGCTACGACGAGTGGGGTCCCGAAGAGGGCCACACCAACGTGAGCGTTCGGGCCAACTCCAGCTACCAGTTCCAGACCGCGACCCAGGCCGACAACGGAACCGTCTACTCCTGGAGCGGCACAGCCGACGTCAACGAGGGACAGGTCATCGGGAAGGACGACTCGGTGTCGACCGTCGACATGGAGCGCTCAGAGCTGTTCAACCCGAACGATCAGGGTAACGAATCCGACGGAACCGGAAACGAGACGGCAGGGAACGAGACAGACGACTCGGGCAGCGATTCGACCAGCGACACGTCCGGTGACGAGACGACAGAGAGCGGGACGGACACCAACACGACCGGTTCGCTGGTTCCCGTCGCCAGAGACTAGTTCGGTCGAGAGACCGGCCTTCTATCTTTCGACAATCGCTGACGATTCCTTCTCGGCGACACTCTCCCGGCGCCACTCGACGAAGTCGGGCGCGGCGTCAGATTCGCCGAACCGTTCGATGGGAACGATCTCGTAGGGGTGACGCCGCTCCACCAGTTCGACGACGTCTTCGTACCGGTCGGCGGTCGTCTTGACCATGAGGAGCGCCTCGTCGGCGAACTGTACCTCGCCGTTCTAGCGGGACGTAGACGTGTAGTTGACGCTGTTGACGCTCCCGGCCAGGCGCTTCTCGGCGAGCGCGCGAGGGAGTGATTCATTCTCCGAGAGTGGAACCGGGACCAGGACTGTCGGCATACGCCGAGTAATGATGTCCCCGTAGAAAAGCGGTCGATGTAATGCGATTAGTACCGCAGTTTCAGCGACAATCGTCGGGAGGGTGCCCCACCAGCGTCACTCGGCGAGTGGATTGTAGTTCCCGTTGATGTCCCATTCGTGGAGACAGTACGGGTCGCCGATCAGCTTCTCGCCATCTTCGGAATCGATACTCCAGGAGGAGACGTCCTCGTCCCAGACGTCCCGTCGCCCGCATCGTTCGCAGGTCCGCTCGGTCGGTGGGACCACTTCGTTCATACGTAAACGCATACTTCCAGGGGCTAATCAGCGTGCCGGTCCGAAGCCCGGTCACTCGAACTGCGGGAGGTCGTCGGGGCCGTCGTACTCGCTCTCCCAGTCCACGTACTCGTTCTCGAGCACCTCGCCCACGACGCCGCCGAGTTCCGCCATGGCGGCGTTGATGCCCGAGACCGTGTCCCAGGAGTCGAGATCGGGGTGTATCTCCCGTTCGCGCCAGTTCTCCGGGAGGCCGGGGGCGTGATAGCCGACGCGGGTGGCGAAGGCGTCCCAGAAGAAATCGAACTCGGCGATCAGATCCAGGTCGACCACGACGTCGAACGCCGTCTCCGACAGGTCCGTGTCGTCGGCCCACTTCTCGAAGGCCTGTTCCCACGCGCCGTCCTCGAGAAACGTTTCGAGTTCCTCGCGTCGGTACTCGCTCCCACCCGGGTCGGCGTCGTCGTACTCGGCCGCGTCCTGGGCGGGGTCGAGCGCCGGCGGCGCCGGAGCGTCAACGTCGAGGGTCATATCAGGAGGGTGGACCGGTAGCGTAAAAAGGGTACTCGTTAGTCGAATCGGAAAACGACGTGGTCGATCCGGCAGCGGTGACTCAACGGTCGTCGTTCTCGGCGACCGCCCGTTCGCGGAGTTCGCGGCCACGTCCGGAGTCGACGGTCAACTCGGGGACGGGTGTCGGTTCGCCGTCGTCGTCGACGGCCACGTAGACGGAGTACGACTCGGTCGTCGGGACGCGGTCGCCCGTCCGCGGGTCCTCGCGAAATGCCTCCAGGCGAACCTGGACGCTGGTCCGGCCGGCGTCGAAGACGTACGCCCGGATTAGTGCCGCGTCACCCACCGGAATCGGCCGCTTGAAGTTCACCTGGTCCATCCGGGCGGTGACGCAGTTCTCGCCGGAGAAACGCATCGCCGAGAGCGCGCCGAGTTCGTCCATCCACTTGAGGACGTTGCCACCGTGGGTCGTCTGGAGATTGTTCGCGTGGTTGGGCTGGACCAGCCAGCGATTCTCGATGTACGTGTCCATCAGGTCCGGCATGGCGAGGAGTTTCCGACGGGAACGAAAGAGTGTATCGACCGCGAAAGAGGGGGACAGAATCGCGGACGGTCGACGGTGGAACGTGCGATCAGGCAGTGACGTACTGGGCTTCCCAGTCCTGTCGCGCCGACAGCTCACGGCGACCCCGGCTGGTGAGCGTGTAGAAGTTCGTTCGGCGGTCGCGCTGGCCCTTCTCGACCATCCCCTTCTCGACGAGCGTGTCCAGGTTGGGGTAGAGACGACCGTGGTTGACCTCGCCCTCGTAGTAGTCTTCGAGTTCTTCCTTGATAGCGAGGCCGTGGGGTTCATCGAGGCCCGCGATGACGTACAACAGATCCCGCTGGAATCCAGTTAGATCGTACATGGTAACCAGGAAGATATAAGATCTCCAGATATATCATATTATCTGAGACGATAGAAACCAGATAACCCCAACGTTATCGTCCAGTGTAGCACTGAACGCGGTCGCTCCAGGCGGTAAAAATAGTATCTCTAATTTGTTATTACTAGTTTACAGTCCGTGAACGCCCACAGCGTGCCCTCGTCGTTCCGGGCGCTTCCCGTCCCGACAACGATAACAGGGGTGAATGAGTAGCGAGGGTGATGACCGAACCCGCCGAGTCCAGCCGGGACCTGCCGCCCCAGGGTGGGGGGGAGGGCAGCGTCACGGTCGTGGGCACGGCCCACGTCTCCCAGGACAGCGTCGACGAGGTCGAAGCAACGATCGAATCCCACCGTCCGGACGTCGTCGCGGTGGAACTCGACGAGGGCCGGTACAAGCAGATGAAGGGCGAGGCGCCGGAGGACCTGGACGCCAGCGACATGCTGCGGGGGAACACCGTCTTCCAGTTTCTCGCCTACTGGATGCTCTCGTACGTCCAGACGCGGCTCGGCGACCGCTTCGACATCTCCCCGGGAGCGGACATGCTCGCCGGCGTCGAAACCGCCGAACGTCTCGGTCTCGGCGTCGCCCTCGTCGACAGGGAGATACAGACCACTGTCCAGCGATTCTGGGCGCGACTGACGCTCAAGGAAAAGCTGGTGTTAGTGGGGAGTCTGCTGGCCGAGTTCGACGACCCGCGAGTCGTCGGGACCGGGCTAGGGATGGCCATCGGACTGGTGGTCGGCGTCGCCGCCGAATCCATTGCCGGTCCCGTCCTCCTCCCCGCCGGCGCGTGGGCGGGTGGCACGCTCCCGACGATACCGCTACTCGGTGGGCTCGCAATCGCCGCCGCAGACTTCCTGATCATCGCGCTCGGGATCGGTCTCGTCGTGGGGATACCCATCGCAGTCTTGCTGACGTCGCTGGGTGGCGACGAGGACCTGGAGGAATTCGACATGTCGGACCTCACCGACGGCGACGTCGTCACCGCGATGATGGAGGAGTTCCGCCGATTCTCGCCGGGCGGCGCCGAGGCGCTCATCGACGAGCGCGACGCTTACATCGCCCACCGACTCGTCGCGCTCCGGGAGGCGGGTTACGACGTCGTCGCGGTCGTCGGTGCGGGCCACCGGGAGGGCATCGAACGCTACCTCGCCGACCCGGCCTCGTTACCGGCGATGGAGTCGCTCGTCGGCCAGGAGGAAAGTGGTCGATTCTCCGTCTACAAGCTGATCGGATACGCCATCACGCTCGCGTTCCTGGCCTTCTTCGTCCTGCTCGCACTCGGCGGGGCAAGCCAGCAATGGCTGCTCGAACTGTTCGCCGCGTGGTTCGTCGTGAACGCTGTATGCGCTGGCGGACTGGCACTCGTCGCGGGCGCGCGATGGACGAGCGCGGCCGTCGGCGGCGGCATCGCCTGGATGACGAGCGTCAACCCGCTGCTCGCACCCGGCTGGTTCGCCGGCTACGTCGAACTCAGGTACCAGGACGTCAGTGTCGCCGACATCGCGACCCTCAACGAGATCCTCGACGACCAGGAGTTACCGATACTGGAACTGGTCGCCCAGATGCGCGAGGTGCCCCTCTTTCGTCTCATCATGGTCGTCGCCCTGACGAACGTCGGCAGTATGATCGCGAGCCTGATCGTCTTCCCGGCCATCCTCCCGTGGCTCTCGGCACCCATCGGCGGCGTCGAGGCGATGGGCGGATTGCTCGTCGAGGGTGCCCGGACCGGCGCCGACGTCGTCTGGTCGGCGGTGGGCGGATGAACTTCAGCGCGCCCGAACTCCGCGATCTGGGGATCGCGTGGGTCACGCTCGGCGTCGCCTTCACCGTGTTACTCGAACGGGCCGGGATCCAGAGCGTGCTCCAGGGCAACGTTGCCAGCGTCGCCGGGGAGCTCGGTTCGACGTTCACCGTCTCGATGGTCACCGTCGGCGTCGGCTTCCTCTTCCACGAACTCGCCCACAAGGTCGTCGCCGTGCAGTTCGGGCAGGTCGCCGAGTTCCGGGCCGACTACAGCATGCTGTTCGTCGCCGTCGTCGGCGCGTTCATGGGCTTTCTCTTCGCTGCGCCAGGCGCCGTTCACCACCGCGGTCGGATCACGCCCCGCGAGCACGGCCTCATCGCCGTCGCCGGCCCCGTGACGAACCTCGTCTTCGGCGCCGCGTTCGTCGGCGCGTGGCTCGTCGCGCCGTCGGGGATACTCACCGAAATCGCCTGGTTCGGACTGTTGATCAACTTCCTCCTGGCGGGGTTCAACATGATTCCGTTCGGCCCCCTCGACGGCAAGACGGTGCTGGACTGGAGCAAAGGCGCCTACGCCGTGGTGGCGCTCCCGAGTTTCGCTCTCGCTGCGCTCGTCGTGCTCTCCATGTTTTGAGCGCCGTCGTCGGGCGAGAACCTTTTTGATCGCGCTCCTCCCACTCGTGGTATGGAGTACCGCCCCGTCCCGGATTCACGACTGCAGGCCTTCGAAAATATCGCACAGTACGCATTCTCCCCTGAGGACCAGCCGGCCGAGAGCGACCGGGTAGCGGACCCGTCCAAGCAGTTCGGTGAGCCCCGGGCGCTCTTCGAGGGGGACGAACTGACCGCCATCTGCCGGCTCCTCGAGTTCGAGGCGCGCTGTCGAGGCGAATGGATTTCGCTCGGCGGACTCAGGGCCGTCGCGACGCCGCCCGAGTACCGACGGGGCGGGCGCGCGGCGACGTTGCTTCGGCAGTCCCTCGGCGAGTTCGCCGAGCGCGATATCCCCCTCGTCGTTCTGTGGCCGTTCGACCACGACTTCTACGCCAGCACTGGCTGGGCCAGTGCCGGGAAACACGCGACGTACCGGTTCCCCCCTGCGGCGCTGGAATCGGTCGCCGCGAACGAGACCGGGCGCCTCTTCCGTCCGTCTCCGGACGACTGTGAACGCCTCCGCCGGGTGAATCAGGCCGACGGCGAGGAGACGTCGCTGACGCTTCGCCGGACCGAGAACTGGTGGCGCCACCGCGTGTTCGAACAGTCCGGAACCAGACGTCACGTCTACGCGTGGGAACGAGACGGCACCGTGGAGGGGTACGTCGCCTACACCGTCGCAGGTGCCGAAAACGACCGGACGCTCACCGTCCACGACGTCGCGGCGGTCGACGACCGGGCGTTCCGCCACGTCTGCTGGCTCCTCTTCACGCACGATTCACAGGTCGAGACCGTCGAACTGCCAGGCGACCCCAGCCACGCGCCAGGCGAGTTACTGGACCGGGTCGCCGCGCCGGAGTCCGTCACCTGCGAACTGGATCACGGGGCGATGGTCCGCGTCGCCGCCGTGCCGACTGCGCTCGAAGCCATCCCCTATCCCGACGACGTCGCCACCGAGTTCGTCCTCGACGTCGAGGACGGGCTGGTCGACTGGAACGACGGCACCTTCCACGTCGCAATCGAGGACGGTCGCGGGCGGTGCCACCGCGTCGAGGGCGTGAACGAGTCGGCGGACGTGTCGGTGTCCATCGGCACCCTCTCCCAGTTACTCGTCGGCTACGGCACCGTCGAGCGCGCACAGCGGGCCGGTGACCTGGTGATCCACGACGACGAACTTGAGGGCACGCTCGACCGGGCCTTCCCCCCGCGCCCGGTGGAACTCTCTGAGTTCTTCTGACGAAACGGAGCCCTTTTGCCCGCGCCGCCCAGCCTCACGGACATGACCGAAGAGGACGCGGACGACGCTGCGGAGGGGCTCACTTACGCCGAGACGGGCGTCGACATCGACGCCAGCGAGGCGGCGACGGCCGCGCTGATCGGCGCCGCAGGCGAGTTCGAGGGAGACTACGCCGGACTCGTCGACATCGGCGAGCAGTACCTCGCGCTCGCGACGGACGGCGTCGGGACGAAACTCCTCGTCGCAGAAGCCGTCGACGACTACTCGACCATCGGCATCGATTGCATGGCGATGAACGTCAACGACCTCATCGCCGCGGGCGTCGAACCGGTCGCCTTCGTCGACTACCTCGCCGTGGAAGAACCCGACGACGAGGAAGCAGAGCAGATCGGCGCCGGGCTCCAGGAGGGCGCGAAACGGGCGGGCGTCGCGCTCGTCGGCGGCGAGACGGCCGTCATGCCCGACGTGATCAGGGGCCTCGACATCGCGGGTACGTGTGCTGGACTCGCCCCGAAAGACGCCGTCTTCCCCGGTGAGGCACAGGCCGGTGACGTCCTCGTCGGCTGGCCGTCCTCGGGCATCCACTCGAACGGCCTCACCCTCGCCAGGGAAGCGGCGACTCGAAATCACGAGTACGGCGACCCCTTTCCTCACGACGAGAGCCAGACCATCGCCGAGGTGCTGTTGACGCCGACACGTATCTACGCAGACGTCCTGGAACCGCTCCGCGAACACGACGCGAACGCTGCGGCCCACGTCACGGGTGGTGGCTGGACGAACCTGACGCGGATGGGCGAGTTTCAGTACGAAATCGACGACCCGTTCGACGCCCAGCCTGTCTTCGAGTTCGTCCAGTCGGAAGGCGACGTCAGTGACGAAGAGATGCACCGGACGTTCAACATGGGGACCGGGTTCGTCGCGGCGCTACCCGAAGCAGCTGCAGAAGCCGCCGTCGACGAGACCGAAGACGGCAGGAGAATCGGCCGGGTTTCCGACGGTGACGGGACGGTCGGGGTTCGGGGACTGGAACTGAACTGACGCCTGGAGGGGGTCGTTACTCGGTACTGGTCACGTCACTCTTTTCTGCAATGCGAAGCTGCAGTGCTTCCCGAAGGTGGTATCGCGCCTCGTCGTCGTCGGACGCCTGAAGCGCCGCCTCGAGCTGGCGTTCGATCGGGTCTTCACGTTCCTGCAGTTCAGGGGTCATCGAATCAGTCGACGACCCAGTCGAATAAATACAGGTGACACCGTTCACCGCGTTAATCACTAGCTAACGTGGGCAGCGATGTCGGCTTCGGTGATGATGCCGACGGTCTCACCGCTCTCGACGACCAGCACTGCGGCGTTGTGATTGAGGTAGGCGTCGATTTCGTCGATGGTCGCAGTGGGTTCGACGAGCGCGATGGACTCGTGCATCACGTCCGCGACCGGGAGGTCGCCGACGTTGTCGCCCGTCCGCTGGCGGATGTCGTTGTTGCCGATGAGTCCCTGGGGCATCCCGTCCCTGACGACCGGGACCTGTGAGTAGCCGCGTTCATCCATCAGCTCCTTCGTCTCGTGGACGGAGTCGTCCGGGGCGACGCTGACCACGGGGGCGTGCATGAGGTCAGCGGCGCGCAGTATACCGCCCTCGGCCTCTTCGAGCGCATTGACGATGCGCCGGAGCGTCGAGAGCCGCGGGTCGACGTCCCCGCCCTCGATACGTGCGATCAGCGGCTGGGAGACATCGGCGCGCTCGGCGAGTTCACTCTGCGTGAGTTCCAGTTCGGTCCGTCGCTCCCGTAGGTCCTCGGGCGTCGGCAAATCCATACGGAGTAATAACTACAGGTAATACAAAAAGCCATCGGCACGGGCACTCGAGACGGTTCGCCGCGTGGCGAGGGGCTGTCTGTCCGTCCGCCTCAGGAGTCGGACTCGATCTCGGCCTCGTCGCCCTCGAACTCGATGGTCTCGACGACCTTCAGTGGGACGTCACGCAGTGACCCACCGATCTCACTCTTGGCGATACGCTGGGCGTGTTCCGTCGACTCGGCGTTGAAGATCTTGATCTCCAGGACCAGTCCGACGAGTGCCGTGTCGGCGGCGATAAACGCCGAGTCGAAGGGCTCTCCGCAGGCGGGACAGCCGGTCGCGCCGACCTCGACCTCGACGTACTCCATGTCCGACTGGTTGAGCCGCTTGCCCGCTTCGCTCACGGCGACACCGATTGCGTCGTCGATATCTTCGACGTCACGGACCAACCAAGCTGCTTCCATCGCGACCAGGTAGTTCATATCACTACGTGCACGGTCCGTCTACTCTATTGTTTTGATCCCGGGACGCGCACGTCACCGTCTCCTTCGCCATACGTTATGGAAATGCCGGACCACTCCAACACCGGTATTACCACTTCGGTGCCAGTGGTGACAACCTGAGTTGGCTGGCAACACAACTGAAACCGCATCTTCGATTAAACGGCCTCAAACACCGCCTCACGGCCGAATTGTCGATTCCGCCCGTTGCAAACACTTATGTAGCGGAACTCCCCCAGAAGGTAGCGAAGGCGATGGAATCCCGACTGTACCAACTCGGCGTGTTCGCACTGTACCAACTCAGCCTGCTACTCGGCATCTTCCTGTTGCCGGTCGCACTGGCCGCCCAGAAGCTGGGCGTCCCGCTCCCACTGCACAGAGTTCTCAACCGGCTCGACGAGGCATACGATCACGCGACGCCGAACTAGGTGCCGCCACAGTCGACCCGCAGTCCCCACCTGTCGGCCACAGCTACCCGAACGAATGCTTTTATCAGCACTGGAGTGATAGATGAGTCCAATGCGTGACCCAGAGCCTGGGGCCAACTTCGCCGACAGCCCCCTGAACCGAGACCGGTTCCAGCAGGACCCCTACGAGCCCGAACTGGGCTCACTCCCCGACGCGAGCGACCGCGACGAGGAGTCCGTCAACAAGACGGGGACGACGACCATCGGTATCACCACCACCGACGGCGTCGTCGTCGCGACGGACCAGCGAGCCTCGCTCGGCGGTCGCTTCGTCTCCAACAAGAACGTCCAGAAGGTCGAGCAGATCCACCCGACTGCGGCCCTGACGCTGGTGGGCAGCGTCGGCGGCGCCCAGTCGTTCATCCGCACGCTCCGAGCCGAGGTCGACCTCTACGAGGCCCGCCGTGGTGAGAACATGAGCATCAGTGCCCTCGCGACGCTGGCCGGGAACTTCGCCCGCGGTGGTCCGTTCTTCGCCATCAATCCCATCCTCGGCGGCATCGACGACGAGGGCCACCACGTCTACAGCATCGACCCCGCCGGCGGCGTCATGGAAGACGACTACACCGTGACGGGGTCCGGCCTCACCGTCGCCTACGGGACGCTCGAGAGCCTCTACGAACCGAACATGAGCAACGAGGAGGCGACCGAAGTTGCGGCCGCGGCCATCAGCGCCGCCGCCGAACGCGACACCGGATCCGGCAACGGCATCTACATCGCCGACGTCACCAGCGAGGGCGTCGACATCGAGAGCTACGAGTTCGACGAACTGCTCTAACCGGATCAGCGTCCATTCGTGCGTTTTCGGTCGATATCTCGAACGTTCCTGAGCGGGAGGCTCGCACGGCCGTGACCGCCATCGACAAGTAGTCCCCTGTCGAGGAATCGGATATGACACTGTTCGGGACGGCGGGGATCCGCGGCGCCGTCGACGAGAAGGTGACGCCCGAACTGGCCCTCGCCGTCGGACGGGCCGTCGGGGTCGACGGCGACGCGGTCGTCGTAGGGTACGACGGCCGGGAGACGAGTCCCGCGCTCGCCTCGGCCGTCGAGGCCGGCGTCGAGAGCGCGGGTGGGACCGTCCTCCGCGCGGGACAGGTCCCGACGCCGGCACTCGCGTTCGCCTCGCGCGGCCGACGCGGCGTGATGATCACAGCGAGTCACAACCCGGCCCACGACAACGGGATCAAACTGTTCGTCGACGGCACGGAGTACGACAGCGAGGCCGAACGACGAATCGAAGACCGGGTCGCCAGTGGGACAGACACCGCTTCGTGGGACGAGTGGACATCACCCCGGTCGATCGCTCCGCTTTCGAACTATCGCGAGGCCGTCGCCACGGAGGCCGAAACCCACGGCGCAACGCCGACCGACCTCACCGTGGCCGTCGACTGCGGGAACGGGATGGCCGGCCTCGCCACCCCGCAAGTACTCCGTCGACTCGGGGCGGACGTCCGGGCGCTGGAAGCCAACGTCGACGGAACCTTCCCGGCGCGGGAGAGCAAACCGACGCCGGAGAGCCTCGAAGCCCTCCGCGAGTTCGTGGCCAACACTGACGCCGACATCGGCATCGGACACGACGGCGACGCGGACCGCATCGTCGTCGTCGCCGCGGACGGGTCGGTCGTTCACGAGGATACCATCGTCGCGATCCTGGCCGAACACTACGTCCGCGAGACGACGGCGGAGGAACCGGTCGTCGTCACGACGCCCAACGCCTCGGCGCGCATCGACGAGCGCGTCCGCGCGGCTGGCGGCAGCGTCGAACGAGTCCGCCTCGGGGCGTTACACGAGGGGATCGCCCGGGCGTCAGGGCCGGTCGTGTTCGCCGCCGAGCCGTGGAAACACATCCACACGAGTTTCGGTACGTGGATCGACGGGGTCGCGAGCGCGGCCGTCCTCACACAGCTCGTCGCCGACCGCGGGCTGGCCGCCCTGCGCGAGCCCATCACCGAGCGCCCCTACCGCAAGGTGAGCGTCGACTGTCCGGACGACGCGAAAGAACCGGTGATGGCCGCCCTCCACTCGTCGCTCCCTGACCGGTTCCCCGACGCGACCGTGGACACCGATTACGGCATCCGGCTGGAGCTCCCCGACGGTTCGTGGACGCTCGTCCGACCCTCCGGCACGGAGGCGTACGTCCGCGCCTACGCCGAGAGCGACGACGTCGACGAGCTGGTGTCGACCGTCGTCGCCGACGTCGAGGACGCTGTCGAAGCCGAATCGTAGGCCGTCGTCGATATCGATTCGTCGATCATCGTCGAGGTCGACGTACCGCGTCGGTGGCTATTTGGGCGTCCTCCTCGACTCACCGCGCATGGATTCACTGGTCGAGGCCGCCCGGGAGGCGAGCGAGTCGTCCTACGCCCCCTACTCCGAGTACTACGTCGGCGCCGCACTCGAAACGGCCGATGGTACCGTCTTCACCGGCTGTAACATCGAAAACGCGAACTACAGCAACAGCCTCCACGCCGAAGAGGTCGCTATCGGCAGCGCCGTCCGCGCCGGCCACCAGGAGTTCGCCAGGATCGCAGTCAGCACGGCCGCCCGCGACGGCCAGACGCCCTGCGGAATGTGCCGCCAGACGCTCACCGAGTTCTGTGACGACGACTTCCCCGTGGTCTGTGACGAGGGCGGGGACGAGACGACCGAGTACCGCCTCGGCGATCTCTTGCCCGCCACCATCAGCAGAGAGGACCTGTCGTAGCCATGCCAGGGGACGACACACGCGAGTCAGCGGAGACGGCGACCGGCGAGGAGGCCAGCGAGGACCCGAGCGACGACGGCGAGCAGTACCACCTGGAGGTCGCCCCCGGCGACGTCGCCGACAGCGTGCTCCTCCCGGGGAACCCAGAACGGGTCGAGAAGGTAGTCGAGTCCTGGGACGACCACGACGTCGTCGCCGAACACCGCGAGTACCGGACGGCCACCGGCACCTACGACGGGACGCCCATCTCCGTCACCTCGACGGGTATCGGCTCCCCGTCGGCCGGCATCGCCGTCGAGGAACTGGCCCGTGTCGACGCCGAGTCCCTCATCCGCGTCGGTTCCTGTGGCGCCATCAGGGAGGAGGCCGGCATCGGCGACCTGGTCATCTCCACCGGTGCCGTCCGCCAGGAGGGAACGAGCAAGGAGTACGTCCGCGAGGACTATCCCGCGGCGGCGGACTACCGCGTCGTATCGGCCCTCGTCGCCGCCGCGGATGAGCTCGGTTACGACTACCACCTCGGCGTCACCTGTAGCACCGACAGCTTCTACGCCGGCCAGTCCCGGCCCGGGTTCGACGGCTTCGAAGCCCGCGACAGCGACGAGAAAATCGAGGAACTCCGCCAGGCCGGCGTCCTCAACTTCGAGATGGAAGCCGCCGCCATCCTGACGCTGGCGTCCATCTACGGGCTCCGTGCCGGGGCCGTCTGTACCGTCTATGCGAACCGGGTCACGGGTGAGTTCCGCACCGAAGGCGAACGGAAGGCTGCGAAGACTGCGAGCCTGGCGGTGAAGTACCTGGCCGAGATGGACGACGCTGTCGAAGAAAGCGGCGCGGACCGGTGGCACGCGGGCTTGTCGGTAGAGAAATAGCGTCGAGCATACGACGAGCGCCAGATGGCGCGAGCCGTTTCAATTCACGCAAACGGAGTGAGCGTGACGGATGTTTTTAGCGTAGATTTTTGCTACGAGCGGTTCCCGCAGCGAGCGAAGCGAGCGAGGAAACCCGAGGAAGTAAAAAGGTACTTTCTACATCTCCGGCCACGCCTTCAGGGCGCGGCGCGGGCCGGTGATGGAGTTGATCCACTTGGCAGCGATGGCCTTCTTCAGCGATTCGGCCACGAAGCCGCCGAAGGTGCCGATGGGGGCGCCGACGCCCATGAAGGAGACGTCGTGAGCGACGGCAGTGTCGCCGATAGAGACGACCGTCCCCATGTCTTCGTGGGTCCACGTCCGAAGGGGACGGCCGCGGATGGCGCGGGCGAGGTTCTCGCCGGCGACTTCGGCGGCCTGCCAGGCGGCCTGTGCCGTCGGAGGCGCGGGGTCGTCGCCCGGCTGGTCGACGAGCGCGCAGTCGCCGATGGCGAAGATGCGCTCGTTCGTCGTCTGGAAGTCCTGCTCGGCGTTGATGCGGTGGGAGCGCTCGTCTTTGTCGACGTCGACGTCGTGAACGGCCTCGCGGCCGGTGATACCGCCGGTCCAGATCAGTTCGTCGTAGCCCAGTTCGTCGTCGTCGCCGATGTAGACGATATCCTCGTCGACCTCGCCGATGAACTCGCCGCACATGATGTTGATGTCGCGGTCCAGGAGGCGCTTCCGGATGGCGCCCTGGAGTTCCGGATCGCCGTTCGGCATGACCTCGTCCAGCCCTTCGACGAGGTGAATTTCGATCGGGGCCCGGTGTTCGTCCCGGTACTTGGCAATCTCGCCGGCCGTCTGGATACCGGAGAGGCCGGCACCGCCGACGACGACCTGAGCGGGGTCGCTCTGGGTCGCGTCGCGGGCCGCGTCGGCGACGGCGTCGTGGATGCCGAACGCGTCGTCGAGGCTCTTGAGCGTGTGGGCGTACTCCCTCAGCCCCTCGATACCGAAGAAGGCCGTCCGGGAGCCGATGGCGACGAGGAGGTAGTCGAACTCGACGGTGGCGTCGTCGGCCAGTTCGACCACGCGCTCGTCGGCGTCGACGTCGACGACTTCGCCCTGCCGGAACGTCGTTCCGGGGGATTTGATCGCCTCGACGGGGACGGTCACGTGTTCCTCGACGGACGGGTCACGGATACAGCGGTGTGACTCGTGGAGAACCAGATGGTAATCAGTGGCAGAGATCCAGGTGACGTCGGCTTCCCCGTCCAGTTGTGCCTCGAGGCTCTTGATAGCGCCCGCGCCGGCATACCCTGCGCCGAGGACGACGACCTTCTCAGTCATACACCGCTAGCTGGGTATTGAAAGGATACAAATGCTTTGAAAGAGGCGTGCTCGCTGCTGTTTATCCCAATTATTCATAACGAATGGCTGCGCAGCGTTCGTCGGTGGAATTCGCGAAACCTATCGAGACAAAAGCGGTCGGAGATGGCGGAGAGGGCGGAGATGGCGAAGAAGTCGGAGAAGCCGAGTAACAACGGAGAAAGAACCGTCCAGTTAGTGCTCCGGTTCGCCGGCGGGCGCACGCATGTCGTCGATAGTGAGGACGAGTTTGTTGCTCGTGTCGTCTTTCCCTGCGAGCGTACCGATGATCTGGAGCTTCGAGAGCGGGGTCGGGCCGACCGTGATGGTGTCGCCCTCGTGGTAGTCCGCGATGGAACCCTGAAGCTGAATCTCTGCACGGCACTGCTCGGGGTGGTGGACGCTGGTCAGATCGATCTCTTCGACGGTAGCGTCCGGCTGCGTCTCGCCGTTGTGCTGGAGCGGGACGTGAGCCGCGTCGTCCATGTCCTGGATCTGCAGCGCGTCGTAGGCGTTGGCCGTCGGTTTGTACCCGCCCTTCGGGCCGGGGACGCCTTCGACGAGCTGGAGGGCTTTCAGGCTCTGCATCTGGTTCCGAATCGTTCCAGGATTCCGGTCGACTTTGTCCGCGATGTCCTCCCCTTTTACTGCACTCTCACTCTCCCTGTAGAGATTGACGAGCTCCTGGAGAATGTTCTTTTGACTGGGCGTCAATTCGATAGATGACATAACGGGGGGTAAGGTACACCGTTCCTTAAACCCGACGGTGGACCGGGCACCGGCCCCCCGACAGGGCACCGTACTGGCCGTTGAATCGGCCAAAGCGATACCCCTTTGTCAGTCGGTGGACGTGATTGGTACATGAACGGCCAACGAATTCTCGTCACCGGCGGCGCCGGTTTCATCGGATCGAACCTCGCCAATCACCTGGCTGCCGACAACGACGTCGTCGCGCTCGACGACCAGTACCTGGGCACACCGGAGAACCTCGACGACGCCGTCGAGTTCGTCGACGCCAGCGTCACCGACGACGACCTGCCGACCGACGTCGATGTCGTCTTTCATCTCGCGGCGCTCTCCTCGTACGCCATGCACGAGGAGAACCCAACGAAAGGCGCCCGGGTCAACGTCGAGGGATTCGTCAACACCGTCCACCAGGCCCGACAGGACGGCTGTGACACCGTCGTCTACGCCTCGACCTCCTCCATCTACGGCAGTCGAACGGAACCCTCTCCCGAGTCGATGGATGTGACGGTCAACACGGGGTACGAAGCCTCCAAGATGGCTCGCGAGACGTACGCCGAGTACTTCCACAATCACTACGACCTCTCGCTGGCCGGCATGCGCTTCTTCTCGGTCTACCAGGGCTACGGCGGTGCGGAGGAACACAAGGGCGAGTACGCCAACGTCATCGCCCAGTTCGCCGACGACGTCGCCAGCGGCGACGCCCCCGTCCTCTACGGCGATGGGAACCAGACCCGCGACTTCACGCACGTCGCCGATATCGTCCGCGGCCTGGAACAGGCCGCCGAACACAAACTCGACGGCGTCTACAACCTCGGGACGAGCGAGGCCTACGACTTCAACGAGGTCGTGGAGATGATCAACGCCGAACTCGGCACCGATGTCGAACCGGAGTTCGTCGAGAATCCCATCCCCGACGACGTCTACGTCCACGACACCTGCGCGGACGCCGAGAAGATGCGCGAGGCCACGGGCTGGGAGCCCCAGATCGACTTCGAGGAGGGAATCCGGCGCGTCTGTTCGCAGTACAAGTAACGACGATTCGACGGTCGCGCCCTCCGACGAACGGCAGCGCCTTTTAGCCACTGGGCGTCTGAACTTCTGTCGATGACGAGAACCGTCCGTATCCTCGGGGTGCCGATGGACCTCGGTGCCGACCGGCGCGGCGTCGACATGGGGCCGTCCGCCATCCGGTACGCGGGACTCGCCGACCAGCTTGAGGCCACGAGCTTGACCTGCGTCGACGGCGGTGACGTCGCCGTCCCGCGGCCGGAAGAACGAGACCCGGACGCCGTCCAGCCGGCGGACGGTCAGGCGAAGTTTCTCGCGGAGACCGAGACCGTCACCGGCCGCGTCGCCGACGCCGTGAGCGACGCTGTCGAGACGGGCCACCTGCCGCTGGTCCTCGGCGGCGACCACTCAATCGCCATCGGATCGGTTGCCGGCGCGGCCGACGGCGACGACCTGGGACTCCTCTGGTTCGACGCCCACGGCGACTTCAACACTCCCGAGACGACGCCGAGCGGCAACGTCCACGGGATGTCGCTGGCCGCCATCCTCGGCGTCGGCCCCTTCGAAGATGCGTCGTGGGCAGTGACACCGGAGATCGATCCGGCAAACGTCGCCCTCGTCGGGCTTCGCGACCTGGACGACGCTGAGAAAGGGCTAATCCGCGAGTCTGACGTCACGGCCTACACGATGAGCGATATCGACGACCGGGGGGTTACGGACGTCGTTGACGACGCCATCGCCGTCGCCACGGAGGGGACCGACGGCGTCCACGTCAGCCTCGATATGGACTGGCTCGACCCGACGGAGGCCCCCGGCGTCGGCACGCCGGTCCGCGGCGGCGTCTCCTATCGCGAGGCCCACGTCGCCATGGAGTACGTCGCGGACGTGGGCGACCAGCTCCGCTCGTTCGAGCTCGTCGAGGTGAACCCCATCCTCGACCAGCACAACCAGACCGCGGAACTGGGCTGCGAACTCGTCGCAAGCGCGTTCGGGAAGCGGATTCTCTGACCGGCAGCGCTATCCAAAGCCCTCGTACTGCATGTGGCGCTCCGGGACGCCGGCGGCCCTGGCGGCGCGGACGAGCGTCTCGACCATCGCGGTGATGCCGCAGGCGTACACCTCGACGTTCGCCGGATCGATCCGCGCCTGGCGATCCGAATCCGGGCTCGCGCCCGCTGAATCCGCCAGTCCGGCCGGGAGGTCGGCGTCGGCAAGCGCATCGTCGCGGAGGTACTGGAGAAACACGTGCTGGACGTAGTCGGTCTCCCCGTCCCACTCGCTCAAGAGCGGTTCGCGCGTCAGCGTCGGGACGAAGTGGAAGTTGTCGAGGACCCGGTCGAGTTCCAGGAACTCGTGGTAGTAGGGAACGTCGTCTGCCCAGGCACACCCCTGGAAGAGCCAGACGTCGCGCTTGGTTCCCCCGTACTCGTCCCATCCCCGCTCGAAGAGATAGTCGATCATGCTCTTGAACGGTGCGACGCCGGTGCCGGTCGACAGGAAGACGACGTCACGCTTCGAGGGCTCGTCGAGCACCATGTGGCCGTTCGGGCCGCGGACGACGACGTCCTCCCCCTCGCGGACGTGCGTGAACAGGTCACTGGTCAGCCGACCGCCCGGGACGCGCCGGATGGCGAACTCCAGGTGTTCTTCGGTCGGCGAACTGGCGATGGAGTAGGCCCGCGGCGTCTCGCGAGCCCGGAGCGTTACGTACTGTCCCGGGGAGAAGTCGACCTTCCCGTCGGGACGAACTCTGAGTCGCAAGAGCGACGGGTAGGCCCGTTCGAACCGCTCGGCCAGCGTTTCGATGGCGGCTCGCTTCCCGTCCGAGACACCCGCGTCGCTCAGTTCGGTCCAGACGGTCCCCCAGTCGTAGTCCGACCCCCGCTTCGCCTCACGGAGCAGACCGGCCCGTCCGACGTCAGACAAGCGGTCGCGGATGGCGTCGAGAACCCGACGGTTGCGGCTCCTGTCCATCGGCTCTGCCAGCGTGACCGTCCCCCGCTCCGTCACGAGCGGCAGCCGGCTCGCCCGGTCGTGCTGGTTCAGGTGTTTGGGAATCTCGACCATGCTCACCACTTGGGATGCAGGGCCTTCTAGCCAGGGGACGCGAATCTGTCCGCGTTCATCGGTGATCGTGGAACGCCAGTACGACCGCGACGAAGCCGGCGATGACGATCGGACCGAGAACGAACGGCGACGCCACGCGGGAGACGAAGAAGTCGGGTAGGAAGAAGACGAGTCCTTGGGCTACGTCGACCCCCCAGACGTGTTCAGACCAGTTAGCTGGAGCCCATGCCTGCCAGTAAATCAGTGACCGTTTCGGGAGCCCCCAACTCAGAAGCCCGCTGACCATCACCGCGCCGGCAATTCGAACGAGCAGGCTAAGATACGCTGCGAGCGGTGGCTGTGCGACAGGGCGGCGACCCACGCCGAATCCGTATCGATCACTGGACATCGTCAGCCCCGTCGCTCCAGCTTGCAGTCGAATCGGCTCCTGCGATACTCTATCACGAGTATGACGACGCCGGCCAGGACAACGGTCCAGACGACGAACGGTGATTCCAGTCGAGTCACGGCAAACGCGACCGAATCGCGTACGAGATTCCCGGTTAGCTTGACGCCCCAGATGGTTCCCACGAGTCCCTGGACGTCCGCCGGTGGGATCCCCCTGAGGATCATCACTCGGGTTTCGTGGAGGAACGTTCCTGCCCAGAAGACGGTCGCGATAACGACGGCTCCGAGGATGCTGGCGAGCAAGCGGTGGTAGGCGCCGAGTGGCAAGTAGCCCGGCACGCGTGCACCTGCCCAGTCGTCGTAGTGGACGTGTCTCATGGCCATCTGCTAATTTCACGCCCAGGACGAAAATAAGTATCTCCGGATTACTCCTCTTCCGCGTCGCCCTCGTCCGAGCCCGCTTCCGCAGGAACCACCGTCACGCTAGCGACCTGATCGTCACCCTCCAGCTCCATAATCGTCACACCCATCGTGTTCCGGCCGACCTGCGAGACCTCGCCGGCGCGGATGCGCATGATCTGGCCTCGTTCGGACATGATGACGAGCTGGTCGTCCTCAGTGACCGCCTTCGCCGAGGCGACCGGGCCGTTCCGCTCGTTGGTCTTGATGTCGATCAGTCCCATACCGTAGCGGGACTGGGCTCGGTACTCACCCAGCAGCGTTCGCTTGCCGTACCCGTTGCGGGTGACGGTGAACAGCGCGCGGTCGTCCGAATCGTCCATCGCGACCATGGCTGCGACCTTATCGTCGTCCTGAAGGTCGATGCCGCGGACACCGCGGGCGTTCCGACCCATCTTCCGAACCTCGTCCTCGTCGAAGCGAATGGTCATCCCGTCCTCCGTCGCGATGACGAGGTCACGGGTTCCGTCGGTCACCTCGACGTCGACGAGGGCGTCGCCGTCTTCGAGTTTGGCGGCGATGATGCCCGTCGAGAGGATGTTCTCGAACTCAGTGGCTGCGGTCCGCTTGACGTAGCCGTCGCGGGTGACGAGCGTGATGGATTCCTCGTTCTCGAACTCGTCGGTGTCGACAACGGCGGTTATCTCTTCGCCGTCGTCGAGGTCGATGAGGTTGATGGCGGATTTGCCCCGAGCCGTCCGGGACATCTCCGGAATCTCGTAGGTCTTCAGCCGATAGACCTGCCCCTGGTTGGTGAAACAGAGCAGGTAGTCGTGGCTGTTGGCCCGGAACACCTTCGAGACCCGATCACCCTCCTTGGGGTCGGCGCCAATGATGCCCTTCCCGCCCCGACCCTGCGGGTCGAAGTTCTCGACGGGCATCCGCTTGATGTAGTCGTCCTCGGTGATGACGACAATGTTGTCTTCCTCGGGGATGAGGTCCTCGTGGGTGACCTCGCCCTCGGCCTCGAGGATCGAGGTACGCCGGTCGTCGTCGTATTCGTCTTTGATCGCCTGCAGTTCGTCCTCGATGACGCCGTCGAGTTCCGCCGTGGAGCCCAGAATCGTTTCGAGGCGCTCGATCTCGGCCTGGACGTCCTCGTACTCCGCTTCGATCTCCTGGGACTCCATCGAGGTCAGCGAGCCGAGTTGCATCCGGACGATGTGGTCTGACTGGGCCTGGGAGAAGTCGAGAGTGACATTCGGATCGACCTCGTGGTCACCGTCCAGTTCGTCCGGGTCGATTTCGCCTCGCAGCGCTTCCTTTGCCTCGGTACGGTCCTCGCTATTCCTGATGACCGCGACGACGTCGTCGACGATGTCCAGTGCTCTGAGGCGACCTTCGAGGATGTGCGCGCGGTCCTCGGCCTCGGCCAGGTCGTACTCGGAGCGCCGGCGGACGACCTCGCGGCGGTGCTCGACGTAGTACTGGAGCGTCTCCTTCAGGGTGAGCACCTTCGGCTGACCGTCGACCAGCGAGAGGTTGATGACGCCGAAGGTGGACTCGAGATGGCTCTCCAGCAGGCGGTTCTCCACGACGTCGACGTTCGCGCCCCGCTTGAGTTCGATGACGACGCGGACGCCGTTCCGGTCCGACTCGTCGCGGAGGTCGGAGATGCCCTCGAGGGTCCCCTCGTTGACGTCGTCGGCGATGCGCTCGACCATCCGCGCTTTGTTCTCCTGGAAGGGGATCTCGGAGATGACGATCCGGTTGTCCTCCCGGTCGACCTCGTACTCCGCGCGGACGCGGAGGCGACCCCGGCCGGTCGAGTACGCGGAGTAGATGCTGTCCTTGCCGACGATGTTCGCGCCGGTCGGGAAGTCCGGGCCCTTGACGTGTTGCATCAGGTCCTCGACGGCGGCGTCGGGATTCTCGATGAGGTGGACCGTGGCGTCGATGATCTCACCGAGGTTGTGCGGCGGGATGTTCGTCGACATCCCGACGGCGATGCCCGAGGAGCCGTTGAGCAGGAGGTTCGGGACGGCCGCCGGCAGCACGTCGGGTTCGGTCAGCCGGTCGTCGTAGTTCGGCGAGAAGTCGACGGTGTCCTTCTCGATGTCGTCGAGTATCTCCTCGGCGATAGGGGCCATTCTGGCCTCCGTGTACCGCATCGCCGCCGCGGGGTCGCCGTCCATCGAACCGAAGTTGCCCTGGCCGTCGATCAGCGGATACCGCATCGAGAACGGCTGGGCCATCCTGACGAGCGTGTCGTAGATAGCGCTGTCACCGTGCGGGTGGTAATCACCCATCGTCTCCCCGATGATGGAGGACGACTTCCGGTGTGAGGTGTTCGAGGTGACGCCCATCTCGTGCATCGCGTAGAGGATGCGTCGGTGGACGGGCTTCATCCCGTCGCGGACGTCGGGGAGCGCTCGACCGGCGATGACGGACATCGCGTAGTCGATGTAGCTCTGCTCCATCTCGTCCTCGATGCGGACGTTCTTGATCCGCTGGGCCGCGCCGGGGACGTCGTCGGGCGCCTCAGAGCTCATATGTCCACCCACTCCGCCTCGGGAGAGTGGTCCTTGATGAACTGCTTGCGCGGCCCGACCGCGTCACCCATGAGGACGTTGAACATCTTGTCGGCGGCCGCGGCGTCCTCGATGGTTATCTGCTTGAGGATGCGCGTCTCGGGGTTCATCGTCGTGTCCCACAGCTGCTGGGGGTTCATCTCCCCGAGGCCCTTGAATCGCTGGACCTGTTCGGGGTTGCCGTCTGCCTTCTCCTCGATGATCTGTTCGCGCTCGGCCTCGGTCATGGCGTCGTACGTCTCGCCCTTGTACCGGATGCGGTAGAGTGGCGGCTGGGCGGCGTAGACGTAGCCCGCCTCGACGAGCGGGCGCATGTGCCGGTAGAAGAACGTCAACAGGAGCGTCCGGATGTGTGCCCCGTCGACGTCGGCGTCGGTCATCATGACGATCTTCTCGTACCGGGCGTCCTCGATGTCGAACTCGTCGCCGATGCCCGTCCCGATGGCGGTGATCATGTGCCGTATCTCGTCGTGTTCGAGGATGCGGTCGAGGCGGTGTTTCTCGACGTTCATGATCTTCCCGCCGAGCGGGAGGATGGCCTGGATGTCGGGGTTCCGGCCCTGTTTGGCGCTGCCGCCCGCGGAGTCCCCCTCGACGATGAACAGTTCGGCGTCGCCGGGGTCCTTGGACTGACAGTCGGCGAGCTTCCCGGGCAGCGCCGTCGAGTCGAGCGCGGACTTCCGACGGGTGAGTTCCTCGGCCTTCTTGGCGGCCTTCCGGGCCTTCGCGGCCTCGACGGCCTTCATGACGATGGCCTGGGCCGTGTCCGGATTCTCCTCGAAGAACGTCGCGAGACCGGCGTGCATCGCCGATTCGACGACGCCGCGGACCTCGCTGTTGCCGAGTTTGGTCTTGGTCTGGCCCTCGAACTGCGGGTCCGGATGCTTGATCGAGATGACCGCGGTCAACCCCTCGCGGATGTCATCTCCCGTGAGGTTCTCCTCGAGGTCAGCGAGGAGGCCGTTGTCGGTGGCGTAGTCGTTGACGACGCGGGTGAGGGCGGTCTTGAATCCCGTCATGTGCGAGCCCCCTTCGCGCGTGTTGATGTTGTTCGCGAAGGCGTGGATAGAGCCCTGGAGGTTCCTGGTTCCCTGTAGCGCTATCTCTACCTGAACGACGCCGTCCTCTATCTCTTCTTCGTCCTCGAAGTAGATGACGTCACGATGAAGCGGTTCCTTCGTCTCGTTGAGGTACTCGACGAACTCGCGAATGCCGCCCTCGTAGCGGAAGGTGTCCGCTTTGTCTTCTTCCCGCTCGTCGGTGAGCGTGATTTCGACGCCGGAGTTGAGGAAGGCCAGTTCGCGGAGGCGGGATTCGAGCGTGGAGTAGGCGAACTCGGTCGTCTCGAATATCTCGCTGTCCGGCCAGAACCGCATCGACGTCCCGTTGTCCTCGTCCGGTTCGAGGTCGCGGACGCGTTCGAGGTCACCGACGGGTTCCCCGTGGTCGAACGACTGGCGCCAGAGCGCGCCGTCCCGTTTGACTTCGACCTCGAGTTCCTGCGAGAGTGCGTTGACGACGGAGACGCCAACCCCGTGCAGTCCCCCGGAGACCTGGTAGGACTTGTTGTCGAACTTCCCGCCGGCGTGAAGGACGGTCATGATGACTTCGAGCGCGGGGCGGTCGTGTTCCGAGTGGGTGTCCACCGGAATCCCGCGGCCGTCGTCCGAGACGGACACCGAGTCGTCGTCGTGAATCGTGACGTCGATGGTGTCGCAATAGCCCGCCAGCGCCTCGTCGATCGAGTTGTCGACTACTTCGTAGACGAGATGGTGCAAACCCCTGGAGTCGGTCGAACCGATGTACATCGCCGGCCGTTTCTGGACGGCCTGCAACCCCTCCAGAACCTGAATCTGGCTCGCACCGTACTCCCTGTCCTGTGACATAGAATGTAGCTATGCGTAGATGGTCGGGGGTGATAAACCTCCCGCCCGCGCACGCGCGTGAGAGTTCGATATCCCCTGGAAGGCGGAAGCGTTTGCTTCTTTTCAGCCACTCAATGGTCGACGTATACAGACGTTCGACCGCGTCGAAGCCCGATCGGACCGCTCGAACCCCCGGGTAAACGCGCGAAGATCACTTTCGCCGCGGTGCCGAACACCTTTTAATCCCGCAACTGGTAGAAGCGGCCACGAATGACCTCGCTACAGTCGGAACTCGGGGAGGACGAGGGGATTGCGGAGGAATTGGCAGAGAGCCAGCGCGCCATCTCCATCGCCGAGTTCTTCGAGAAGAACAAGCACATGCTCGGGTTCGACTCCGGAGCCCGGGGACTCGTCACCGCCGTCAAGGAGGCGGTGGACAACGCGCTGGACGCCTGCGAGGAGGCCGGCATTCCGCCGGACATCTACGTCGAGATTCAGGAGCAGGGCGACTACTATCGCCTGATAGTCGAGGACAACGGGCCGGGGATCACCAAAGAACAGATCCCCAAGATCTTCGGGAAACTGCTCTACGGGTCTCGGTTCCACAAACGCGAGCAGAACCGCGGCCAGCAGGGTATCGGTATCTCCGCCGCGGTACTGTACTCACAGCTCACCAGCGGGAAACCCGCAGAGATCACCAGCCGAACACAGGGTGGGGACGAGGCGGAGTACTTCGAGCTCATCATCGACACGGACCAGAACGAACCGGAGATAGACGTCGAGGAGACGACGACGTGGGAACGACCACACGGGACCCGTATCGAGATGGAGATGGAAGCCAACATGCGGGCCCGCCAGCAGCTCCACGACTACGTCAAGCACACCGCCGTCGTCAACCCACACGCCCGTATCGAACTCCGGGAACCCAACGACCACTTCAAGTACGAGCGGGCGACCGACCAGCTCCCTGCCGAGACGGAGGAGATCCGACCCCACCCCCACGGCGTCGAACTCGGGACGCTGATCAAGATGCTCGACGCGACGGACTCGTACTCCGTCTCCGGGTTCATGCAGGGAGAGTTCACTCGCGTCGGTCAGAAGACCGCCGAGGACGTCATCGACGGCCTCAAGGACCGCCACTACGGCCGCGAACTCGCCTGGGAGCCGCCGGAAGAGAAGCACGAACGCGACTACGTGGCCTTCCTCGAACAGGCCGTCTCCAACAAGGGCGCAGACGCCACGAGCCAGTTCGCGACCAACGTCGCCGGCGTCGTCACCAACAGGGAGCGCCTCAGCCACCAGGACGTGGTCGAAATCGTCGACAACGTCGCCGACGGCGTCGAGGACGACTACGACGTCACCTTCGGCTCGACGGTTCGCGAGAACGCCGTCGACGCGGTCTGGGGACTCCTCGCTGGCACCGTCGAGGGAGCGGACGAAGACGCGCCCCAGGAGTACCGCGCCGCGGACCTCTATCGGATCATCGACGAAGCCACCACGAGTCGGAAGGACGACGCCGGCATCAAGGGCCTCGCCGACCGCATCGCGGCCAAACTCGTCCGCGAGGACGGCCACCGCGACCGCTTCACCCACGACGAACTGGCCGAGTTCGTCCGGAAGTCCGCCGAAGACACCGAAGAGTACGACGACGTCACCTTCGGCGAAACGGCCCGGGAGAACGTCCTCGAACGGCTCTGGGCCATCGGCCGGACCGTCACGGACGACGCGCCCGACGTCGCCGAGATCGCCGGGGACCGGGACACCGCCAGCGACCTGCTCGAAGCGATGCGGGAGGCGGACATCATCGCCCCGCCGACGGACTGCCTCGCCCCGATCACCGACGAACTGGTCGAGGCGGGCCTGAAGAAAGAGTTCGACGCGGACTTCTACGCCGCCTCCACCCGGGACGCGTCCGTCCACGGCGGCGACCCGTTCATCGTCGAAGCCGGCCTGGCCTACGGCGGGGACGTCGAAGCGGAGAACAAGGCGACGGTGATGCGATTCGCCAACCGCGTCCCGCTCGTCTACCAGCGCGGCGCCTGTGCGACGACGGACGTCGTCAAATCGATCAACTGGCGCAACTACGGGCTGGACCAGCCCGGCGGCAGCGGTATTCCGAACGGCCCGGTCGTCATCATGGTCCACGTCGCGTCGACGAACGTCCCCTTCACGAGCGAGTCCAAGGACGCCGTCGCGAACGTCCCAGAGATGGAATCGGAGATAGAACTCGCCATCCGCGAAGCGGCACGGGACCTCAAGTCCTACCTGAACAAGCGCCGCTCGATGCAGCAACGGCGCGAGAAGCAGAACAAGCTCGCGACCATCCTTCCCGAGATGGCCGAGAAGTTGACCGAAGTGACGGGCAAGGACGAACTGGTCATCGACGACTCCATCGCCCGCATCATGAACAACGTCCTCGTCGACCGGGAAGTCGAGGACGGTACGGTCAGAGTCGTCGTCGAGAACAACTCCGACACGAACGCCGACGTCGACGTGACGGACATCGTCAGCGTCGAGCCCCAGGACACGAACGGGGCCCAGGTGGTGGAGATGGACGGCGAGTGGTTCGTCAAGTGGTCGGAGACGGTCAGTTCCGGGGAGGAGGCGGTCCTGGAGTACAGCGTCGACGGTGACGCCGAGTTCGACCTCACCGTCGACGGCGTCGAGGAGGAACTCCTGACGGTGAACGCGTAACCATGAGCACAGACAGCAACCTCAACGAGGAAGAAGCGCGCGAACAGCTACTGGATCTTGCGGCGGACTTCTACGACCAGTTCGACCAGGGTAACGTCCCGCGGATGCAGATTCCGACGCGAACGAAGACGAACATCGAGTACGACGAAGCGGAGAAGGTCTGGGTGTACGGCGACCGCTCCAGTACCCGGAGTGCCAAGACCGTCTCCGGCGCCCAGAAGCTCCTGAAAGCGACCTACACCATCGACTTCCTGGCCGACCAGCTCGACCAGGACCGCTCGTCCACCCTGCGTGAACTCTACTACCTCTCGGAGTCCTGGGACCTCGACGAGGCCCAGTTCAACAGCCAGGACGAGTCCAACAACCTCATCGAGGACCTGGAGATCGTCTCCGAGGTCAAGCGCGAGGACTTCCACATGCGCCCCGAGGAGTCCGGCGCGAAGGTGATGGGCCCGCTGCTCCTCCGGGAGCAGACCCGGCGGGGCGACCGCGACATCCACTGTCAGGACGACGTCGGCCAGGGCGGGTACCAGATCCCGAACAACCCCGACACCATCGAGTTCCTGGACAACGACGCGGACTTCGTCCTGGCCGTCGAGACCGGTGGTATGCGCGACCGACTCGTCGAGAACGGGTTCGACGACGACTACAACTGCATCGTGGTCCACCTCGGCGGCCAGCCCGCCCGCGCGACCCGGCGGCTGATCAAGCGGATGCGCGACGAACTCGGCCTCCCGGTCGTGGTGTTCGCCGACGGTGACCCGTGGTCCTACCGGATCTACGGCTCCGTCGCCTACGGCTCCATCAAGTCGGCCCACCTCTCGGAGTACCTCGCGACGCCCGACGCCGAGTACATCGGCATCCGGCCCGAGGACATCGTCGAGTACGACCTGCCGACCGACCCGCTGTCGGACTCCGACGTCAACGCCCTGGAGAGTGAACTGGAGGATCCGCGCTTCCAGACGGAGTTCTGGGAGGAACAGATCGAGCTCCAGCTCGACATCGACAAGAAGGCAGAGCAGCAGTCCCTGGCCGCGCGCGGCCTCGACTTCGTGACTGACACCTACCTCCCCGAGCGGCTCACCGAGATGGACGTCCTCTGAATCGGTTTCCGTTTTCTACCGCTCGTCCAGGACGACCGGAATCCCCCTGCTCGCCACGTCGTCGACGAATGCAGCGGAGTCGCTCTCCAGTGCCTCGAACGTGTTGTAGTGAATCGGGAGCACAAGGTCCGGGTCCATCGCCTCGGCGAGGTCGGCGGCCGAATGGCGATCCATCGTGAAGCTCTTCGCGATGGACGGGACGAACAGCGAGACGTCGAGTTCGTCGTGACCGGGGAGGGCGTCGGAGTCGCCGGGCCAGAACACGCGCGTGCCGTCGACGTCGACCAGGAAGCCACAGCCGATGCCCTTCGGGTGAACCGGCGTGCCGTCAGCGTTCACGTTCGGGCCCTCGGGGTCGTTGTACGCCGGAACCGTCCAGATCGGAACGTCGTTCGCCAGCAGTTCGTCCTCCATGCTCACGGTGACGACGTCGTAGTCGAGTTCGGCCGGCCGGTCCAGGTCGCGGTCGCTGTCGTGGACGTTGATCCCCTCGAAGAGGACCACCGTTGCGTCGTCGCTAGCGACCCGGCGGATCCCTTCCGGGTCGTAGTGGTGAATGTGCGTGACGCAGACGACGTCGCCGTCCTTCGCCTCGTAGTCCTGGGCCGGCGGGTGTCGGATACCCTCGGCGTGGGGCTCCCACTCGCCGGACAGGACGCCGTACCGGCCGGGGTCCATGTAGACGACCGAGTCGTCGCCTTCGATCCGCAGCGTAGCGTAGCCGAGCCAATCGACCGCGAGGTCGTTGTGACGGATTGTCATGGGAGAGTGGTTCGTGAGCCACCGGTAAAAGAAGGCCGTTCCGGACTCGCCTGTGGCCGCTTACCCGCCGATTTCCGTCGGAACCCGGACGACGTCGCTCTGTCCGGGGGCCGGGTACGGCTGGTCGGCATCGGTACCGAGCGTCAGCGCGCGGTCGCCGTCGCTGTCCTGGTAGGCGACGGCGACGAGCGTGTGACCGTCCGGTAATTCCCTGTCTACCTGAATCTCGACGTTCCGGTGGG
>Ga0208135_100400_pt1 | contig 27490 bp, 35 predicted proteins | sample AntDeeMetag02WF5_FD_184757 | JGI IMG/M metagenome (GOLD analysis project Ga0208135, IMG submission 184757) | Saline lake microbial communities from Deep Lake, Antarctica - Antarctic Deep Lake Metagenome 02WF5 (SPAdes) (version 2) | ecosystem: Environmental > Aquatic > Non-marine Saline and...
ATCGCGGAGTTCGGGACGCTCCGCGAAGAAGTGAACGGGAACTAGAACGTCCAGCGCGTCGCGTCCGTCGGGAACGCCGCCCACGCGAACGCGCGCTCAGGGTGCACCGCGAACACCGGTGAACCGTGGCGGACGTCGTACTTCTCCTCGTAGGCGTCGTCGACGCGCGCCTGGGTCTCGTCGTCGGTGACGCGTTCGGCGCGCCCCTCCAGAATCACGAACTCAGTCCCGCTCTCGGAGTGGACGCTCACGGCGGGGTTCGCGGCGAGATTGCGGACCCAGCGCGTGCGCTCGCCGCCGCCGCAGTAGAACGTGCCCTCGACGTAGACGCCCCACACCGGGCGGGTGTGCGGGTGGCCGTCGGGCCGGGTGGTGGCGAGCCAGAAGGTCTGCTGGTCGCGGAGGCGGTCGGCAACGAACGACCAGTCGAGGGCGCCGTCACCCTCTGGGATGCCGTAGCTCTCCTCCGTCTCGGGCGTGCTGCGGTGGGGGTCGGCCATGCGTCGAGCTACGCGCCCCAGGCCAATCAGTCGAGCGAGGGGACGGTCGAAGAAGTGGGTTCAGTCGAGCGCGTCTGCGTCGGTCCAGCTGTCCTCGAAGGCGGCGTAGACGTCGGCGGCGAACTCCGCGTCCTGGAGGTCGATGATGGCGAACGCCTCGTCGGGTTCGACGGGGTTCGACACCTCGAGGCAGACCTCGGCGCCGTCCACGATGGTCACGTTGCCGTCGATGCCGTCGCCGACGCGGACCTCGTAGTCGGGGCTGTCGGCGAGGTCCGTGGCGTAGCGCTCGTTGACGACGTCCGGCATCGAGCGCGCGAGGCCCTGGGACATCAGCACGGAGACGGAGACGCCGCGGTCGACGGCGGCCTCGAGGCGCCCGAACACGCGCCCGCTGACGTCGTCGAAGTCGAAACTGGAGGAGGGGGTGCCCGAGACGAGGACGATGCTGTCGGTGGCGGCGTCGAGGCGTTCGAGCAGCAGGCCCAGCGAGTCGTCGGGGCCGAGCGCGGCCGTCCAGAAGCCGTCCTCGGGGGCGGTCGGGTCCTGGAGGTCGCGGGTGAGGTCGTCGACGACCGACTCGTACTGGTCGGCCTTCTCGCGGAGTTCGCGCTTCCGGTCGTCGAGCAGGCGGTCGAGCGCCGTGTCCGGTTCGACGGCGACGTACTTCTTCGGCCGACTCGCGGCCTGACTGCGGACGAGGTGCTGGGACTCGACGCTCCCGAGCACGTCGTAGATGCGGCCCATCGGTACCCCGCTCTCCTCTGACAACTCCTTGGCGGTTGCCGGACCGGTCCGGAGGAGCGCACGGTAGGCGCTCGCCTCGTACTCCGAGAGCCCGATGTCCCTCAAATCAGCCATCTCGTCGTCCGTTAGGATTCGGGCGCCAAAAACGCACCGACGGTTTATCGAGGCGCAGCCGTGCTACTGGGTGCTCGCCACGAGGTTCGCGAGTTCCTCCGGGGAGTCCACGGCCTCCGTCGCGCCGTCGCCGGTTTCCAGCCACGCCGTCCCCGGTTCGCCGTCCGCGTCCGGGAGAACGACCTTCTCGTGGTCGGCCATCCGGAGCGCCGCGCGGTGGAGGTCGCTGCCCGCCTCGTCCGCGACGGCGACCACGAGCGGTCCTTCGACCACCCGAGAGGCCGCAGTCCCGTAGCTCGCGACCTGTACGCCCATCCGGTCGGCGGCGCCCGCGAACGCGCCGACCGCGTCCCGCGCCGCGTCCAGATAGCGTTCCTCGCCGGTGAGGTAGTGGAGGTCGACGAGCGCGTTCGCGAACGTCGCGGCGTCGTCGATGGGTCGGAGCGGCGTGTCGAGCAGGCCGACGTCCTCGCTGGGTCCGTCCTGGAACGCGCCGGTCGCGTCCTGGAGGTCCTCGATGGTGCCGTCTGCGACGTCGACGGCGGTGGCGAGGTAGTCGCCGCCGAGCACCTGTGCGGCCGTGGCAAACGCCTGGACGACGTGCGCGCGGTCGGCGAGCAAGCCGGCGGGGGCGTCCGGCGCGTCGAAGTGTCGGACCGTCCCGTCGTCGACGAGGCTGTCCGCGAGGTAGTCGAGCGTGCGCTCCGCGTAGCGGGTCGCCGTCTCGTCGTCGGTGTACGACGCGAACGCCAAGAGAGCGTCCGCAGCGAGCGCGTTCACGTCCGCGTAGGCCGTCTCGTCGACGTCGGGTTCTTCGTGGCTCGCGCGCTCGTCCTCGGGGGCGTCGAAGTACTCTCCGGCGGCCTCGCTGCCACCGAACGCCGCGCCCGTCCACAGCGTCCCCGTGAGGTAGTCGATGGCGTCCTCGGCGGGATCGCGGTAATCCTCGCTGCCGGTGTGGAGGTAGGCGTGGGCGAACGCCCGGAGGAGGCTGGCGTTCTCGGAGAGCACCTTCTCGCGCTGGGGGTCCGACCAGTCCCGGCCGTGGGCGAACCGGAAGAACCCGCCGTCGACGTCGTCCGCGAGGTTCCGGGAGACGGCGTCGAGGGTCCGGAGCGCCTGCTCGCGCTCGCGCTTCAGCGCGAACTCGACGGTGCCCGGGAGCGGGAACTTCTCGCTGGTCCCCCAACCGCCGTGCTCGGTGTCGTACTGGTCGCCGAGCTGTCCCGCGAGCAAACGCTCGATCTCGCCGTCGACCGGTCCGCGGGGTGGTTCGCCGCCCCGCAGCGACCGGGGGACCTGGCCCGCGTCCTCCCCCTGCTCGTCCCAGGTCTCGCGGACGCGCTGGAGCACCTGCCGGAACCCCTCGGGTTCGAGGAACGTCGCGCCCGCGATGTGGTTCCCCTCGGGCGTCACGAACACCGTCGACGGGAACCCACCCATGTTGTACCGCTCGCGGACCCGCGGGTGGCGGTCGGCGTCCACGCGCACCGGCACGAAGTCGTCGTTGACGTTCGCCGCGATGCGTGGCTCCGCGTACGTCCGCTCGTCCATCTGCCGGCACCAGTCGCTCCACGACGTGACCAGCGCCACCAGAAGCGGGACGTCCCGGTCGGCGGCCTCCGCGAACGCCGCTTCCCCCCACTCGCGCCACTCCACGCGCGTCCGGTCCGCAGCGTCTTCCATACCCGCTACTCGGCGGCACGCCCGGGAAACCGTTTCGACACGGGCAGCGCGAGGCCGACCGACGGGAGGCCTCGGACTACTCGAACGGGGAGCGAAGCGACCCGAGAGAGTCGCGGGGGTCGTCACCGCCGAGGGCTTTCAGATTCCCGTGGTAACACCTCCGACGTCAACCTATCACCTGCATACAGAACACGAACGGTAGCAGAAAAGCTATCAGGCGCGCAGAGCAACTTCGGGGCATGCCTCGATTCCGGTGGCTGTTCCTGGCGCTGCTCATCGTCCCCCTCGCGGACGCGCTGTTCCTGGTGTTCGTCGCCAGCGAACTCGGCTGGAAGGTCACCGTCGCTATCGTCGTGCTCACCGCCCTGCTCGGCACGCTGTTCGTCCGCGCCGAGGGTCGCCACACCATCCGGCGCATCCAGCGCGCGCTGGCCACCGGCGAGTCCCCGGCCGACGAACTCATCGACGGCGCGTTCCTCATCGCCGCCGGCGCGTTCCTCCTCACGCCCGGCCTGCTCACCGACGCCCTCGGCTTCCTGCTCGTCTTCCCGGTGACGCGCATCCCGTTCCGGTACGCAGTCAAGCGCTGGGTCATCATCCCGAAACTCGACGAGCGCACCGGCGGCTTCGCCACCGGCAACGTCTACACGTTCGGCTTCCCCGGTGACGGCGCCAACCCCTTCGGCGGCGACTCGGGGGGCTCGGGCGGCGGCGGCTTCGACCCCCGGGACTTCGACCAGACTGCCAGCAGCGAGGACACTGTCGACCTCGACGAGGAGTCCTACGACGTGGAGTTCGACGACGACGAAGAGCGCCAGTAACGCACGCAGGCGCCGGTGTCGAAAGGAAACCCTTAATTGTGGCACCGGCAAACGTTCGGTTGCGTTCGGGTCAGTAGCTCAACTAGGTAGAGCGCCACTCTGATAAGGTGGAAGTTTGCGGTTCAAATCCGCACTGACCCACTCAGTTTCCTCTCGTTCACTGACCGAGCAGCGTCCCGTCTGTCGCTTGCTCGAGACACGCTTCTTCGGACAAGTCAGTTCAACTCCCGAGCCACCGTGTACGAGACGATTACTCGCGTTCTCGACTGTCGGCGATGCGCTGGAGAGCGCCGGCGATAGCCTCGACAGCGACGAGGAACCGCCAGAGGAGGTACAGCGACACAAACAGCATCCCGAACCAGATCAAAATCAGTGGCTGATGGATGATGAGCACCGAGTAGCCCAGGAGGAGTACGTAGAGGAGGACTAGCAGGCCGAGCCAGCGGGAGGGAATCGACGCGGGTGACCAATCCGACATGCGTCGCTCTACCCGGACAGTACACTTAAAATCGGCGTCGCTTTCGGTCTGTCCCACGCTGACCGCATTCGCACACTCTGCAACTCCGCGACGCCTTCAGTACCCACGCCACCGAACTCCCTGCTGGGTTCCGGACGCCCGGAATCCGTCCCTGTTCCCCGCCACGCCGAGGCCCACGGCCGTTGCCTGGCCGTTCCCTGCCACCCCGGGCCTCGGTTGGCGTTTCGAAGCCGAGTCGCGCAGCCGAGGAGTGCCGGACGGCAGCGATCCCGGATTCTGCCGTCACACCGCGTCTCGAAGCGGAGGATTCACGCACGCCGAGTGCCAACCCGACTCCATGAAGTCGCACGTGAAACTGGCGCTGGTGCTCGCCGCGGGTATCGCGCTGCCGGGCGTGGCTGACTACGCGCTCAAGGAGGCGGGCGCGCCGACCGCCGGCGCCGTAGTGTGGGCGCTCGGCTACGCGACGATGGTGCTGGTCGTCTGGTACTACTGGATCCGGCCCCTCGACATCACTGGACCGCGCGGTGGAACGGAACCTTAAAGGGGATTTCGCGGCGATTTCCGACCAACAATGGCGTTCACACCGTTGCCCCTCATAGACGACTTCCTCGTCAACTACCACGTCGGGCACGCGCTCCTGCTGCTGTTCGTGCTGTCCGTCGTCGGGGTCATCCCGCTCGGGTCGCGGAAGATCGTCTCCATCAACGCCGTGACGTTCGGACTGCTCTTCCTCGTCATCCCGGGGTCGATGATCGGAGAGACCGCGTTCACGTACCGCTTCCTCGGCCTCGCGCTCGTCATCGTCGCGCCGCTGCTGTACGTCACCGCCCGACAGTAGTCCGGGGCCGCGGACGCCGCTTCTGTGCCAGCACCGCCCCGTCGCCGTTCTTCTACGCCCCCACGCTACTCGCCGACCAGTTCCTCGTAGCGTGCGCCGGTCTGCTTCAGCGTCGCCTCGCTGTACAGCCGCTCGTGGTCGAACGGCAGGTACTCCGCGGCGAGTTCGTCGATCTTCTCGTCGACGGCGTCGCCCTCGCGACCGTGGATCATCGTGAAGAGGTTGTACGGCCACTCCTGGTCGGGTCGCCGCGGCCGGTGGTAGCACAGCGTCACGTACGGCAGCGTCCCGACGTCGACGCCGCGCTCGTCGAGTTCGTCGTCGGGGACGTCCCAGACGACCATGCAGTTGGCGTCGAATCCCGTGACGACGTGGTTGACGATGCAGCCGACGCGCTTGATGCAGCCGTCGGCGAGCAGCCGCTCGACGGCGGCGAGCACCTCCTCGACGTCGGCGCCGATTTCGTCGGCGACGTCCCGATACGGCGTCAGAGACAGCGGGAAGCCGTCCTGAATGGCCAACAGCAGGTCGGCGTCCAGCGCAGCGAGGTCGCCGGTAGCGTTCTCGCTGATGCGCGTCGCGGAGACGTCCGTGCTCTCCAGGCTCTCCCGGGCAAATCTATCCGAATTTACCACCGGGAACTCCAGGTCGATGTAGTAGTCCGTCAGCATCGGGAGGTTCAGCACCTCGCAGCCCGTTCGCTCCTCGATGTCGGCGAGAATCTCGTCGCGCTTCTCGCGGCTACCCGCGGTGACGACGAACCACTGGTTGTACTCGTGGGCGCGCCGGTAGTTGTGGTTCACCTGCCGGTAGCCGTTGATGATCTCTGCTATCTCTTCGAAGCGGTCCTCGGGCGCCCGGACGGCGGCGAGCGTCGAGGAGCCAATGACTGGTGGGTTGAGCACGGCGCCGAACCGCCGGAAGACGCCCGCGTCACGGAGGCGCTGGACGCGTTCGACGACGTCCGCCTCGGTCGTCCCGAGGTCCGCCGCGACGACCTCGAAGGGGCGCTCGCGGACGGGGAAACCGCTCTGGTACTCGTCGACGAGGCGTGCGTCCGTGTCGTCGAGGCGTTCCCGCCAGTCCTCCGCAACCATTGGTCGGGCGTAGGGAGCGGCGTGGTTACTGTCTACCGGTTCCGGCCCACCCGAACCGGGTGGATTTACCGTGGTGGGGTTCAAAGCCGCGGACATGAGCGATTCGTACGGCGAGTGGCCGCTACAGCGCCTGATGACCGAGGTCGTCGGTTCGGGGCCGAAGTCCGCCGCGGACATGTCCCGCGAGCAGGCCGCGGAGGCGTTCGAGCGCATCCTGGACCTCCACCCCGACCCAACGACGCTGGGCGCGTTCTGGCTGGCCAACCGCTGGAAGCGAAACAACGGCGAGGAACTCGGCGCGTACGTCGACGTGATGCGCGAGGAGAGCGTCGTCACCGCCGAACCCGACGCCGACCCCGTGGACTGCGGCGCGAACTACGACGGCAAGCAGTCGAGCGCTCTGCTCGGCGTCGCCGCTGGCGTCGTCGCGGCCGCCGCTGGCACGCCGGTCGTCGTCCACTCTGGTGACCGCGTGCCGACACAGCAGGGCGACGCGTACAAGCACGTCCTCGACGAACTCGGCGTCCGCACCGAGGTCTCCCCCGAGGAGAGCGCGCGGATGGTCGACGAGGTGGGCTTCGGCTTCTACTACCAGCCGAACTTCAACCCGGTCGTCGACGCGCTGTGGGACCGCCGCGAGAAGATGGGCGTCCGGACGTTCGTCAACACCGTCGAGACGCTCGGTAACCCCGCGAACGCCGACGTCCACCTCGGCTCGTTCTACCACCTCGCGTTCGCGAAAAAGATCGTCGAGACGGTACGCGAGAGCGAGGACGTTGGCTTCGACCGCGTCCTGATGTTCCAGGGGATGGAGGGGTACGACGACGTTCGCCCCGGCTCCACGACCGTCGCGGAGTGGAGCGAGGGCGGCGACATCGAGGACTTCACCGTCGAGACGCCGGACTACGGGATGGACTTCGAGAGCGAGGACCTCAACGTCGACGACGTGGCCGTCGACTCCGCGGAGATCACGCTCGACGTGCTGGCCGGCGAGGAACGCGGCCCGTTCGCGGACGCCGTGGCACTCAACGCCGCGCTCCGCATGTACGCCGGCGAGGACGTCGACTCCATCGACGAGGGCGTCGACCGGGCCCGCGAGGTCGTCACCGACGGCCGCGCCGAGTCGCTGCTCGCCGACCTCTGTGCGTTCTGAGCGGGTGCCGGCGCCCCCGGTCGAGCGGCGCGAGTAGGTAGGGTTATCCGCCCGGCGGGCGACCGTTCGGACTGTATGACTATCCAGGCGACGCTCCACACGAGCGAAGGCGACATCGAGGTCGAACTGTACGACGACCGGGCCCCGCGGACGGTCGAGAACTTCGTCAACCTGGCGGAACACGACCCCGCAGCCGGCGACGACCCGGCCCCCGGCACGCCCACCTGGGAGGACCCAGAGAGCGGCGAGGTGCGGGGCGACGCCCTCTACAACGACGTGAAGTTCCACCGCGTCATCGAGGGGTTCATGATTCAGGGCGGCGACCCGACGGAGTCCGGTCGCGGCGGCCCTGGCTACGAGTTCGAGGACGAGTTCCACGAGGACCTCCGCCACGACGGCCCCGGCGTGCTCTCGATGGCGAACTCCGGCCCGGACACGAACGGCTCGCAGTTCTTCATCACGCTGGACGCCCAGCCACACCTCGACGACCGCCACGCGGTCTTCGGGAAGGTCACCGACGGCATGGACGTCGTCGAGGCCATCGGCAACGTCGAGACGGGCCCCAACGACCAGCCACAGCGCGACGTCGTCCTCGAGTCCGTCGAAGTCCACGAGTAGCGCGGCGCTACTGTCGCCGTCGACACTGAGTGGCCGTCTACTGGCCGCTTCCTCCTGGGTCCCCGCTCGGTAGCGGAGCGACCGAAAGCCGAAAGACCGGCGGCCCCCAACCCCCGCCAATGAGCGACGCCGACACCGCCGTCGACCCCAGCGACATCGGGGAGGCGGACGCGCCGCCCGTCGAGGAGAAGCCGTACAAACTCGTCTACGAGGCCAACAAGTGCTTCGGCGCGGGCAAGTGCGCGGAGGTCTCCGCGAACTGGGAGATGGACATCTCCACGGGCGTCGCGAAGCCGACGACCTACTTCTTCGACGAGGACGAACTCGACCACAACGTCGCCGCCGCCGAGGCCTGCCCCGCGAAGAAGGGCGACGGCGTCATCCACGTCGTGGACCGCCGCACCGGCGAGGAGATCGCACCCGACCCGCACGGCGACGGCACCCTCTCCGTCGACTGGTAGCGTGCGCCCCCTCTACCGCGTCCTGCTCGCGACGAGCGTCGTCTACCCCGTCGCGCTCGTCGCCACCGCCATCGCGTTCGGGCTCGACTGGACGCTCGCCAACCGCGTCGTCCTGCTCGCCGCCAGCCTCGGCGTCGGCGCCGCCGTCCTCACGCAGGCCGCAGTCCGCCGCCGACTCGCGTGACCGCGTAGACCGACCGTAACCGACTTCTCCCCCCGGACCCCACGAACGGACGCGAGGGTGGCCGAGCGGCCAAAGGCGGCGGGCTTAAGACCCGCTCCCGTAGGGGTTCGTGGGTTCGAATCCCACCCCTCGCACTCGTTCTTCGAGCGAACGCGAGCAGACGAGGAGAAGGTGGGATTCGAAGCACGGCAGACGCAGCGCGAACGTAGTGAGCGACCGTCTGCATGCGGTTCGAATCCCACCCCTCGCATTGGACCTTTTGCGCTGCGCGGCGGCCTCCGGCCGCCGCTCGGCAAAAGCTACGCTAAAAGCACTCCTCGCTCCCGATGGTCGCTCGTCAGCCTCCGCTCACTCGCTTCGCTCGTTCGCGGAGAGAGCCAGCGCCCTCCCGAGGCCGGCTCAGGCCGACCCGTCGCCCTCCCCCGGGGGGACGAGTTCGAAGACCGCGCCGGTGTCACCCTCGGGGACGCCGCGCTGGCTGGCGAGGACGTACACCTCGCCGTTCGGTCCCTGGCCGAACATGCGGACGAAGTAGTCGAATCCGCCCTGGACGACGAGTTCTTCCATATCCCAGAGCTGGTCCACTGGCACTGCCCCGGGGTCCGTGTCGTCCGTCCCTTCGGTCGTCGTGGTGGTTCCCGGCGTGGTAGTCGTTTCCGTCGTAGTTTCCGTCCCGTTGTCAGTCGTGGTGGTGGTCGTGGTTGCACCGCCGTCCTGCCCGAAGTCGGCTGGCGGCGTGGCCGCGAGGATGCGGCCCGCTGGCTCCTCGCGTGCGGTGTCGGTCGTCCAGGCGCCGAAGACGTACTTGCCCTGGAGGCCGGAGACCGCGTCGGCCTCGTAGCGGTGACCACCGACGACAGTGATGCCGACGCTCTCCCCCTGGTAGGTGTGGGGGAACTCGACCACGGGGTCGACGAGCGGACTGCCGTCGTAGGGGGCCTCGTTGGGCTCGTTCTGGGGACAGTCCGTGATAGCGGTCGGGTCGGCAGCACTCTCGGTGCTGAAGCAGTGCGTCCCTTCCTTGACGTTCCAGCCGTAGTTCCCGCCCTTCTCGACGACGTCCACCTCCTCGAAGAGGTTCTGTCCCGCGTCGGCGACGAACAGGTTCCCCTGGCTGTCGAAGGAGATGCCGAACGGGTTCCGGAACCCGTACGCGTAGATCTCGTCGAGGGCGTCCGTGCCGACGAACGGGTTGTCTTCGGGGATACCGTACGGCGTCCCGTCTCCCTGCGCGTCCACGTCGATGCGGTGGACGTCACCGAGGAGGTTCTCCGTGATGTCCTGGCCGTTGCCGCCGCTGTTGGCGTCGTACCAGTCCTCGACGTGGCCGTACAGGTTGTCGTTGGCGCCGCCACCGTCGCCCATCGGGACGTAGAGGTAGCCGTCTGGTCCGAACGCCATCGGGCCGCCGTCGTGGTTGTACTGGGGTTTCTGGAACTGCAGGAGGACGCGCTCAGACGCCGGGTCGCCATTGCTGCCGTCCTCGGTGGTCGTGAACTCGGAGACCACCTCGACGTGGTCCCAGCCCTCCGGGGTGGCCTCGTTCGGCGGCGCGCTGTAGTGGAGGTAGAACCGCCCGTTGTTCGCGAAGTCGGGGTGGAAGTCGATGCCGAGCAGACCGCGCTCGTCGTAGGCCTGGGTCTGGCTCGCGTACGAGCCGTTGAACTCGCCGAGCGTAACCAATCGGTCGGAGACGGTCATGAACGGCGTCTCCCGGCGGCCCTGGTCAGTGACGACCCACACCTCGCCAGTCTGGTCGGTGACGAACTGCCGGCCGCTCCCGTCGTCGGGGACCGCGTAGTCGGTCGGGGCGGTCATGCCGTCGGCGACCAGCCGCAGGCCGACCTCGGTTCCCTCCGTGAAGAATCCGGCCCGGCCAGGCTCCTGGGTCGTCGTGGTCGTTGTCGTCTGCTCTGCGTCAGTGATGGAGAGGCTGCCGACCATGCTGGTCGGGTGGACCTCGCAGAGGTACTCCGTCATCTCGGCGGTCGCCGTGAACGTCACCGTCTGGGTCGCGCCCTGCTCGCTGATGATTTCGGAGCTCACGAGCCGGTTCCCGTCCCCGTCGACGATGGCGACGTTGTGGGGCTGTCCGTCGAGGTTCTCCCAGACGATGCTGTACTCCTGGCCGGTCTGCAGTTCCAGCGTCGGGTTCTCGACGCCTTCGATGGAGGCCGGGGCTTGCCCCTGCCACCCCGAGAGCTCGCCGCCGAGGCGGAACTCGGTCTGCTGTGCCGTCACGGTGGTACCGTACCCGAGTAGGCCGAACGCGACCCCGGCGCCGCCCACGCCCGCGAGGACGCGCCGCCGCGACACCGGCAGCGGTCGGTCAGCCCGACTCCCGTCCCCCGGAGTTTCGCCGTTCGGTTCAGCTCCGTCGGCCGCCGCGTCGGTGTGGTGGTCGTCCATGGTCTACAGTCGGCTAAGCAGCCTCGCAATCTTTGTTATGCGCAAACGCCCGACAAGTAGGGGCGAAGGGTGTGCAGAAACATCGTATTACTCTCCCAGCGGACCCGGAACCGGTCACCGTCCAGCAATCACCGGCAGTCGCGGCCGTCGAAGGTGAACCCGAGCGTCGCCCCTGGAACCAGGTCAGCCTACTATCGCCCAGGCCAACCCGATAGCGAGTCCGGCGCCGACGAGGTTCCCGACGGCGTGGAACGCGGCGGTGGCGTAGCGCTCGTTCTCGGCGAGGCCGACGACGTCGACGCTGAACGAGGAGAACGTCGTGAACGCGCCGCAGGCGCCCGTGCCGACGAGCAGGAGGACGTCGTCGGTGGCGCCAGCGAAGGTGATTGCCGCGAGGACGAAGGTCCCGAGGACGTTCACGGCCAGCGTGCTCGCGGGGTAGCCCTCGACCTGGACGAACTCGCCGACAGCGTGGCGGAGGACGGCGCCAACTGCGCCGCCGACGCCGACGAGGAGAACAGGGGGAAGCGGGAGGACCGTCACGCCCCACCTCCGTAGCGGACCGCCAACGAGCGCCCGACGAGGACGCCGAGGAAGCCCAACGCGTAGTTGGCGGCGACGTTCGCGACCAGCAGCGGCGGGGTGACGCTCGCGCTCTGGACGGCGAACGTGCTGTACGTCGTCAGCGAGGAGAGGAACCCGGTGGTGAGCAGCGTCCGGGACGCCTCGGAGAGGGCGCTGCGGCCGACGGCCTCGTAGACCAAGAAGCCCAGGGCGAGGCTGCCGACGGCGTTCACGGTGAGCGTGCCGAGGAGGCCCGGCGCGAGCAGCGAGACGGCGTAGCGGAGGGTCGCGCCAGCGAACCCGCCGACGGCGACGAGGAGTAGCGTCCGTAGCGTTCCGTGCGGGCGTCTCGACATGGGTCTCGCGGGTTGCTCCGAGGTGGAGTGTGCCGGTACGTATAGCCAGCGGTACGGCCGGGGCCGAGCGCAACGCCCAACTGCTCGCGCTCCCTCTCGGCAAGTAATGAGCGACATCGACGTCGAGTTCGTCGAACACGGGCGGTTCCGGGCGGTAGACGAGGAGAGCGAGGAAGCCGCGTTCGAACCCACGACGAACGACTGGAGCGCACGCGCCGTCGTCGAGGCGGAGACGGTCGACATCACGGTGACGGTGCCGACGCTGTCGGCTGTCGTGAACGAACCCGTCGCGGACGTCGTCGAGGACGGCTGGTACGACACGTTCGAGCGCCGGGTTGTGGACGCCGACAGCGTCACACTCGCCGACGACGTGACCGTCACGGGCGTCTCGCGGGAGGAGGGCGACGTGGTCGTCGAACTGACGCTGACGCCCCGGAGCGGCAAGGCCGACGACGACGCGCTCGCGCTGGTCAACTACGTCGAGGGGACGTGGTTCGAGGGCGTCATCCCCGGCTACGACTACGTCGAGCAGGTCCAGTCGATGCGGGAGCAGGCCGCCCAGAACGGGCAGGGAAGTTCCATCTGAGGAGGGGACGAACGGCCGAGTCCGGGGTCAGCTCATCGAGATGTACGTCTCGGTGTCCTCGACGCCGGGCGTGCTCTGGATGCCGTTGGCGGCGATCTCCTTCACGTCGGCGGGCGAGTCGACGTCCACCCTGGCGATGAGGTCGACGTCGCCAGCGACGAGGTGGGCGTCGACCACGCCGTCGATGTCCGCCACCGCGTGGAGCAGGCGGTCGGCTTCCCCCGTGTTGGCCTTCACGAGGATGTAGGCGGTGACCATCTACCTCCCCCCCGCGACGGCCTCGCCGCCGACGAGTATCTGGCGCACGTCCTCGAGTGACTCGAACTCCGAGAGCACGGCGATGCGTGACCCCACCTCGAGGGTCTCGTCGGGGAACGGGAGCCCCAGGGGGGCGTCCTCCTTGCCGAAGGCCAGCAGGCGGGCGCCCGAGGGGAGTTCGAGTTCACTGAGCGTGTAGCCGTGCATCGGCGCGTCCCGGGTGACGGTGAACTGGACGATCTGGAGCTTCTCGGCGAGGTCCGCGATGGCGGTGACGTTGCCGCCGAGGAGCGCGTTCTTCGCACCGATGGCGCCGAGCCGTTCTGGGTAGACGATCTCGTCGACCTCGTCGGCGTACTTCTGGTAGATCTCCTCGCGGTAGTCCTCGTCGATGCGCATGACGGTCCGGCAGCCGTGGTACTTCCCGACCATGCAGCCCACGAAGTTCGTGTTGAGGTCGCCGGCGAGCGCGCCGAGCGCGTCCGCCGTGTCGAGGTCGGCCTCCATCAACACATCCTCGCTGGAGCCGTCGCCCTCGATGACGTCGAAGTCCTGCTTCCGTGCGCGTTCGGCCTTGTCGTAGTCGCGCTCGACGAGCGTCACGTCGTGTCCCTCGTTGGCGGTGATGCGGGCGGTGCGGAGGCCGACCCGCCCCGCGCCGATGATGACGATGCGCATACCCCTCGTAGGACGTGACACGCCAAATAGGTTTGCGCCGCGTTACCACGTAACAACGCTTTTCGTGTGGGGCGTCCAAGGTGATGCTATGGTTCACGCGTTCATCATGGTGCGGGCCGGCGCGGGCGCAGCCAGCGACGTCCGCGACGTCGTGGCGGAACTGGAGGGCGTCGAGGCCGCCCACGTCGTCGCCGGGCAGTACGACATCATCGCGGAGGTCGGCGGCGGCGAGGTCCACGACGTCCTGGAGACGGTCTCCAGTCGCATCGGCACCGTCGACGGCGTCACGGATACGCGGACGTACATCTCGCTGTCGGCGGCGTAGCACTGAGTAGGTAGACGGGGAGAAACGAGGCGAGCAGCGCGCTCAGAACTCCTGTTCCTGGGGGTCGTGGTCCTCGAGCCACTCGTGGAGCCAGTCCCGCTGCTCGTCGATGCGGGGCGTGCGCTCCTCGTAGACGTAGTCGAACAGTTCGTCGACGTCCGGTTCCCCGACTGCTTCGGCGGTCTCGACGGCGTCGTCGAGTTCAGCCTCGGCGTCCTCGCGGCAGTCGGCGACGAACTCGTCGTCGACGACGCCCTGCTCGCGGAGGTACGACTCGAAGCGCTCGACGGGGTCGGCGGTCCGCCACTCGGGGAGGTCCTCGTCTTCGGGGCGGTAGCGGTCCGGGTCGTCGCTCGTGGTGTGGGCGCCCTGGCGGTAGGTGAGGCTCTCGACGAGCACGGGGTCGCCGTCGCGGGCGGAGTCGAGCGCGTCGGCGACCGTCTCGTAGACGGCGGCCGGGTCGTTGCCGTCGACCTGCACGCCCTCGAAGCCGTACGCCTCGGCCTTCACGGCGATGGAGTCGCTGGCGGTCTGCTTCTCGCGGGGTAGCGAGATGGCCCAGTTGTTGTTCTCGCAGAGGAAGACGACCGGCGCGTCGAAGACGCCCGCGAAGTTCATCCCGACGTGGAAGTCGCCCTCGCTGGTCGCGCCGTCACCGAGGTAGCAGACCGCGGCGTCCGTGACCGGGGTGTCGTCGCGGTCCGCCTCGTAGTTCATCGCCATCCCGGCGCCCGCCGCGTGGGGAATCTGGGAGGCGATGGGGATGGCCTGGGGGAAGATCGGCACGTCGTGGTCGGAGTGGAACTCGGCGTGGCCGCGCCGGAAGAGCAGGATGTCGCTGGCGGGGACGTCGCGGGCCAGCTGCATCGCGTTCGAGCGGTAGGTGGGGAACAGCCAGTCGTCGTCGGCCATCGCGTGGGCGGCGCCGACCTGCGACCCCTCCTGGCCACTGTACGGCGGCCAGCCGCTCATCCACCCGCGACGCTGGAGCGCCAGCGCCCGCTCGTCGAAGTGCCGTGCCCGGATCATGTCTCGGAAGAGGGCGCGCGCCCCGTCCTCGTCCAGCGCGGTCTCCGAGAGGTCCGTTTCCCCGATGACGCGGTGCATACCACCCGGGACAGGAGCCAGTCACTTACCGATAGCGAAAAGCCACCCGAGTCACAACGCCCGGGTATGGTCTCGGCCGTCACCGCCGCGGGCGTCGGCGTCATCGTCCTCGTCCACACCGCCATCGCCGCCTTCGGCGCGCGGTTCTTCCGCATCACGCTGAAGACGCGGTGGGGGTCGATCCTCTACACGGCGCTGTTGATTCCGCTGGTCTACGCCGTCACGACGCTCGTGCTGGGCGCGATCGGGCTGGGCGCGGGTGCCTTCGACTCCGCCGGCGAGTTGATCGTCGTCACGTGGGCGTTCCCCTTCTTCCTCGGGTGGTCCATCGACCTGTTCTGGCTGCCGTCGCCCGAGGAGCTCGAACAGCTACCGGAGTAGGCGGACGGCGAGCAGCGCGCTCAGCGTCGGGAACGCCGTCAGCCAGCCGAACCCGAGCAGCGCCGCGACGACTTCGAGAACGTACGGAACGCCGAGCAGGCCGAACGTGGCGGCCGCGACGAGCGACCCACCCACCGTGCGGGCGACAGTGACGACCGTCGCGTCGACGGTCAGCGCGAGCACCGCGTCGACGACATCGAACGCGACGAGCGTCGCAGTGACGAGTCGGGCGGAGACGCGGCGGCGGGGCCCGTCGCCGCCGACCGGCCACAGGATGCGGAACTCCTCGGGGAAGAACGGCGGGAGACTGATGGGCGGCAGCGACAGCGAGAACCCGTCCTCGTCGTCAGGCATCGGCGAGCAGGCGGTCGAGCACGTCCTCGGCGTCCTCGAGCACCGCCTCCGGGGACTGTGTGGCGTCGATGCGGACGAAGCGCTCGGGGGCGTACTCGATCAGCTGCTCGTAGTTCGCCCGCACGTCCCGGAGGAACGCGGCCTGCTCGAACTTGTTTGTCGCACCGGCGCGGGCGGCGCCCGTCTCCGGGTCCACGTCGAAGTAGAGCGTGGCGTCCGGGGGGCGCGTCCACGGCTGGTGGACGCCCCGCACGTACTCCATCGGTCGCGGCACCTCGCCCTCGAGGGCGGCGCCCTGGTAGGCGTACCGTGAGTCCGAGTAGCGATCCGAGACGACGACGTCGCCGCGTTCGAGGGCGGGTTCGACCACGCTGGAGAGGTGGTCGGCGTGGTCAGCGGTGAAGAGGAACAGTTCCGCGAGCGGGTCGGCGTCGTCTTCCGCCTCCGAACGCCGGACGGCCTTGCCGTACCACGAGTCGGTGGGCTCGCGGGTGAACGTGTAGCCCTCCTCGCGGTCGGCCCGGAGCGCCTCCCACACCGTGGTCTTGCCGCTGCCGTCGATGCCCTCCAGCGTGACGAGCATACGAGAGACACGGCGAGCGACGTACAAACGGCTTCGGGTTCGCGGCGAATCTGGCGCTCCAGCGCCCGGTGGCGGGCCTAGCTTTAGGGCAGCGCCGTCCATGAGTGAGCGTATGGACGTGCTGGTCACCGGCGGTACGGGATTCATCGGGACGCATCTGTGTCGTGAACTCGACGAGCGCGGCCACGAGGTGACCGCGCTCTCGCGGCATCCCGAGGGAGCCGGATTGCCAGACAGCGTCGGGACAGCCGTCGGTGACGTGACGGCCTACGACGCGGTCGCCGAGGCGATGGAGGGCCACGACGCAGTGGTGAACCTGGTCGCGCTCTCCCCGCTGTTCAAGCCAAAACAGGGCGACGAGCGGCACTTCGACGTCCACCTCGGCGGCACCGAGAACGTCGTCCGGGCCGCCGAGGAGGCGGGCGCGGAGTACGTCCTCCAGATGTCCGCGCTCGGCGCCGACCCGAACGGCCCGACGGCGTACATCCGGTCGAAGGGCGCCGCCGAGGGCGTCGTCAGGGACAGCGACCTCGAACACACCATCGTGCGACCGTCGGTGGTGTTCGGCGACGGCGGCGAGTTCGTCACCTTCACGAAGAAGCTGACGACGCCGTACGTCACGGGTCTCCCGGGCGGCGGGAAGTCGCAGTTCCAGCCCATCTGGGTGGAGGACATCGTGCCCATGCTCGCCGACTGCGTCGGCGACGAGAGCCACTGGGGGGAGACGTACGAACTCGGCGGCCCAGAGGTGTTGACGCTCGCGGACGTGGCCCGACTCGCCTACCGCGCGGAGGGGAAGTCCGTGCGCGTGCTCTCGATTCCGATGCCCCTGGCGGGCATCGGGATGCGGCTCGCCGACCCCCTGCCGTTCGTGCCGTTCGGGACCGACCAGTACCGGTCGCTCCGGTTCGACAACACGGTCCGGGAGAACGACGTCTCGGCGTTCGGTGTCAGCGAGTCTGAGTTGACCACGCTGACCGACTATCTACGGTCGTCGTAACCGTCCGTAAGCCACCCCTACTTCGACTAGTCAACGGTCTGAACCTACCCGGGTACTAATTTAAAAGGAACGGGTTGACCCTACTCGTGGCGGACGGCTATATATCTGTCCCGGGGTCGCTTTCCCGCGAAAAGCAACGTGTCCGCTCAGCGGAGGGAAACGGGCCTGCAAAAGGCTTATAGGCCCCATACTTCTCTAACTGTGCAAAGGGTTCCGTAATGAAACTGGCAATGATCGGGTTCGGTCAAGCGGGCGGGAAAATACTCGACAAATTCCTCGAGTACGACAAGCGGCACAATTCGAACATCGTGCGTGCCGCCGTCGCCGTCAACACCGCCAAGGCCGACCTCATGGGTCTCGAACACGTTCCACAGGAGAATCGCGTCCTCATCGGACAGTCCCGCGTCAAAGGGCACGGCGTCGGGGCGGACAACGAACTCGGCGCGGAGATCGCCGAGGAAGACATCGACGAGATCCAGGGTGCGATCGACAGCATCCCCGTCCACGAGGTCGACGCGTTCCTCGTCATCTCTGGTCTCGGCGGCGGTACCGGGTCGGGTGGCTCCCCGGTCATCGCGAAGCACCTCAAACGCATCTACACCGAACCCGTCTACGGTCTCGGCGTGCTCCCCGGCCGCGACGAGGGCGGCATCTACACGCTGAACGCGGCCCGGTCGTTCCAGACGTTCGTCCGCGAGGTGGACAACCTCCTCGTCTTCGACAACGACGCCTGGCGCAAGTCCGGCGAATCCGTTCAGGGCGGCTACGACGAGATCAACGAGGAAATCGTCACCCGCTTCGGCATCCTCTTCGGCGCGGGCGAGGTCGAACAGGGCGGCGAAGTCGCGGAATCCGTCGTCGACTCCTCGGAGATCATCAACACGCTCGCCGGCGGCGGCGTCTCCACGGTCGGCTTCGCCACCGAGGGCGTCGACGACGACGGCGGCAGCAGCGGCCTTCTCTCCCGGTTCACGAGCAACGACAACCCGGTCGAGGACTCCGCGTCCACGACCAACCGCATCACGTCGCTGGTCCGGAAGGCCGCGCTCGGTCAGCTCACCCTCCCCTGCGAGATCGAGGGCACCGAGCGCGCGCTCCTGGTCACCGCCGGCCCGCCGAAGTACCTCAACCGGAAAGGGATAGAGCGCGGCCGGAAGTGGCTCGAAGAGCAGACCGGCTCGATGGAGGTCCGCGGCGGCGACTACCCCGTTCGGAACTCCAAGCAGGTGGCCTCGGTCGTCCTGCTGTCGGGCGTGAACAACGTCCCGCGCATCAAGGAGCTCCAGGAGGTCGCCATCGAGGCTCAGGAGAACATCGACGACATCCGCGACGAAAGCGAAGAGAACTTGGAGGAACTCGTCGAAGACGACGACGATGAACTTGAGCCGCTGTTCTAAGCTCGCGGCTGCACTCGTCGTTCTCCTGCTCGCGGCCGCCGTGCCAGCGGCTGCGGTGTCCGTTAGTGGTGACGTTCCCGCGACCGCCGAGGTCGGCGAGAAGCAGACGACGACGTTCACCGTTACGGAACCGTTCGACGAGTACGAGCAGTGGACGCTGCAGGCCGAGACGCAACTGGAGGACGTCACCTGGCAGGTGACGACCTTCGACAACGCCGACAACCAGGTCGACGAACAGACCGTCACCGGCCAGTCGATGAGCTACGACCTGCAGGCGTCCAGCGGCGTGGTGCGCGTCGAGGTGAAACTCGTCGGCACGACGCCGTCGGTCAGCGAGTGGAGCTACGAGCCGCCCCAGCAGTTCACCTACGCGGAGTTCGTGCAGTCCCAGGAGGGCGGCGCCAGTGACACGCTCCAGAGCTACGAGACGCGACCGTACACGACCGAGAGCGACGAAGCCCGGACGGCCATCGACGACGCCCAGTCGGCCATCGAGAGCGCGAAGAGCGCCGGCGGGGGCGTCGGCGACGCCGAACGCGACCTGGAGGACGCCGTCGAGTTCTTCAACACCGGCAACTTCGAGCAGGCGACGAACAACGCCGAGGAGGCCCAGCAGACCGCGAACAACGCGGCATCCTCCGCCCAGCAGACGGACATGCTCCTGCTGGTGGCTGCCGGCGTCGTCGTCCTCCTGCTGATTGCGGGCGGCGTCTACTGGTACCTCCAGCAGCGGGACACCTACGACAAACTCGGCTGACCGTGCGGGTCGTCGTTCCGTTCGACCCGACCGAGCCGAACACCCGACTCTCCTCCGTTCTCAGCCCCGACGAGCGACGGGAGTTCGCCGACGCGATGCTCGACGACGTGCTAGACGCCGTCCGTGCGGCCGGGGGCAGCCCCGAGGTGCTGGCCAGCGCGCCAGTCGACGCCGACGCCCCGGTGACGGTCGACGCCCGGCCGCTGTCGGCCGCGGTGAACGACGCGCTCGCCGAGGTCCCTGTGAGTGATACGAGCAAGGGCTCGTCGGACGAACGGAGCGAGTCCGACGGTGGACTGCCGGCGGCAGTCGTGATGGCGGACCTCGCGCTCGCCACGCCCGACGCGCTGACCAGGCTGTTCGACGCGGCCGGCGACGTGGTGGTCGCCCCCGGCAGGGGCGGCGGAACGAACGCGCTGGTCGTGCGCGACCCAGCGTTCCGCGTGGACTACCACGGCGTCTCTTACCGCGACCACGTGGCGGCCGCCGAGGCCGTCGAGGCGAGCGTCGGGACCGTCGACTCGTTCCGACTCGCCGTCGACGTCGACGAGCGCGCCGACCTCGTCGACGTGCTGGTCCACGGCGACGGCGCGGCCGCGGCGTGGCTCCGGGACGCCGGCTTCCGCGTCGCAGTCCAGGGCGGACGACCGGTCGCCGTCCGCGAACCCAACGACTAAGCGCGCGAGAGCCGACCGCACGGGTATGCAACTGAGACGGCTCGCCCGCGCGGCGGTCGCGCTCGTCGGTCTGGCGCTGGTCGCCGCGGTGGTCTTCTCGGCGCTGGTCGCCGCGCTAGAAGCGGTCGGCGTCCCCCGGTCGACGGCCTCACCCGCCGCGCTGGGCGGCGTCGTGTCGGCGGCGCTGGCGGCCGCGGACGTCTACACGCCGCTGGGGAACAACAGCCGGACGGCGATGCTCCGCGAGAAGTCCCCGCGTGCCCTCGGTGTCGACTTTGCGGCCGCGTCGGCCGTCGGCTTCGTCGCCGGCGCCGTCGCCGGGATGCTCCTGCTGTCGCCGGGGACGGCCGGGTGGACGAGAATGGGCGTGGTCGTAGCGGCCGTCCTCCTGGGCTACGGGACGTTCGTCGCGCGCAACGTCGCGGTGTACAGCCCCGGCTACGGGGCCGATGGGTCCGAGCTATGAGTTCGATTCCGGGCGACGAGGCGTACGACGTCGAGGTGGACGTCTCCGACGCGGACCGGGAGCGCGCGCTCGCCGTCCGTCCCAAGGACGTCGACCCGGCCGACGAACTGACGTTCGCGCGGAACGTCTTCGTCCCGCTGACCACCGCGTGTCGGTACACCTGCACGTACTGCACCTACTACGACGTCCCCGGCGAGGCGACGCTACTGAGCCCCGAGGACGTCCGCGAGACGTGTCGCACCGGCGCCGAGGCCGGCTGTACGGAGGCGCTGTTCACGTTCGGCGACGACCCCGACGACCGTTACACGGAGATTCACGACCAGCTAGCCGAGTGGGGCCACGACTCCATCCACGACTACCTCCGCGAGGTCTGCGAGATAGCCCTCGACGAGGGGTTGCTCCCGCACGCGAACCCCGGCGACCAGACCCGCGAGCAGATGGAACGGGTCGCGGACCTGAACGCCTCGATGGGCGTCATGCTGGAGACGACGGCCGACGTGCAGGCCCACGGCGGCCCCCGGGCGAAGAACCCCGGCCAGCGACTCCACACCATCCGGACCGCGGGCGAACTCGGCGTCCCGTTCACCACCGGCATCCTCGTCGGCATCGGCGAGGACGTCGAGGACCGCGCCGAGAGCCTGCTCGCCATCCGTGACCTCCACGAGCGCTACGGGCACGTCCAGGAGGTCATCGTCCAGCCGGTCAGCCCGAACGAGCGCTGGCAGGCGGACCCGCCGAGCGAGGCGACGATGCGCCGGACGGTGGCGATGGCGCGAGCAGTGCTCCCGGAGGAGGTGGCCGTGCAGGTGCCGCCGAACCTCGCGGACGCCCGGGCGCTGCTGGACTGCGGGGTCGAGGACCTGGGTGGCGTCTCCCCAGTCACTGACGACTACATCAACCCGGACTACGCGTGGCCCGCGCTCCGCGAACTCGCGGACATCGCGGAGCACGGCGGCGTCCCGCTGCGCGAGCGACTCCCCGTTTACGAGCGGTTCCTCCCCGACGGCGTGCGGGACGGCGACGGGAGCCTGGAGAACGAGTGGGTGGGCGAGCGCATCGGCCGCGCGCTGATTGCGGACGACGACGCGGGCCGGCGCTACCGCGCTGTCCTGGACGACTAGACGTCGAGGCGCTCGCCGAGCCGCCCGATGGGTTTCCTGACGAGAACGTACACCGCCGACACCGACAGCATCGCCAGCGTGAGCCGACGGACCAGGTCGCCGTACAGCAGGAGGCCGGGCAGTGAGAACGCGGCGACGACGAGCAGGTCCTCCGGTGAGCCGTCGTAGCGGACCCAGCGCCGGGGCGCAATCCACCGGCCGCGGCGGTGAGCGTAGACGCCGCGCTGGTCGTCGTTGCTCCACGGCCGGGAGCCGAGGCCGCCGCCGAACATGTCTGTGACGGAGTGGACGGCGGCGGAGAGCAGGAAGAACGCGGCGCCGGCGGTGATCGGCGACGGCGCGAGCACGGCGACGACGAAGCCGACGGCGACGAACGGCCAGTACAGTTCGGGGTAGTGCAGCGTCTTGCGGTGGGCGACGTACGCGACGTCGAGGTCCGGGAAGATGCCGCCGGCCATCGCGCCGAGCGCCGCCGGAACGGCGAGTTCGGGGGCGACCCACAGCGTGCTCGCTGCGAGCGTGACGCCGATGGCGGCGTGGGTGGTGCTCATCATGGCGGTCAGTCGTCCGCGCTGGCCGTCCCGGAGGCGGCGTCGGCGTCGCGTTCGGGGACCAGCGGCGTGCCGTCCGCCTGCGGCCCGAGTCGGGGGCCGAGGGGGTCCTCGTCGGGGTCGACGACGCGGCGTTCAGTGTAGTCCGTCGAGCGCTCGACGGGCGTGCGGCCGATGGCCGATATCATCTCGGCGTAGTCACGGACGGAGCGGAACTCGCCGTGCTGGCCGCCCGCACGCTTCGTGATCTCCTCGGAGAGGATGGTGCCCATGAAGTCGTCGGCGCCGCAGTTGAGCAGTTTCAGGCCCTTCGCGTTCCCGAACTTCACCCACGACGACTGGATGTGTTCGACGTTGTCGAGGAAGAGCCGAGACACCGCGACCATCAGTTCGTCCTCGGCGTCGCTGGCGCCGCCGGTGACGACGCCGCGGTCGAACAGCGGCGTCTCCCGGTGGACGAACGAGAGCGGAACGAACTCCGTGATGTTGTCCGTGCGGTCCTGCAGGCCCCGGATTACGTCGAGGTGGTGGACGCGGTGGGCGGCGTTGTCGACGTGACCGTACATGATGGTCGCGGTCATCGGGAGGCCGACGTCGGCGGCCGCCTCCATCGCAGCGACCCACTCGTCGGTCGATATCTTCCCTGGACAGATGACGTCCCGGACCTCGTCGACGAGAATCTCGGCGGCGGTGCCCGGGACGGTGTCCAGGCCCGCGTCGGCGAGTTGCTGGTACACCTCGCGGTAGCCCCACTCGACGCCGCGCTGGGCGTGTTCGGCTTCCTCCGGGGTGATCGAGTGGACGTGGGCGCCGGCCTCGCTCATCGCGCGTATCTGCTCGACGTACGTGTGCGGGTCCGTGTCGTAGCGCTCGGGGGGCTTGTAGTTGTGCTCCTGGTTCTGGGGGTCGAGGGCCTCGCGGTGTTCCTCGTTCAGGCCGAAGGCGGGGTGGAGCCCCGAGACGGACGTGACCTCGTAGACGCCGCGCTCGACAGCGTCGGCGACGGCGTCGTGGGACTCCTCGGGCGTCTTCGTGAAGCCGGCGTGGGCCTCGTCGTGGTCGGTCTCGAACCGGTGGGCGGTGTCCTTGAAGTTGCAGAACAGGCAGCCCGTGTTGCAGGCCGTCGTGACGTTGTTGTTCACGTTCGCGACGAACGTCACCTCGTCGCCGACCACCTCGGCGCGGCGGCGGTCGGCGGCCTCGAGGACGAGTTCCTTCCGCCGGGGGTCGATGCCCTCGACGTCCGTGCCGGTGGTGATGAGTTCGATGCCGTCGTCGACGGTGAGGCGGTCGCCGGCGCGCGCCTTCGACAGCGCGTTCTCGAACGACTGGTCGGTGTCGGGGACCACGTCGAAATCGAACTCGCCGGCGTCGGTCATGTGCGATGGAACTGCGCGCACGGACAAAAAGCCTCTCACAGCGGCCACGTGCGCCACGCGTGCCACGAACGTGTACAACTCCACTCGAAGCGAAGGGGTTGTGGGCACGAGAGTGAAAGATTCATGGTCGTCGGTCACCCCGGTACGCCCATGACGAGCGTCAAGGACCTCCGGGTGGAGGAGCCACCGACCCGGGAGTCGCTGGGTCGCGGCGTCTTCGAGTTCAGCGACCGCTACTCCGTCTTCGACTGGGGGGAGATGCCCGACCTGATTCCGCGCAAGGGCGCCAGCCTCGCCACGATGGGCGCGTTCAACTTCGAACTCCTCGAGACCGAGGGGGTGCCGACGCACTACGAGGGTGTTCGGACAGACAGCGGTGACACGGTCGCGCTCGCGGACGCCCCCGAACCCCCGACCGAGATGGTCGTCGCGCTCACGCAGGTGCCCGACCTCCCGTTCGAGAACGGGAGCTACGACTACGACGCCTACCACGAGGCCGCTGCCGGGAACTACCTCGTGCCCCTGGAGGTCGTCTTCCGGAACAGCGTCCCGGTGGGGTCGAGTCTCCGGAAGCGCCGCGACTCCGCGGACTTCGACCTCGACTTCGAGGAGTGGCCCGACGAGCGCGTCGACCTCCCGAGTCCGGTCGTGGAGTTCTCCACGAAGTACGAGGAGCAGGACCGCTACCTCACACGGGAGGAAGCCGACCACATCGCGGGCCGCGCGAGTATCGAGGACCTCGAAGCGCTTGCCCGCGAGGTGAACCGCGTCGTCACCGAGCGCGCCGAGCGCGCGGGCTTCGTCCACGAAGACGGGAAGATAGAGTGTCTCTACGTCGACGGCGAGGTCCGCGTCGCGGACGTCGTCGGCACGTTCGACGAGAACCGCTTCGGGTTCGAGGGCCGCGAGGTCTCCAAGGAGGTCGTCAGGCAGTACTACAAGCGCGCCGACCCCGAGTGGGTCGAGGCCGTCGCGGCGGCCAAACAGGAGGCCGACGACCGCGGCGTCGCGGACTGGCGCGCGCTCTGCGAGGCGTCCCCGGACCCGCTTCCCGAGGAACTCGTGCAGGCCACCTCAGAGATGTACGCGGCGGGCGCGAACCGCTACACGGACCACGAGTGGTTCGACGCGCCGCCGCTCGGCGAGGCGCTCGCCGCGTTCGACCAGTGAGGTCGCCGCGGTGGGGCGCGGTCGCCGCCGCCGTCGGCCTGGTCGTCGTGGCGGCGTCGCTGGTCCCCGGCTCCACGGGTGCAGCCAGCGCTCTCCCCGCGAACGCGGACAAACTCCTCCACGCCGGGGGCTACGCGGCACTCTCGTTCTCCGTCGCCGCCGCAATGCGGGCCCGAACCGTCCGCACACTCGCGGTAGTCGTCCTCGCCGTCGCGGCTCTCGGCGGCGCCGTCGAACTCGTCCAGCCGGCAGTCGGCCGCACCCTCAGCCTCCTCGACGCCGCCGCGAACCTCGTGGGCGCTTCAGTCGGCGCCACCATCCGATGGCTCGTAACAGCCCGGACAGCCGACAGCCTGGCGGATTGAAATGGCGAGCGCGGCTCGCGGGCGAAGCCCGTTTGCGCCTCAGTGACCCCTATCGCGAACGCGGTGAGCGATATGTCACTGAGCGTGCGCGAGCCGCGCGAGGGCTTTCAGAGTGGGTCTGCTACTGACGCACATCATACAGAGAACGCACGAGCGACTAGACGAAGCCGCTTTACGCCCGCGACAACTCCGAACGAGTAATGAGCGAGCCGAGCGCGGAGGTCTACGAGCAGGGGCGGGGGATGGACGCCCACAACAAGGTGATGCGGGAGCTGCGGGACGAGAAGGGGTCGAAGGACTACGCGCCGGACGAGCCGACGCGGGTCTGGCTGGACGAGGACAACACGCCGGACGGCGTCTACCAGAGCCTCACCATCATCCTGAACACCGGCGGCTGTCGGTGGGCGCGGGCCGGCGGCTGCACGATGTGCGGCTACGTCGCGGAGTCCGTCGAGGGCGGGAGCGTCGCCCACGAGGATCTGATGAAGCAGGTCGACGCTTGCCTGGCCCACGAGCGCGAGGAGGCCGACGAGCAGAGCGGCCTGATCAAGATCTACACGAGCGGGTCGTTCCTCGACGAGCGGGAGGTGCCCGCGGAGACGCGACAGGCCATCGCCGAGACGTTCAGCGACCGCGAGCGCATCGTCGTGGAGAGCCTGCCGGACTTCGTCGACCGGGAGAAGATCGCAGATTTCACCTCGGTGGGCCTGAAGACGGACGTCGCAGTGGGCCTCGAAACCGCCAACGACCGCGTGCGCCACGACTGCGTGAACAAGTACTTCGACTTCAGCGACTTCGAGGCGGCGTGCGCGGAGGCTCGCGAGGCCGACGCGGCCGCGGCGACCGCGGGCGCCGGCGTGAAGGCGTACCTGCTGATGAAGCCGCCGTTCCTCGCGGAGTCCGAGGCCATCGCGGACATGGAGCAGTCCATCCGACGCTGTGCGGACGTCGAGGGCTGCCACACCGTCTCGATGAACCCGACGAACGTCCAGCGCTACACGATGGTCGACCAGCTGCACTTCCGGGGCGGCTACCGGCCGCCGTGGCTCTGGTCGGTCGCAGCGGTCCTCGAATCGACCGCAGACGCGGACGCCATCGTCGTCTCCGACCCCGTGGGTCACGGCAGCGACCGCGGGCCGCACAACTGCGGCGAGTGCGACGACCTGGTCCAGGAGGCCATCAAGGACTTCGACCTCCGGCAGGACCCCTCCGTGTTCTCGGAGGTGTCCTGTGAGTGCGAGGCGACCCACGAGGCCGTCGTGGAGCGCGAGAAGAGCTACAACCTGCCGCTCGCGGAGTAGCGCGGCCCTCGCCGCCAGGTTAGTCGAGCGTCTCGATTCTGTCTCCGGGGCGAACTGTCCCGGTTTCGAGGACGTCCGCTCGAAGCCCGCCTCGGTGCGCCAGCGCGTCGAGGACGTTCTTCCCGGTGAGGTCCTGGAGGTAGCCACAGGGTTCACACAGCCGGTCGCCCCGGCAGACGACGTCGCCGACGCGGAACCGCGTGCCGACGAGGTGGTTGAGCGCGACGTCCCGCGTGACGACGTTCCGTCGGTGCTCCCCCGGCGCGAGTTCGATGCCCGCCTCGCGTTCGATTGCCTCGATGGCTTCCTGCTCGATGAGCGTCAAATCGTAGCCGTCCCCGCGGTCGTCGTCCGCGTCCCAGGTGACGAACGTCCCCGTTTCGACGTCGCTGAAGTATCTGTCACCCCGGAGGCCGCGACCGGCCACGGCCTCGACGTCGCTGCGCTCGACCATCTCGACGCCGGCGTCCGGCGCAGTGAAGATTCGTTCGGCAGTCCCCATACCGTTCATACGCGCCGAGTCGGCGTCCGAGAAGAAATACGTTTGCCGCACTCGCTCGCTACGCGGGCGGTTGCTGCTGGATTCCCGTGCCGGCGGAGGGTCGAGCTCGCGCCGACAACTGCCGTCACGCGAACGCTTCGAGGACGCCGCGGCCGTCAGTGAGGCCGAGTTCGGGGAGCGCCGCGCGCTCGGGGTGGGGCATCATCACGGCGACCGTCTCTCGCTCGCCGAGAATGCCGGCGACGGCGCCCCGCGAGCCGTTGGGGTTCGCGGCGTCGGTGACGTTCCCGTCCTCGTCGCAGTAGCGGAGGAGGACGCGGTCCGCGTCGACGAGTTCGTCGTAGCGCTCCTCGGTAATCTCGAAGCGGCCCTCGCCGTGGGCGATTGGGAGCGTGACGACGTCGCCCTCGTCGTAGGCGGCCGTCCACGGCGTGTCGGCGTTCTCCACGCGGACGTGGACGTGCTCGCACTGGAAGCGCGCGCTGGCGTTGGTCGTGAACGCG
>Ga0208135_100414_pt1 | contig 26694 bp, 31 predicted proteins | sample AntDeeMetag02WF5_FD_184757 | JGI IMG/M metagenome (GOLD analysis project Ga0208135, IMG submission 184757) | Saline lake microbial communities from Deep Lake, Antarctica - Antarctic Deep Lake Metagenome 02WF5 (SPAdes) (version 2) | ecosystem: Environmental > Aquatic > Non-marine Saline and...
AGGACACCGCACGCCGAGTCGGCAATCCCGACAGACGACGCTTGCGACCTTCGAGTCCTGAAACCTCCCTCGACGCGAGGCTTCCCTTGTAGGAAGCCCCGCCGTTTACGGCGGGCGAGGATGTCACGGGAGCTGTGCGGCGGGTTTGGGATGCGCTCGAGTGATCGTGATCGGACACGTCGACGGCGCTTGTTCGTCGTCCGCCGAGAGCATGTACTGGGGCCACTCCCGGTCGCCCTCGACCCCCCAATCCCCGAGGTCGGCGTGCGGACAGACTCCATCGTAGCCCTCGAGGCGACCCTGAATGACGTCGCGAGCGTGTTGGCCGGCCTCGGTGTCACCGGTTACGCCGAGGGCCTCGAACAGCGCCCGCGGCTGGAACGTGATCTCGAGGCCGACGGGACAGTAGCGGCTCTTTCGTTGCTCGTAGAACGGGGCCCGACAGGTCGGGAACATGGGCTCGCCGCCGAGACAGAACTCCCAGTAGGGATCGTCGGGGTCGGTGGGGATGTCCGCGGGCCAGGGCTCGGGATCGTGGAGGTGCAGCGTCTGCAGGATGTGCCACAGCGTCCGGTGGTATTCTCGCTCGGACAGCGATCGTTCCGGCGGCTTGAAGAACGTCACCAGCGACGCGCGGGCCGAGTGCTCCTCGCGCACCGCGAGGTACTCGAGGATCCGATCCCGCAGCGTCAGCAGTGCGTCGGCGTCGCTCAGCGACGGCACTGCCGTGTAGAGCGGGTCGCCGTTTTGCACTGATTCGGCCCCGAAGAAGCACGGAAACGGCGTCTCGTTTCGCTCGCCGAGCAGTCCATCGCGAAACGACTGCCAGTGATCGGCAACCCACTGGGGGGCCGCTCCGGTCCGAACGCGCCGGTCGAGCGTTTCCTGGTCCATCAGCGACTGGATCCCAGACTCGTTCATCAGTTCCCACTTGTACTCCGCGAAAATGTAGGTTTTGTTTTCGCGGGTGCGGGCTATCGGTACATATGTAGGGTATTACGGAGGAGAAGCGCTAGATCCGTTCGACTCGATCGCCGGTCGCCACGGTGGCTCCCTCGAGGATCCGCGCTCGGAGCCCGCCGCGGTGAACCAGCGCCTCTCGGATCCCATTTTCCGCGAGGTGGGACTCGAGGGACGAACATGGCTCGCAGCGTTCGACTCCCTCGCAGACGACCTCGCCGATCCGGAACTGCACGTCGACCAGATGATTCAGCGCGATCCCCTCGGTCGTGATATTCCGGCGGTGAACGCCGGGCTCGAGGTCGATCTCGTAGTCGCGCTCGACCCCAGCCAGCGCCTCGCTCTCGATGAGCGTAACGTCGCTGCCCTCGCGGTCGGCGAACGTGCCGTCGGCGCGATAATAGCGATCGCCCTCGAGGCCGCACCCGGCGACAGCTCGGACGCGATCGACACGTTCCGTCGGTGCTCCCTGTTCCGGCGCGACGTGGATCGCCCGGACCGTTCCCGTCGATGGCATGGGTACGGAGACGGCCGCGGTCGAAGTATAGTGTTCGATGCGCTCCGCGAGCGGCCGCGATCTCGGATCGATCATTTCGAGTAGTGATCCGTCGGCGAGAGAATTATGGAAGCGGCCTCGAGAGGAACCGGTAGCAATGTTCGATCGCGGCGAATCGGCGGGCGCGCAGATATGCACCGACTGGTCCGACGGGGTAAGTTGGATGGCTCATCCCGAAGAAGGCGGCCAGCGCGTGAGCCACGCGATTCGAACGGCTGACGGGGTCTGGCTTCTCGATCCGTTAGACGCTCCCGATATCGATCGCGTGCTGGCGGATTTCGGTGCGGTCGCCGGCGTCGCCGTCCTCTCGTGTTGGCACTCCCGTGACGCCGATGTGTTCGCAGACCGGTACGACGTCCCCGTCTCCGTTCCCGACTGGATGGGACGCGTCGAGCAGCGTATCGACGCGCCGCTCGAGCGCTACAGTGGCTCGTTCCCGGACTCGAGTATTCGCGCGATCCCTAATCGACCGTTTTCCATCTGGGACGAGATGGTCCTCTCTCACGAGGCCAGCGGAACCCTCATCGTTCCCGATTCGCTGGGGACGATCGATTCGTTCCTAGTCGGTGCGGAACGACTCGGCTTGCAGCTGTTACGTCGGATCAGGCCGCCGCGCCAATTGAACGACCTCGAGCCGGAACGCGTCCTCGTTGGGCACGGGACGGGGATCACGGAGAACGGGAGCGCTGTCCTTCGGGCAGCGCTCAGGTCGCCTCGGAGACGGGTTCCACGAGCGCTCGTCGAAAACGGTCCTGCGACCCTCCGGAATATCATCAGAACGGTCGGTTGAACGCCGTTCGGCTGCGACCGGTTACTTGCCGGCGCTTGTCGCCAACCGGAGTGAAGATTCGCTCTCGTTGCGTCGACGTCGACAGCGGAAAAAGATTCGTCCTGACAAAAGCCGTTAGGCGGATCCAGGCCGGTTACTCGACTGTGAATTGTCGTTGGAACTAATTACGTATCCGATGGCGGCTCCGAGGAAAACGAGTACAAGAATAAACCCATACAGAAGGAAATGAGACGGACTGTCAGGCGAAATGATGAAACGTATCAGTATCATTCCGGCAATGAAAGCCAGAATACCGCCGATAAGTAAACTAGAAGGGCGAACATCACCTACTGTCGACAGTCCAAGGCCAGTTGCTACAGATAGTCCGATCAATACTACTAGCACTATCAGACCCCTTTCCGGCCCTTCAGCTATCACTGTCCACCACTGCCAAATGGTATCGTTAGGTGGCCAGAGGATGAAACCAGCGATAAAAATAACGACACTGCTTAAAATTATCTCACCCAATCTCCGCCACATATAACTAATTCCTCTTCCGGTACATGAAAAACTTCTGAATGATGAATTACGCCCCTGATCCTCCTTCCTCTGCACTCTTATCCGATCCTCACCGTAACGACCGATCACACCGTTTCAGGCAACCAGCCGCCGTCGACCTCGAGATTCTCCCCACTGACGTAGCCGCTGTCGGAGTCGAGGTAGAAGTACAGCGGCGCAATCAGATCTTTGAAGCTCGCGGGTCGGTCGCGGGGCAGTTCCTCGGGGAATTCGTCGGAGTTCTCGACGACGTACGGCGAAATGGCGTTGACCGTGATCCCGTCGTCCTGCGTGTCGGCCGCGAGCATGCGCGTGAACATCAATATCCCCTTCTTGGCCACGAAATAGGGGAAGTTCTTCGGGCTGACGAGTCCCTGCTCGCTCGAGGCGTAGCCGATGTTCACGATTCGGCCGTATTCGGTTTCCCGCATCTCGGGTAGCGCCCGCTTCGAACAGAGGTAGGTCCCGTTGAGATTCGTCTCGAGGACACGGTTCCAGGTCTCTAACTCGAGGTCGGCCCAGTGGGCGGGCGCGAAGTCGCCGACGTTGTTGACCAGCACGTCGACGCCCCCGAGTTCGGCTTCGACGGCCGCGAAGAGGCCGTCAACGCTCTCGGGATCGGTGACGTCGCCCTGAACCGTCATCGCCGCGCTTGCGCCGCGATCGCGGGCCGTCTCGGCCACGTCGCGGGCCGCCTCGGCGCTGGTGTGGTAGTGGACCGCCGTCGCCCCACCGCGCTCGGCCGTCGCCAACAGCAGTTCGCGCCCGACGCCTTTCGCGCTGCCAGTGACGAGGACCGTTCGCCCCGTGAGATCGGGTCCGTCCATGCGTCCGTAGTCGACGACAGAGCGGAAAAACCGTCCGGAACGGGTTGTACTCGCCGGCGACGGCCGGTGTTTCGTGACGTGCGATCGGGTTCCGCGACTCGCGCTCGCGTTTCGCGACCTGCGTACGTGCGTGTTCTGCGACCAACATCCATGTTCGGCGACCCGCGGATTTACGGTGGTGTGCGGTCAATCCGTCATCCATGCTAGACACAGTGTTACTCGCAGTCGGACCCGGTGACGCGGACCGCAGCGACCAACTGGCCGAAGCGGTCCTCGAGGTCGCGAAACCCGCCGGAGCGACAGTCGTCCTCGCACACGTGTTCACGAGCGACGAGTACAACCAGGTGCTCGATCGCCTCGACTTCGACCGGAACGTCGGCGAGATCGACCCCGACGCGGTCGCGTCGCGCCACTCGACGATCCACGATCTGCAGGACGTCCTGGACGAACACGACGTCGACTACGAGATCCGTGGCGCGGTCGGCGAACACGGGCCGTCGATCGTCGATCTGGCCGCGAGTACCGGTGCCGACCGGGTCGTCGTCGGCGGACGGCGTCGATCGCCGACGGGGAAGGCCGTCTTCGGCTCGACGGCCCAGGAAGTACTGCTCTCGGCGCCATGTCCCGTCACCTTCGTCCGGAGCGAGGAATTCGAGGACTGATCGATCGCCGCCGGTCCGCCCTCGAGCGACAGCGCGTCGGCGGAGAGCGGGGGTTCCCGGCCACTCATACGGTCTGCTGTAACGATGTACCGTTGCGACCGCGGGTCGTATCGCGGTCGCATCGGAAATGACTGACAGCAGTCCGTATCACGCGTCGTTCCTCGAATACTGCAACGACGAGAATACTTAAGCGGATGGCCCGAACAGTGTGCCGGTATGGCAATCGATACAGTACTTCTCGCAGTCGGACCGATGGACACAGTACGCGCACCGGAGCTCGCCGAAACGGTTCTCGAAATCGCCGATCCCCTCGGTGCCACGGTCGTTATCGGCCACGCCTTCACGAAAGACGAGTACGAGGACGTCCACGACGACCTCGATCTTGAGGCCCGCGTCGACGACATCGATCCCGATGAAGTCGCCGCCCGGCGCGCACCGGTTCCCGAACTCGCCGAGCGCTTCGAGGAGGCCGGCGTCGACTACGAAATCAAAGGTGCACTCGGCGAGGTCAGTTCCAAGGTCGTCGATATGGCGATCGACGTCGATGCAGATCGAATGGTCGTCGGCGGTCGGCGACGTTCACCCGCCGAAAAGGCCGTTCTCGGTTCCGTCTCCCAGGAGATCATCCTGCAGGCCCCCTGCCCGGTCACCTACTTCCGCGATCTCGACGTGATGGAGTAGCGACCCACATCGCGGGACTCACCGCCGATCCACTGCGCCGCTTTCGTCGGTCTCCTCACAGCTCATCAGCGCGTCGCTTCCACGCTCGCTCCTGTCGACGCTCGCGGACGTGGCGTTCCCCGTCGGCCAACTCCCGTCGAATCCGTCGCTCGAGCGACCGCGTCTCGGCCAGCAGGCTCTCCTGGAAGTTCTCGAGGACGTCGTATGACCACCGGTCCTCGTCGACGACGCCGTGGGGAAGGAGGTCAGCCCGAATCGCCGCCGCGAGGTCGTCGCGGCCGGCCGCCCTGAGCAACTCCTCGGCCCGGGAAAGGTGGTCCATACCGTGGCCCGTCGCGTGGTGGAACTCGAGCAGACAGCCCTGGGCGCGCTGGGCCCACTCGAGCCCCAGTTCGACCTCGTGAAGGGCCTCAATTTCCGTCTCGGACAGCGCGGGGGTCGGCTCCGATTCGGCCGCTGATTCCGGGAACGTGTCGTCGGTAGTCATATGATAACGTACGTCACGAAGTGGCATACATATGTTGCCGGATCGCCGAGGGAATTGCTATCGTCGTTGCCATCATCGCCGCCACATCGTCGTCGCCGCCGATAAACCCAACCGCGGCGCTCGCTATCGACGCCATAACGTATCGAAATCGCTACTCGTTGTCGAGTATAATCTGGGTAGTTAAGTACGGCCGCGGTCGTCCCTAGAACAGCATGGTCTACTATGCGGGCGTCGACCTCGGTGCGACCAACGTCCGGGCTGTCGTCGCCGAGGCCGACGGGACGACGGTCGGTGCGAGCCGCCGGTCGACGCCGCGCGGGCCGACGGGAATCGACGTGACGGAGGGTGTTCTTCGAACGCTTCGCGACGCCTGTGGCGAGGCCGATGTCGATCCCAAGCGGATCGCAGCCGCCGGGATCGGCTCGATCGGTCCGTTCGATCTCGCGGAGGGAACGGTGATCGATCCGGCCAACTTGCCGGACTCGATCGATCGAATTCCGCTGACGGGACCGATCGCGAAGCTGATCGACAGCGATGACGTCTACCTCCACAACGACACCACTGCGGGCGTCATCGGCGAGCGGTTTCACGCCGCCAGCAACCCCGACGACATGGTCTACATCACCATCTCCTCGGGGATCGGTGCCGGCGTCTGCTCCGACGGCCGGATCACGAGCGGCTGGGACGGCAACGCCGGCGAGGTCGGCCACTACGTCGTCGACCCCCGCGGTCGACTGACCTGTGGGTGCGGCCATGACGGTCACTGGGAGGCTTACTGCTCCGGCAACGCGATCCCCGACTACGCCCGACTGCTCGCCGACGACGATCCGACGATCTCGACCGACCTCCCGCTCGAGGGGCCGGATTTCACGGCGAAGGACGTCTTCGATCTCGCCGGCGAGGACGAGCTAGCCGATTACGTCATCGAACAGCTCGCCCACTGGAACGCGATCGGCGTGACCAACGTGGTCCACGCGTTCGCGCCGATCGTCGTCTCCGTCGGCGGCGCGGTCGCGTTGCACAACGAGGAACTCGTCGTCGACCCGATTCGCGAGCGCGTCGCGGAGATGGTGATGACGAACGTCCCCGAGATCCGCCTCACCGAACTCGGCGACGATGTCGTCGTCGAAGGGGCGCTCGCCAGCGCCATGACCGAAGGGACCGGCGACCGGCGACGGCTGCGCCGCTGAGCCGCTCGCGGATGGCTGCTTTCTGGACTCACGTACGCATCTGTTTTTGCTCGCGCGCTCGAGTGGCCACTTCTATGTAGCTGTACGATGCTGCTCTATCCATGAAGCGGCGAGCGGTGCTGCAAACGAGCGCTGTTGCCGGTCTTAGCCTATCCGTCCCGGGAATTGTCGGGACCGTTCGAGGGCAAGCGACGATCGAGCCCCTCGGCCGACTCCCCATCACCGGTGCAGCGGAAGCCGTCGTCGGGGATGACGGCGAGACCGCCTACGTCGCCGCGACGACCGGGTTCGCGACCGTCGACGTGAGCGATCCCGCCGAGCCGGCGCTCCTCGCGGTGGACCGTGACATCCAACTCGAGGGCGAAACGATGACCGAGATCCTCGACATCTCGGTCGACGGTGACCTGCTGGTCGTCGCGGGGCCGGCCAACCAGAGGCGCAGTGTCGCCGGGTTCCGCTGTTACGACGTCAGTGATCCCGAAAACCCCGAGCCGGTCGGCGAACATCGGACCGGCTACCACGTCCACAACTGTTATCTCGAGGGTGAGTTGCTGTTCATCGTCGTGAACACACGAGAGACGAACCGGCTCGCCATTTTCGACGTCGGTGGTGACGAGATTACACAGGTCGGCTATTGGTCGCTGCTGGAACACGAACCCGGCTGGCGCGACATCTATTGGCTCGCCCGCTACAGCCACGACGTGTACGTGCAGGACGGGATCGCCTATCTGCCCTGCTGGAACGCCGGTACCTACCTGCTCGACATCAGCGATCCGACCGAGCCGGCGTACATCTCCCACGTCCAAGACACCACGCTCGAGGCGGAGCGCGCGATTGACGACTGGCGGGAGGCCGTCTACGGCTTGCCCGGCAACGATCACTACGCGGCGGTCGACGACACCGGCGACCTGCTGGCGGTCGGGCGGGAGGCCTGGGCGACCGGCGGGGCGGAACCGGATCGACCGGGTGGAATCGACCTCTACGACGTGAGTGATTCCGCTGCGCCCGTCCATCGGGGGTCGATCGACGCCCCGCGGGCGGATGACGAATCTAAACCCGGCGGCATGTGGACGACCTCGCACAACTTCGAGCTTCGCGACGGTCGGCTCTACTCGTCGTGGTACCGAGCCGGCGTGAAGATCCACGACGTGTCCGATCCCGCGGCTCCCGAACTGCTCGCCGAGTGGCGAAACACCGGGGAAACAGGGTTCTGGACGGCCCGTGTCCTCGAGCCCGGCGAGACGTTCATCGCGAGCAGTACCGAAGGGATCCCGAATACGTCGCTCGAGGGGGCGCTCTACACGTTCCAGACCGAGCCCGCCGACCGGGGCGGGGCGGACGGGAACGATCCGATCCCCGGCTTCACCGGCGTCGTCGGCCTCGCCGGTGGCGCGGTCGCACTCGAGTGGCTGCGCCGGCGCGGAAACGTTCAGGATTAATTCGCCGGATTTCGACCGCGCGACCCAACTTATTCACCGTTCGAGATCCTAGCACGACTCATGACTGACTCCGAGGACGAGCCGTCGCTGCGGGAACGCGTCGAGAAGTGGCTGGCCCGCGAGATGCCGATCATCCAGATGCACGGCGGGACCAGCGCGGTCCGCGCCGCCGATCCCGAGACCGGCGAGGTCGTCATCGAACTCGGCGGCGGCTGCAAGGGCTGTTCGGTCAGCGACGTGACGACGGGCAACATCGAGGCCGAACTCATCACGTGGCCCGAGATCAGCGACGTGACGATCCGGGTTCCCGACGCGCGCGACAGCCTCGGCGGCCCCGACCAGCCCGAGTCGATCATGGGCGTCGACCGGACCGAGGGCGGCCGCGGCGACTGGGGATCGTCGAATCCGGGAAAAGATCACCTTTGAGAGTTGTCGAGCCGATCCTCGCTCGACAGCTCGTGGGCGTGTGGCCGTCGTTGACAGGGACGGCTCGTTTTGGCAAATCCTATATCCTTTTACGCGCCCCGTACGGACATCAGATACTATGACGACGAGTAGACGCCCGCAGGCAGGAGGTGCCGTCGATGGGTGACGCACCCGAACCCGACGACGACAAACCCGACGCCGAGGCCGACGGCGGCGTCCGCGCCTATACCGTCCGACTCGAGCTCGTCGACGAACCCGGCGAGTTGCTCCGCGCGCTCGCGCCGATCGCCGACAACGGCGGCAATCTGTTGAGCATCCACCACGAACGCGGCAACATCACGCCTCGCGGGCACATCCCCGTCGAGGTCGACATCGAGTGTCCGCCCGACCGGTTCGACGGGATCGTCGAGGCGCTGCGCGACGCCGGCGTCAACGTCATCCAGGCCGGCGAAGAGCACTACGGCGAGGAGATCAACGTCATCCTGATCGGCCACCTTGTGGAAACCGATCTCTCGAACACGCTCTCGCGAATCGAGGACGAGGCCAACGCTGTCGTACAGGACCTCTCACTGGCCGCGCCCGACGGGACCGAAGCCGTCGCGAGCGCTCGAGCCCGGCTCGCAGTCAACTCCGGGCGGTCCACAGCGGTGATCACAGCTATCCGCTCGATCGGTACCGACAAGGATTTGACCGTCGTCGAACCCCTCGTCGGAGGTGAGGCCTGATGGATCTCGCGATTCTCGGCGCCGGTGACGTCGGTCGCTCCGTGGCCGATCTCGCCGCCGAATACGGCCACGATGTCGTCGCACTCGCCGACTCCACCAGCGCCGCAGTCGATCCGAACGGCATCGCCGTCCAAGACGCCCTCGAGCACAAAGTCGGCGGTGAACCCGTCGGAACCGCCGATCCCGAGGACGTCTTCGACACGGGCTACGACGTGCTGGTCGAAGCAACGCCGACGACACTCGGCGACGCCGAACCCGGTTTCTCGCACGTCCGGCGGGCGCTCGAGGCCGACCGCCACGTCGTACTGGCAAACAAGGGGCCGGTCGCCGAGCGCTACGAAGAACTCCGCGCGCTCGAGGCCGAGAGTGCGGGCTCGATCCGATTCGAGGCGACCGTCGGCGGCGCGATTCCCGTGCTCTCGACGATCGAGGACTGTACGCCACAGGCCGTCACCGCGGTTCGGGGCGTCCTCAACGGCACCGCGAACTTCATTCTCACCCGGATGGCCGCCGAGGGACTCGACTACGAGCACGTTCTCGCCGAGGCCCAGGACCTGGGCGTCGCCGAGGCTGATCCCACCTTCGACGTGGACGGTACCGACGCCGCCCTCAAGTTCGTCATCCTCGCGAACGTGCTGGCCGACGGCGGCTTCGCACTCGAGGACGCGACGGTCGAAGGGATTCAGTCGATTCCGGGCAGCGCGCTCGGTCTCGCGGCCGAGGACGGCCGCACGATTCGGCTCATCGGGGAGGCCACGCGCGACGGTATCCGCGTCGGTCCGCGACTCGTCCCCGAGAACGGCGCGCTGGCCGTGACCGGCACGCGCAACATCGTCCAGATCGAGACCCGGAACGCGGGATCGCTCCACTCGAGCGGCCGCGGTGCCGGCGGCCCGGAGACGGCCACAGCGGTCCTCTCAGACGTCGGTCGACTGCCGTCGCTGTAGCCGCGGTCCGTTCTGCTCTGTTCTATAGTAGCCACTGAAACGATTCACACACTGATCGGACAGCTGTCGCTCGATCAGGCGTGCAGTGACTTGCAGTGGCTACTATAGTAACAACTGCAAACGGATCCATCTCGGCAGGCCACCGGAATCGCGCGCCGGGAATTCGGCGCTCGCTCGAGCGGAAATCGCCGTTCTCACGGTCTGTTTTCCACTCCACCCTCCGCTGCCGAACGTTCCGTGGCGTGTGAATGCTAGCCAAACCGCAAGACGGCGGCGGGATCGGCTGAATACGCTTTCGAAATGGTTTTAACCGCAACGAGCCAAAGAGACCGATATAAGCGCCTCAGCGCGTGAGCTACAACAATGAGCGACCAACACCAGAACCTGGCCATCATCGGTCACGTTGACCACGGGAAGAGTACACTCGTGGGACGACTCCTCTACGAGACGGGGAGCGTACCCGAGCACGTCATCGAACAGCACCGCGAAGAAGCAGAAGAGAAGGGCAAAGGCGGCTTCGAGTTCGCCTACGTCATGGACAACCTCGCCGAAGAGCGAGAGCGTGGTGTCACCATCGACATCGCCCACCAGGAGTTCACGACCGACGAGTACGACTTTACCATCGTCGACTGTCCTGGCCACCGCGACTTCGTGAAGAACATGATCACGGGCGCATCCCAAGCGGACAACGCCGTCCTCGTCGTCGCCGCTGACGACGGTGTCGCGCCCCAGACCCAGGAGCACGTCTTCCTGGCTCGAACCCTTGGTATCGACGAACTCATCGTCGGCATCAACAAGATGGACATCGTCGACTACAAGGAGTCGACGTACGACGACGTCGTCGAGGAAGTTGAACAACTGCTCAAGCAGGTCCAGTTCAACACCGACGACGCCTCGTTCATCCCGATTTCGGCGTTCGAGGGCGACAACATCGCCGAGGAGTCCGACAACACGCCGTGGTACGACGGCGAGATCCTGCTCGAGGCCCTCAACAACCTGCCGGAGCCGGAGCCACCGACGGACGCGCCGCTTCGACTCCCGATTCAGGACGTCTACACCATCTCCGGTATCGGTACCGTCCCCGTCGGACGTATCGAGACCGGTCTCCTGAACACCGGCGACAACGTCTCCTTCCAGCCCAGCGACGTGGGCGGCGAGGTCAAGACGATCGAGATGCACCACGAAGAGGTGCCGAAAGCCGAGCCCGGTGACAACGTTGGATTCAACGTTCGTGGCATCGGCAAGGACGACATCCGCCGCGGTGACGTCTGTGGCCCAGCCGACGACCCACCGAGCGTCGCCGAGACGTTCCAGGCGCAGGTCGTCGTCATGCAGCACCCGTCCGTGATCACGGCCGGCTACACGCCGGTCTTCCACGCACACACGGCCCAGGTTGCCTGTACGATCGAGTCCATCGACAAGAAAATGGACCCCGCAAGCGGCGAGGTCGCCGAGGAGAACCCCGACTTCATCCAGTCGGGTGACGCTGCCGTGGTCACCATCCGACCGCAAAAGCCCCTCAGCATCGAGCCGTCCAGCGAGATCCCCGAACTCGGGAGCTTCGCCATCCGCGACATGGGTCAGACCATCGCCGCCGGAAAGGTCCTCGAAGTTCACGAGAAAGAATAAATGCAGCAAGCACGCGTTCGACTCGCGGGCACGAGTCCAGACGACCTAGACGACATCTGCGACGACGTCCGCGAGATCGCGAACAACACCGGCGTCAACCTGAGCGGTCCGATCCCGCTGCCGACGAAGACCCTCGAGGTGCCGACCCGGAAGTCGCCCGACGGCGAGGGCACTGCGACGTGGGAGCACTGGGAGATGCGCGTCCACAAGCGCCTGATCGATCTGGACGCCGACGAACGCGCACTCCGCCAGCTCATGCGCATTCAGGTGCCAAACGACGTCTCGATCGAAATCGTCCTCGAAGACTGAGGTCGGTTTCGGCTCCGACTTATACACGAGTTATATACCGTTTTTGTCGTCCTCGAGTAGTCCGCCAGTGATAGCTGCGCGGCCCGAAGCGGCGAGTCTTCTCGGGATCCACGCGCTATTTCCGCCCACCGTTTCGGAAAGCGGCGGGACTTTTGTCGGTCGCCGTGGCAGTCACTCGTATGGCGCAGGGCTCGCGGTCACAGTCAAACACCTATCTGCGGCCCGATTCCGACGGGAGCGACGGCACGCAGACGAGATCGGGGAGTCCGATCCTCGAGGTGCTCGTCGTTTTCGCCGTCGTCTTCGTCGTCCAGGGACTCACTGCGTTCGCGGGCGTGATGGGTGCGTTGTTCGTCCTCGCGCCGCCGTTGACGACGAACCCGTGGACAGTCGTCACGAGCGTCTACGCACACAGCGGGATCGGCCATCTGCTCTCGAACACCCTCGCACTGGTCGTCTTCGGCTGGCCGGTCGCCCGAGCGACGACGCGGACCCGCTTTCACGCCTTCTTCGCGATAACGGGCGCGATCGCGGGCGTGGCCCAGATCGTTCTCACGGGGGTGCTCGCGGCGGTGCCCTTCGTCCCCATCACACCGACAGCGGGCGTCCTCGGTGCCAGTGGGGCCGTCTTCGCCCTGCTGGGCTATCTCGTCGCGTCGAATCGGCTCTCGAGCGGGCTAGCCTCGTTCGTCGATGTCCCGCAGTGGCTGTCGATCCTCGTCGTCGTCGGCCTCGCGATCGCGGTCACCCTCGCCACCGCCTCGCCCGGCGTAGCGCTAATCGCTCACTTCGCGGGGTTCCTGGTCGGGGTGGTCGCCGGACGCGCTCGCGTGCTCGCCGTTTGAGCGTGCGGTCAGTCGGACTCCACGTGGGACTGCGTGCTCGAGCACGAGTCGTTTCGCAGTAGCGAAGTTACAAGTTTTTCTAGTGCTGTCCGTCGATTTGTGAGCGTGCTCGAGTCCAGTGCGACGACGGCTGGGACTGAGTGGGTACGCCGCTGTAATGAGCTCGGGACTCACGACACAGCCAGTCGACCACCACCGTGGTGCCGTGTCCCGTTCCGTCCCCGAAACACAAGCCTCAAATAGAAACCGAGGGTATGAACGTTCGAGGGCTCGTAGATCAGTGGTAGATCGCTTCCTTCGCAAGGAAGAGGCCTCGGGTTCAAATCCCGACGAGTCCATCGGATTGTTGTAACGTCTCGAATTGTTTCGATAGTCGCTGGCTTAGCGACTGATACAAAATCGTTCGGTAGCGGTGCATGCGAAAATAGCACCGCTCAAAATCGAGTGATTACGGGCGCGGGATTCACGTCTTCGCCGTCCGTCGATCACAGCGAAGGAAACCGGGGGTGGTCGGCGTGACGGTCGCGCCGTGGCCGTCGGTCGACAACTCGACGTGCAAGCACTGCGGAGCCCACGTCACCGACCACTTCTCGCGAGTTTTCGGTGACAACCGCAACCGAGCCCACCGCTGTGGCGACTGCGATTCCTACGCTCGACTGAGCCGCGGCTCCGCTGCTGGTGTCGACGTGTCGATTCCGGACCCAGAGACCTCGCCCGGCCGTCACGGGGGTGAGACCGATGTGTAGCGGGTTCGTTTCGGCGAATCGGCTGTACGATGTCGGGAGTCGGACGCTCATCTCTCATCCGGCCCATCAAGCGACTGACGATGACGTTCGGCGGGCGCTCGAGAACCGAGAGGTTCGCGCCGACGGCGGACACTCCTCGAGCGGGACTGACCGTCCGCCCTTCGTTGACGCGACCGCCGAGTACGCGGTGTGTCACTTCTGCGGTCAGACGTGGGAGCCCACCGTCGTTGACGGCTTCGACCTGTCGGGAGAGAACGAGTACTACCCGAAGATGGTCCCGGTCTGCCCGGAGCACGCAGGAGGTTGCCGATGAGCCGAACCGGTCTCGGGCAGTTCGGCGTCATGCCGCCGACGGTCGTCCGCGAGCCCACGCGTGACAGCGAGGACATCCATATCTGTCCGGAGTGCGGCCATCCCGTCGTCAAGTCGAAAGGGTCCCAACGAATCGAGAAACCGGACCTCGTACACGTCGCTCTCGCTGCCGCATTCGACGTGCTCGTTACGTTCGGGTGGCGGTGTGAGCGCCATCCCTACGAGATCGTGATGCCGATGCGAGTCGGCGGTGAGGACGCGAGTGCGTTCGTCGACGGCTGGACCGGTGTCGAAATCCGTTTCTCAGACGAGCATGTTCGCCACGTTGCGACCCCCGAGCGGGAGGTGACCGAGCATGTCGAGTGAGCAAGCGACCCTCGTGGACTTTGGGCCGGACCTCTCACCGCTCACCGATGCGGAGCGCGAGGCCTACGTCGCCTGTCGAGAGAGCGGTATCGGCGTTCGTGAGTTCGCCCGCCGAACCGATCGCCGACCGGGGACGGTCGGAAACCTGCTCGCACGAGCCGAGGCCAGGCTCGAGGAGGGATCGCTGTGAGTCGACTCGTCGAGAACAGCGAGTGCGAGCGCTGTGATGAGGTCGTCGATAGGCTTCGTCGTCTCTGTACCGATTGTACGCGCGATATTCGCGACGCGCGAGAGGGACCGCTGTGAGCGTCGACGCTGCCGATGATCCGGTACAGTTTGACGACGTCACCGGGTCCGAGTCCGACACCTTCCCGAAGCCCCGCGCTCACGGCGCCGCGGTGATGAACCATCTCGCCGATGTTCGGAACCCCGATGCCGGTCGGAGCGACGAACGGGGAACGCTGTACGATCGATCGCTCTCCTACTGGCGCGAGCGCGTCGGCGATCGCGACCTCGAGCCGTACGTCGCCGTGGACGACTTCGAGGCCGACTGGCTACCGCCAGGCGACTACGCGCTCGTACTCACGTCGTCGCGGTGGAAGGCTGGTACCGGCCGCGGAGACGACTACCGATCGTACTATGAACAACACTTGAAGCTCCGCGAGTGGGGGCCTGAAACCGACGACGGCGAGCGCGAACTTCGGAAGCCCGCGCTGGCGTTGCACGTCGAGATCATGCCGCAGTTCCGCGACATGGTCTACAAGAGCGGTGACTCGCTCGAGTGTCCGTACGGAGAGGGAACGCGGTTGCTCGCCTGGACGACGTGGGCTGAGGACCCCTTCGAGATCGAGCGGCGGATGTACGATGCACTTCGGGCGGTCTACGGGGCCGATGCGGTGGACCTCGACGATCGCATAGATGACGCGCGTCGGGTTCCGAAAGCCGAGGCGCACATTCGGTTCGCGATCGGGAAGAAGAACGCCGCCATCGAAACGCTCGAGCAGTCAAAGCAGCTCATCGGCTGGGGTGGCGAGTCCGAGATCGACGCGCACCAGCGCCGTCAACAAGAAGGGTGGCTCGAGGCACTCGTCGAGAGCGATCGCTGGCACCTACTCGGCTTCGATCCGCAGCGCTACAGTACGGAGGTGAAGATCTATCAGGCGAATCAGTGGCACAAGAAGCCGAAAACCGACCCGTTCCACCATCCGAAACTCGAGGCCTCCTACGCGGGCGTCGATCGCGGAGAGCTACCGCACGTCTCGGAATGGGACGATGTCCTCGAGCACCTTCGGACGGTCGTCGCGACGCATGCACGATGGGCCGGAATCGAGCGGTCGGACCTCGTCGAAGACGACTTTTTCGATGGGCCAATGTCCCCACCGTGGGAGTTCGAACGACCCACTGGCCGCCGCGAGATGCTCCGCAACCGGTACGAGGACCTCGCAACGGACATCTACCGGGAGGCGCTGAAGGAGTCCACCACGGCCGTCTACGACATCCTCCGGGTGATCGCCGAGCACGATGGTGCGAACTACGACACGCTCGTCAAGCGGACAGGGCTCGCGAGATCGACGGTACGGTACCACGTTCGCCGGCTCGCCCAGGAGGGTGTTGTCTCTCGCGAAGGTAACCCGGTGATGGTATTCTTCGTCTCTCGAGTCGTCCTCGAGCGAGCCCGCGAGATCCTTCGCGAAGTCCGACCCGAGGATATGGCTGAAGACTTGGACGGACGCGCCGACGACCGCCGTGAGCGGCGTGAGGAACAGCATGCGAGTGAAGACGGCCAGGCGGACGCGGAAGACGCAGAAAGTGACGAGAGCACCGGCGACGCGACCGAGATCGGGTTCCAGTATCTCGAGCGATTGAGCGCATCGATTCACGACCTCGCGTACCTCCGTGAGCAAGAGCGGATCGACGATCGCGACGTTCGGGTTCGCGTCGACGAGCTGCCGCCGCCGCTCCAGTAGGTCGTCGTCGGTCCGGTTCGATTCGGCGGATAGCTGCAGCACTCGCGTTCGTTCCTTTGTTTCACCACTTCTCATCAGCGGATCTTACATTCGCGCTCGACACATTCGTTTTCTGAGGACAATATTACTTTCACCAAGGTGTTAACGGGAACAGTCGGCGAACTTTGTGCCAGTTTCGCCGACTCGAGTGCAAAGTTGAACCGCCGAAACAGCAGCGGACACGCGAAAATTTGGCCATTTCAGCGGTTGACTCGGGTATCGGGGTTGTCGGGTACCCCTACGGTAGGTGCCCCTAAGGGGGCAGGGCAATTGCGCGGCGCGCAGAGCGCGCGCCGCGCTAGCGAAAAGTCAGACTGGCCGATTCGAGACGACACAACAGTGCTGCTACAGCAGTGGGAGAGGATGGGACCTCGATAACGAGTGTTGTCGAGTCCGCTTAGGAGGGAAGATTAGATTATGGCCGAGCGGTAAGTACAGGTAACAGAGTGAGCAGCTAGTTGTCTCACTCAGATCATCACAACAGGTATATTGGTCTACCTAGCTACAAGATGGCACAGTGGATTATTCTGAGTCGGTCCAGAGTCAATATGACTGGTCGAATATTGCCCCGAGCAAAGCCATTGTGAAGGCTATTGCGTCTATAGAAAACGTTGAGGAAATTGATCTCCCGGAAGTACTGGATACCACACTGTATGATCACGTCGATCCCGAAGCGCTCGATTTCCTCATAACTGACGACGGTCACATCTTGGTTTCATTTACCATGGGCGAGTACAAGGTCCAGATTAACGGGGGCACCTTGAAAATCAGTTTTAGCTAATATTCTGTCAGTCAATTGATTTGTATGTGTGAATCATATGATGGAAATGTCATATGAATAATCGGAACAGGCCGTATGAACAGACGCAGTGTGAAACTTTTACAAAATCATTTCCCTGGATCACTGGCACTGACTAATCCCGAGGATACCAACCGGCGAAGTAGTACGACAACGCCATTTTCGAGACCGGTAGCGAACACCGCCTGCTCTTTCGTCTTGGTATTGTTGCTTTCCGGATAGTACGAGCCGATCAAGAGCGTTTCTCGGTCGATAAGCAGTATGCGACTTATTGCGACTTCGTGGTCTGTTTGGGGACCAATGAGCCAATTGAGGCTCGTCTCGAACACTCGTAAATTCGGAAGTTCAGTACCGAGTCTTTCGGTAATCGTCTCCGTCTTCCCACCAAGAATAATGGATAGATCTCGATTTGCTGCTGCGTCCAGACTATCGAATAGCGTTTCCGACAGAACATTTTCGTCAACAACGAGAAGTGCAATTTCGGACTCCGCTTCGTTAATAAGATCGAGCATTCGTAACTCGATAGCGGCGTGGCCAGTCAATGACCAAACTTCTTGAAGTTGATTATCTGTCTCGCTTTCCCGGGATTCTGCCTCCTCCAGGTACGATTGAAGTGTCTCGATCCGGTTGTCGTACTTCTTTTGGAGCGTCTGAACCGCTTCGGTAATTCCCACAGCGCGACACCTCTGTGGACTCGAGTGCTGTACTTCGACAAGACCCTGTGATTCAAGCACTCGGATGGCGTCGTATACCCGGGTTCGAGGAACTTCGGAGATCTCGTGTATTTCCTTGGCAGTTCCTTCTGGAAGCTGTGTTAACGCCATAAAACAGCGTGCTTCGTATTCTTGGAGTCCAAGGTCTTGGAGTAGGCTAACGGCTTCTAATATGGTTTCTTCTTGTGACATGGCCCAACCACGGATTCGATAATCCGAACACGTAGAATAACGCATGAGGAGGTAAAAGGGTGGCTCTGCAAGCGTCGATTCTGAATCGTCGAAACAAACCCTACTTAGTCATCGAGATTATGTGCCTGTGAAACCCCCTTTTGATGCACGTATAGTAGTTCTAATACTGATTTGATCTCTTCAAATCGATGTCCCCTTTCCACAGTGTTTATATTCGGCATCCAGTTGATGAAACCGTAGTCATCTAACTTCGGGAGATGAACGTGCTGCCGGCTGATTCTGTCTATTTCATCGGGTGAAATAGCGTCAGGTGGTGTATCAAGGTTAACTGGTGAGTCAATTTGCGGACTTTTTTCTGTGAGAGCGAATAGCAGTTCTCGCCGTTGTTTATTTGCCAATGCATCAAACATATCGTCATTTAACTGCCCCATCCTGAGTGAAAATAGGGGCTCTATCTATATAGGTGTCTAACATTTTTACCCATCTTTGAGTTTTGATTAACTGAGTGAATCACTGTTTCAATCCAACCCCCTGGGGTTGCACGTCGACAAATCCCGTTCCCCGAATATGCACACGAGCGGTCGCGTCTCGTGTGCATCTCTCGAGTCGCCCGCCCGTTTGAGACCCCATTCTTCTCTGGATGACCGACACGTTCCGCCTGTTTTGGGCCGAAATGGGCCGTCCAGTGAGCCGAAAAAACTAGGATTTTGGGGGTCGTGTGTATGAGTATGCGAATTAGAACCGACGGCGACTATGCGTACCGATGTGACGCGATCGAACGCGCGGCCGACTTCTACGACTGTAACAAGACGAAAGCGGTGGTGAGCGCTTGCGATGACGTACCGAAGTTCGTCTAGGCGTCCCGTCAGGTCCTCGAGCGCGACGACCTCACGCTCGAGCAGCGCCGGGAGATTTCCGAGACGCTCTCGACTCGAGCGGTGACGTTCGAAGTGGATACCGAGATCGCCGTCACTACGGAGTGAATTCTCGTCTCGAGAAGCGCCAGCCAGGGGCCAGCGCCGGAGCCCCCACCCCCCATAGGTGATGTGGTGAGTGGGTGGGTTTGAGATCGAGTTTGACAATGGGCTAGTGACTTTCAAGCCGGAACGATCTCAGGTGCGGCGAGGTTCCGTATGTCTCGAAGTCGGACAAATTCAGTCGGGTAGCGACCGAATCCTCTCCCCCGCCACTTATCTCTTAGAATTACACAGAGATAGTCTTGTTGGCAGTATGATACCTATCGAAACAATCAACAGTGATAACCAAATACAACTACTTGCCTCCGAGCATCCTCTCCCCCACCCATTCGGAGGCATCCCCCACCTGCCGTTCTTAGGGTGTCATAGAACGGCTCTTTCACCTAATATGCGGGTGCCCTGCCATATCAGTACAGACTAGAGAGTAAGCAGTATTGAAGGATCCTCCAGCAGACGAAACTGGATATGCTTAGACGAGTTTATTCGTTCGCAGTCTGGAATCTGAGTGAGACAATACTTCCCCTTGGATTGGCCTCTTGAAAGGAAATTTTTCCCTCTGAGAGCCGTACTACCCACGAGGCAAACACTAAGCCTAGCCCAGATCCGTGATGTAGTTGGTTAATTTCACTGTCCGGATGGAGAATTTCTATTGCTGGAGTCGGGATTCCGGGACCGTTATCGACAATTCGAATTTCCCCATAGCTATCACTATGATGAACAATCTGAATCTCAACTGTCGGTGACTCCCCCTCAGTATGCTCGATCCCATTTGCAATCAGTTCCTGAAGGGCTTCCAAGATTTTTGGAATAGCTCTGATTTTGATCTTATTAGCACGGGTCAACCGAATTTCACTAGACGGGAACTTCTTACGACTCGTTTTAATGGCTTGTGTGACAAGGTGATGAGCATCGAATATGATTGGCGTCGGTCGGGACGTGACGAGGTTGAGGAGTTGTCGTTCTTGATCGGCTTGCTTGGCGAGCGTCTCAGTATAGTCTTGAATCTGCCGGGCACTCTCTTCCATGTCATCTGTCTGCTGTCGTGCGATTTCGCTTGCGAGCCCATTGATGATCGTTATGCTGTTGCGAATATTATGTCGTAGCCACGTGTCGAGTATTTGTAACTGGTGTTCGCGTTCTTTTTGTTCCGTTGTATCTGTGACGACTGCTTGGCCAATGTCTGTCCCCAAAAACGACCCAACTGCTGTTGTAACCCGGATATAGCGAACCTCTTCATCTGGAAGAGAGAGTTCCATTGATGTCGGCCCAGTAGACGCTTTGTCTCCGGTCACAGTCTCCAGTTCGTTGTGGGCCCGGTCGTGATCATCAGGATGAATAAACTCGAATATCGAACTCCCTATGAGTTCCTCACGGCTCTCAAGTCCGAGCAATTCGACGACAGCGTTGTTGCCCCAAATTATGGTACCTTCACTATCAAAGAGATTGATTGGCGCAGGGGAGATTTCGACTAGATGGCGGTATCTGTCATAACTCTCATCGTCAGGTAACGAGCCAGCTTCCTGAGCACTATTTTGGAGTCTCGAAACCACAGTTACGGGGTCGGAATCATTGGGGACGTAGCCACTGACGCCTGCAGCAATTGATTCTCCAGCAATCTGCTCGGAGCCTTCCTGAGGGTGTAAGATGAATGGGAGACTGGGATGGGAAATGCGAATCGATCGAAGAAGATGGAGTCCATCAAGATCTGGGAGGTCGTATCTGCTGACGACGCCATCAATATCTGAGTGTTCAATGTAGCCGAGGCACTCACTTGCTGACTCAACAGCTGAAATAGTGAATCCTTTTACACCGAGCTCATCAGCGATGTGCTCTTTGAGAGAGTCTGTTGGATCGACAAGTACAACATGCCTCTGACGCTCGTTGTGAGGGACCATAATTTCGTATCCCACTCCAGTTTCATAACACTTCATACCAACATATATTCACTCTCAAGCGTTTTTCTCCACCACGGACTCAACGGCGATCAATAGGCACTCTGTACTTACCGGAAGTTTCGTAGAAAACCTGAACAAAGGAACCGGGCTACTATCTACTGTTAAATCACAGAGTCGATCGAGATTTTTGCCTGCTCGGTCCCGCGGTGATCACCACCACCGTGCCACCGGAGCAGCGGGAGATCGCTCGAGCGGACCATCTTATCACTGAGGATCGTCAAGCCCGATCGCCCGTGTGGGCGGTAGACGACGAAACAGTACCAGCCGTCGTGACGCCGTAGTTTCTCATGATATTCTCGGTAGACCTTCCAGTTACCGGGCTGGCCGTCGGAATGCTCGTGCATCGTGCTCTTAATCTCGACCGGCGTTCCGTTCCCGAACCTCGCGTCGTGCCAGCTGGCCCGCTCGAGATCGAAGCGACGCTTTTCGGCCATCCGTTTCTCGACGGCGGTCCCGAAGTGGTTCGCCCGTTTCGAGCGGTTCACGCGGACCACGCGCGTCGCGCGCCGATATATATACTCCTCCGCTGGCCTCGAGCCGCGCGCCCATCGGTCGCTTCGCTCCCGTCAGGGAGCGAGCGCGGTGGGCTATGGGCTACTCTAAAGGGGGGACAGTTACGCTTTACAGCTTGACACCCCGACGGAGTCATGCGATCACCTGTTCAACCGTGGAAACCCATTCCGCCTTTTCGCCGCCTTTGTCGATGTCGCCCCACCAATTTGAGACGGTAGCGTGACTGTACGGCACGAATTCGGCGGTTGCACGCGATGACATTCCTTGCCGACGGCAGATTTCCATCGTCCAGGCAGCGACTCGTTTCACGTCTTTCTCGGCGATCGCCTCGTCGTTCTCGTCGCCTCCAGGTGCGGACCAGCTCCAGTCGGCCTCGTCCTTCGTGTTGAAGCTCCAGTCGGTCGGCGGGATCCCCTCGAGCGGGCGCGGATCCACGTCGACCAGACTGCCGTTCGAGACGCGATCGGCGACGACCGCGGATTTTTGCGACGTCTTTTTGATGATCGTGCCGACACGCCAGAGCATCGGATGAATCGAACTCTCGTCGTGGCCGATATAGATAAGCGCACCGCCGTACTTGCGGATCTTAAATACGAGCGGCCCCATCAGTTTCCGCACCTTGTGACCATCTTCGCCGGCCCCGCTCGCGTTCGTCGAGAACTCGTCACCGATGAATAGCTTCGGCTGTTGTGGGTTCTCGACCGGATCGCCGTCTTGACTGACCCACTCCTCGAGAAGCGGGTAGTTTGGAATCCAGCCGTCTTCAACCGAGCCGTCGTCACGGACCCATCGATTCGTTCGCTCGAGCGTGCGGATATTCGAGCCGACGAGAAGATTCCCGTCGACCCATCGCTCACGGAGCTGGCCCAACAGCCCAGAGAAATCGGTCTTCCCGTCTCCCATCTCGCCGAGTAGGACGATGACCGGCGCGGGTCCGGCGACGATCTCCTGCAGGCGCGTGACGGCTTTGATCCCGGCAAGGTCGGCTTCTTGCGCCGGGTCGCCGATGTAGTGCTTCAGTGTGAGTGTGTCGCCGTTCTCGAGCGCCTGACGGGCCGTCTCGCTCCCTTCGGCCTGCAGGATCTTCCGATTCTTGCCGACCGCCATGTAGTCCTTCGGGGGCTTCGTGTCCCACCGATCAGTGTCGTGATGAACCGCCCGCATCGCTAGCTGTCGGTCCACTTGCTCGTCACGAACGAACCCCGAATGCCGAAGGACTTCTTCGGGGTCGCGCTCGAGATTTCCATCCTGATACTCGCGAAAGCCGCCGACTGTGTAGTTGTCTTGCTCGTCGCTCATTGGTCCGTTCCTCCGTCAGAAACCGCGTTCTGCACGTCTTCGTCGGGCTCCTCGCTCGACCCAGTCCAAAGCCGAGAGTAGCTATACCAGCCGGCGAGAACCGGCGCAGTGACCGTCACGGCGAAGAATATCCGTGGAACCGGAAGGTAGACCGCTCGCTCGACGGTCTCTCCGTAAGAGGTCTCCCGCTGGTCAGTCGGCACGTCCAGGGCCTCGGCCGGGAGCATGAACAGTCCCGCCCATAAGCCCACGACGATTCCGACAGCCAGTGCCCACGCAACGATCGCCTTCTCTCGGTCGGTGAATCCCTTCATGATTCATGTCCTCCATCGGTAGCCGTAGCCTGTTCTGTGGCCGATTCCTCCGCTCTGACGGGCGTTCTCGGTCCGTGTCCCTCGGTGTACTCATCGACGTACTGACCCACGTCTCGAATCTCGTCATCGTCCGACGCAGCGGCGTCTTCTTTGGCCGATTCGAACCGATCTTTGACGGCCGTTCGCGGGTTCATCAATCCGCGCTCGTCGGCTTCCGCTTCCTCGTTGATCACGTCGCCTTGGATCTGCAGCCCCATCTTGCTGATCCGACCGCGCAGCTGGTTCAGCTCAAGAAACGCCTCGACGAGATCTCCGTGGATGTCCTCGAGCATGGTCTTCGTCGTGACGAGTTTCGAGTCGGCCATCTGCGACATATAGCAGCCTCGAACGACCAACTCGCCGATATCTTCGTGGTGGGTGAACTCGCGGACTTCGAAGGCATCGCCGTCGTTGCACACGTACGGCGACGGCCCCTCGACGGTCTTCTGGCTCCACAACTCCGGCTCGACGTAGTATTTCTTCCTCACGTCATCGACGCCGTTGATGTGGTAGACCGTCGTCATTCTCCGGTCGCGGAGCTTCCGGGCTCCCGTGACGAATATCGCTATCAGTGGCGGTCCCAACAGGATCAGTGCCGCGAACCAACCGAAGACGATCGGCGGGATACCCGGAACCGACGGCCGAATCCAGAGGATCGCAACGCCGAGCGAGAACAGCACGGCGAAGACGAGCAGCTGTGCCTCGGCGACGACGTAGGTGATTCGGTCCTTCCAGTTTCCGAAGGTGCCGCTCGTGTCGCTCATGCCTCTACCACCCCGGACTCCTCGGAGCGAATGACGTACCACGCGCCGCCTCCCGCACAGCCGACAGTGATGAGAACACCGGAGAACAGCCCTGTCTCACCGCCGAAGTGACGGAACGGGTTCGATTCGACCATCCCGGTCGAGACGATCGCGCCGCCGCCCGCATTGAGTGATTTCTGCGTGGCGATCGCGACGGCCGCGCCCTTCTGTCCCTGCCGCGGCGAGACCATGAACGTGACCGTCTGCGTTCCCTCGTCTAACTCCCGCTCGCCGTAGTTGAAGCTCTTGGCGTCCTCCTCGAAGGATCCTGATTCGGTGATGCTGATCGTGGTCGGCTCGTCGGCCTCGATCTCGAGCGTGAACCGGCCGGGCTCGTAACTCCAGTCAGTCACTCGCGTCTCGTTGTCGATGATCCGAACGCGGTCCCCGTCGGCCTCTGCGACCGGATCGCCGCTCGTCTGGTTGGCCGTCTCGTTGCTCTGCGCGACGGCTGGCCCAACGCCCATGCCCATCGCGAGCGCCAGCGCTACAATCGTGGCAAAAATGAAAAGACGTCTCATAATCAGTTCCCCGAGTTGGTCACGAACCCGACGACTGCGACGATGGCGACACCGATGATGCCTAGGCCGAGCATTCCGCCGCCGCCGAGGCCGCCGTCGAATAGCCCGCCGAATAGCGCCCCATCGTCCTCCTCCTCATCTTCCTCTTGTGCCGCCTCCTGTTGTTTGATCCATTCCTCGCGGAACGCAGCGAGTTCCTTCTTGAGTTCGGAGACATCAGCCGTCTGGGTGTTCCGCGACTCGGGTTTGAAGGTTTCGACAGCGTTACCGTCCGAATCGGTCACTTCAACAAGAGTGAACTCGCTCTCTATCTGCGTGAACGCGCCCTTCTTGTTGCCGTTCTGGTCGGTATAGTTATAGGCGATGTAGACCGGGTCAGACCATGTGCTTGGTTGGTACGTGTTCCCGGACTGGAAACCGACTTCCTCGCCGAGTAGCGTCTCTACCGAGGTGCTGGTGGTCGAGAGATTGGCCGACAGATCGACCTGCCATGTACCGTCTCCGTTGTCGGTGAAGCTCGAGGCCGCGGTATCGACAGTCTCGCCCGCGGCCGTCGTCAGCGTGTAGGTCGCGCCAGTGACCGGCTCCGTCGAGATCGTCAGGATTCCCGAGGAGAACGACGCCGAACTTGTCACGTCCTCCCTCGGGACGTGATCGGTGAACATGTCGCAGGTGACTTCCCAGACGCCATCTTCGGCTTCGTCGCTCACTATCTCCATAGAAACCGAGAGGTCTGCGGAAGTCGGAATCCCCATCAGTGCCGCGTGTGCGGATTGTCCGGCAGCGTTGTCGTAGTTCTGGCGCAGTTCCGTACTGGCCGTGACCGGGTCTACGAGTTCATCTGTCGGAATCTCTCCCGGTTCGTACTGTGTGTAAATGTCAGTGACGAACCCGGAAAGGTCCGCATTGACTCCGTCGCGTTCGGTGGTTAGCGTATTCCATGCACTTTCGTAGCGATAGGATGAGAAACACTCAGCCGTCCCAGAGCCATCTGGAGCTTGTACACCGATCTTAGCAAGGTAGCCTTCCGTAGATCGGGGCGGCCACGCAGGTCCATTACCGCCGTTCTCAGAGATGCTCGTATACTCAGGTTGGCTCCCATCAAATAGCGTGAGCTTTGATGCCGTTTCCGTGGTGAGAGGGAAATCGGGCGGTGAGCCCCAACTGTCCGTCTGGTTACTGTCCATGAACACATTCTCTGGGCTCAGATTCGAGTGTGCCGCTGCCTGATCGAAGAAGTGTACCGTTTGGCGCGCTTGTTCAGAGACGTGGGTGAGGATATTCCGTTGAATATCCGAGTAGTAGCCATCAATGGCCTCCTGCATGGCAGTTTGAGCCTCAGACTCGGGCGCTCCGGCATTCATCTTCTCGATGATAGCGGCCTTGCCCTTCGTGAATGCGACAGTCCGGCTATGTTCGATGTTGTTCTCGATGCCAGTCATGACGCGTTCGTCGGCACTCGCCATCTCGAGAGCGCCGATGTGCATCTCAGAGTGAAGGGCGTCCGCGCCAGTATATCCGCTGTAATCCCGGTTATCGCCGGTATAGCGCTCGACCGCGACACCAGCCATATAGCTGAGGGCACCAGTACCGACGGCAGCACCGATGACGATCGCCGGAGCGATCGCCGCTGCTCGCCCGACTGGTGAGAACCGAGGTGCAACCCTCGAGCCAACCCCGACCGTCGCGGCAGCCCCCGCGCCGATTGTTCCGCCGCGCCGGAACAACTCACGCCGAGTCATCCCGTCCGAATCTGTGGGCCGTGGGCTTTGGGCCGACATCAGATCACCCCCGCGGCGGAGATCGCCGCGAGAACGACGGTTAACGCGCTGGCCCCGAGGCAGTACCCGAGAACGGCGAATCTGTACAACTCAGCGTCGGAACGGTCGAAAATCTTGGAATTCATAGTTTCGTCTCGTTAGTCCCGCAGGACGATTACCGCCGCTCCAATCAGTGCCGCCCCGATCACGGCGATTCCCGCGAGCATCCCGCCGCCGAGATCACCGCCGCCGGACGGGAAGACGCCGCCGAGGAACCCGGAACTGTCCGAAATGCTCGCGCTGTCGATCGTCGATGTGTTCCCGGTGACCACCACTCGGTACTCGCCGTCCAGCTCGAGGCCAGAGTCA
>Ga0208135_100422_pt1 | contig 26420 bp, 34 predicted proteins | sample AntDeeMetag02WF5_FD_184757 | JGI IMG/M metagenome (GOLD analysis project Ga0208135, IMG submission 184757) | Saline lake microbial communities from Deep Lake, Antarctica - Antarctic Deep Lake Metagenome 02WF5 (SPAdes) (version 2) | ecosystem: Environmental > Aquatic > Non-marine Saline and...
GGACGCGACCGCGCGTGACACGAATCATCTGCCAGTCGAAAACACACACTGAGAGTTCCGTTCTCAAATCGAATACTCTTCTGCCAGTTCAACCAGGTCGTAGACATGAATCCCAGTTTTGAACCAGAGCACCCGCTCGCTCGTTTTACCGAAGTCATCATTCGAGCAGTCTAACTGTTCGGAGACTGTGACAAGGAGATTCTCAGCATCTGCCTGGCGTATTTTCTTCAGCTTCGACTCGAGATATTCAGGTGTCCAGAATCCGATGATCTCGAGAATCGGTCGCCGGCCAGCCGGATGCTCGATCGCGGAATCAGGGATCATCACTTCCTCACCAAGGTCAAACACATCGTTTTCGCGTAGTAACTCCCAGTCCGTGGTCGCTCGCTCCCATTTCTGGGCGAGTGTCTGCTCGAGATCGCTATCGAACTGCCTACCGGTACTGTAGTGTGGATTGAGTCCGTCAGTGTCGTCCAGTCTGAGTTGCCGTGTCGCACCCGCTGTCTCGCCACGGGCAGATGCACTTTGTAGCCGTGGCCGGCGACGTGAACGCCCACCAGAAGCACATCGTCGAACGCGTACACTCGGAACGCGGCACGATACGTCGGATCGCCGTCGCTGTCCCCCTTGACCAGTTCGGCCGCCCGCGCCGGCTTCGTGATCTGAAGTTCGACATCATCCGTGCCGGATTCCTTGATATTGTTCGGCATACCGCGTTATTGTGGGAACGGTGACCGTTACTAGACTTGTCCCTATGGATCCAGCTCAAGTTCGGCCAGGATCTCGTCTTCATGACGCGCGGCCACGCGATAGATTGCGTTGAATAATTCCTTGTTCATCTGTACTTTTTCACCGCGCTGCTTCATTGCCCGGTAATTCACCTCTGCCTGCAACTCCTTCAGTTCGGCGTGGACCCGATCAAACAGGTAGACGTTCACGTTTCGCATGTCGTCCACGGTCACTCCGCGCTCCTCGGCAGCCACACACAGCTGTCGGACCGTCGCATCCTCTGCGTCCGTGATATCTTCCGATTCTGCCGTGTCTGCCGTGTCTGCCGTGTCTGCCGTGTGCCCCATATCCTGTGTATCTACTGTATCTTTCGCGTCTGCCGTACCTGGACCACGTGAAGCCGTACCAACATCCGCTGTGTCTGCCGTATCGGCTGTATCTGCAGGAACGTCGCCCTCTGATCCGTCTGCCATGTCTCCCGCTACTGCTGTATCTGACGTGTGTGCCGTACCTATGCTGTCTGCTGTATCTGGCATATCTGCCGTGTCATCGGCGTCTGACGTGTCAGCGACATCGTCCTCGAGCGTCGTGTCACCGCCGCGGATTTCCTCCATATCCCAGAGCTGTTCTTTCCGCTCTTCGAGTTCGTCATCAGTCATGCGTCCACCTCTGCTCCGCGATCATCATGCAGTTGTGCAACCACGTCCGCCGCCAACCGGCGATATGTCTCTCGGACATCCTCGGTCTTTGCCGGGTCTTCGTGCTGGAAGATCGACTTCCCGGCGTTCCACGACCGCTTGATCGCTGCCCGCTGGTAGATGTCATAGGTCGGCCACGGCGAGTCGTGCCAAAACTCTAGCATCTCCCGCTGGTCAGTGTCGTTCGACCGGTCGTCGATCTCGTTCACGACCAGTGCCCGGATGTCGATTGACACGTCAGGAAAGCTGTTCTCCAAGTACGCGATCTCCTCCTGCATATCCTCGACCGCCGACACAAATCGGCGCTTCGGCTGCACGGGCAACACCACGTTCTCCGCCGCAACCAGGGCATTGTCCAGAATCCGCGACAGGTCCGGAGGACAGTCAATCACAATCACGTCGTACGCGTCCTCCAGTTCCTGCAATGCAAGTTTCAACCGCATCTCCGCGTTCGCGACGGTCTGCAACTTGTCTTTCAACCCTTTCATCGCCATGTTCGCCGGGATCAGGTCAAACTCGTCGTGGTGCTCGATCAGCTGGACGATGTCCTCCGTCCGCGCCGGATCGGTCAACACCTGCTGCAGCGACAACACCTTCTGATGATAGAGGTCGCCATTCTCCCCGTCCCGATTCTTGAACCCGGTTCCTTCCGTCGCCACACCTTGCGGATCAAGATCAATCAGCAACGTGTCGTCACCACGATCCGCAAACGCGCCACTCAGACCTAACGCAGTGGTCGTCTTCCCCGCTCCACCAGCCTGGTTCGCGACCGCAATGATGTCTGCCATGTGTGGTCTATCTGCCGCCACTCACACAAGCCACATAAATATTCGTCAGACACGGCAGACGCTTACCTACTGTAAGACTCGCCAGATACGTATCTCTTGTAACTGGCGTATCTGCTGCCTGTCCCCCACACCGTCGTTTCCCGAGCCCCTGCCACTCCTTCGTACACGCGGCGGACACCACCTACACACCGATGTTTCCGAAGTCCTTCTTACACTATCCTTCACACGTAATAAACACTGCCACACACCGGTGTTTCCGGAGCCCCGTCGAGAGACCGTCTGAACCGGACAGGATCAACGGATTAGGAATCGAGGAGGTAGCGGCGCTGCGCCTGCTGCTCCAGCGTCTCCGCCGCGCCCTCCAACCGGTCGATGTCTAACAGGACATCCAGCACCGCCGCCAGGTCCACGCTGATCTCGTACTCGTAGTAGCTGCCGCCGTGAATTCCGGTGTTTCGCTCGTTGACGTTCAACACCCCTTGCATCGACAGCTCCGACAAGTGGTCGCGGACCCGGCGCTCGCTCAACACGTTCGCATCCAATTCCTCCGCCAACGCCGTATACGTCTCGTAGACGTGCTGAGTCTTCGCCGGCGTCTCACTCTGGACCGCCAGCTGCGCCACTGCACACAGGACGAAATGCACCTGCGTCGTCATCTCCCGCATCCCCTCCTCCAACTGGTCGCGATCCAACCACGTCTTCGCCTCCTGCAAATGCTCCGTGGTCACACGATCGTCGCCACGGCCCCGCGCCAGTTCGCCCGCCTTATGCAACAACCGCAGTCCCTGCCTGGCGTTGCCAGAATCCTGCGCGGCGAACGCCGCCGCCAACGGCACCACGTCCCCATCCACCACGCCGTCGTGAAATGCCAGGTCCACCCGCCGCTGTAGAATGTTCTGCAACTCGTTCGCGTTGTACGGCGCGAACCGGATCTCCTCCTCACACAATGTCGACTTCACCTTCGGCGACAGCTGATCCCGGAACGTGAAATCGTTGGAGATGCCGATGACACCGGGCCACACGTTGTCGACGTACCCATTCGCCTCCGCCCGCGGCAGCTCGTACAGCAGGTCATCGTCATCACCGATGTTATCGATCTCGTCGAGCACGATCAATACGGTCCCTCCGACCTTGTCCAGTTCGTCAAACAATACGTTGAACACGTCCTGCTGCGGATACCCCGTCGACGGCAATTGATTGTCCGACGACCGGAACTGGTTGACCAACGCCACGGCCACCTGGTAGCTCGAGTTCAGACTGTTACACGGCTGTGTGACGACGGTCAGGTCGATCCCGTACTCAGTGGCGTCCTCCTGTAAATGGTCTAGGACGTAGCGGGTCGCCACGGTCTTCCCCACGCCGGTCTTCCCGTACAGGAAGAGATTTTTCGGCGGTGCCTCGTTGATCACCGGCTGCAGCGCAGCCTTGTACTGCGCCAGTTCTTCGTCCCGCTCCTGGATACGGTCCGGTTGCCAGTTTTCGCGGAGCGGGAGTTCGTCGGCGAAGATCGTTTCATCCGGCTCAAACATCGGCATCGATGTCTGAGATGTGTCGCGGCCAACCAATTAAACCCGACGGTTCCGCAGTTTCCGCAGCGTCCGCCGTTTCCCGAGCCAGAATTACTTAAATACCTGTGAGACACCACCGTTTCCTGAGCCCCCTCGAAACGATACCAGACGGTCCAGAGAAGTATACGTAGGGCTAGAAATACAGAAAGGTTTAATTCCCTAGCTGAGAAATTAGTCCGCACTGCAATTACAGGTATTTTAGAGAGTTGGAAATAGATGAAAATAAAGATGTTATAGCTGTGGAGTAGGCTGCCGGAGAAGAGCTCAGGAAACGGTGGTGTGGGAGAGGCGGGGTATCCGTCCACCACTCACTCTTCTCTGTCCGCTGCCGTTCCTTTTCCCGCAAGGTCTTTACACACAGATTGAGGCAGAAGCCACTCTCGTCTTCCCGCTGCTCGTCGCTAGCGCGTTTAAAGAATAAAGTACCACGGGTCGGTAACTCGTGGAACTCTCTCTGTACTCTCTAGACTTTCTTTTAGGGGGAGTCATCGAAGCCGAACACTTGCTGATCAGAACTTGAGAGGCGACCTAGAGTTGGTTTCACTCATCGATTAACTTCCAATCACGACCAGAAGTTGAGACCGCCCTTCTCAATGCATACAGCATTCTGGCGCAGTTCATAAATAGTATGAAGGCGTAGTCTGAAACAGAACGATGCCACGAATCACCGGGTCGTATCCAGACGACCTCGACCTCCTCATTGAGGGTGCTGTCGAGGCTGGTGTATTTGGTGGCAAGAGCGATGCGCTGCGAGAGTTCGTGCGTGAATACTTCGAGGACCACGAAAACGAGCGTATTGCAGCTTCGGTCGCCCTCTATGAACGCGAGCGGATCACGCTTGGTGATGCTGCGAGACTTGCTGATGTCGACCGCTGGACGATGCGTGATATTCTCCGTGAGCACGGCGTAGAGCTCCGGCTCGGCCTCGCTGACGAAGACGACGCAGCCTACGAGGTTGAGGCAGCGAGCGAACTCAAGTTCGGTGGTGAGGACTCGGACGACGAGGAGTCACGTGCGAAATGACAGATGACGATATTCCACCGAATCCGAGCGTCCTGAACACGACTGTTCTCTCGAATTTTGCGTATATCGACCAGCTGTGGGTGGTTGCAGGACTGTCTGGTATCTGCGCGGTTCCAGTCGTTCGCGAGGAACTCGAAAACGGCGTTGATAACCATCCGTATCTCCAGTCAGCACTCGATACACTCGAAGACGAGATTCCAGTCGCAACGATTTCGGACACGGTCGCAAACAGAGAGGCAGTCGTCCGTAGTCATCTCGATCCCGGTGAAGCACAGGCGTTCGCCTTCGCTGACGCACACGACGGCCGACTGCTAACCGACGACGGGGATGCCCGATCGTTTGCGAAAGAACAGGGCGTAACCGTTGTCGGGTCAGTTGGGGTTCTGTTGGCTGCAATCGATGCTGGGAAGATCGATGGAGCGACTGCTGACGAATGGCTGTCGACATGGATCGATGAAATTGGGTACTATGTCCCGTATCGTACGATCTCGGAATATCGATGACGGGCTTGCTCGGAGTTCGAAACGCCTGATGCCCGCTGGGAAGGCTAACCACCCCTACATCTACCATTTCGATCCATGAGTAATAGTGATCGATCTATGTCTGGAGTTGCGTGACAGTCGAGGCGATTTCGCTTTTGGTGGGTTCGCCGGTAAACTCGACAACTCTATCGCCTACACCGAAGGCGTATCTCTGGTAGGAGACGTCAACGTGAATCCAGCATTCGATGTCAGCGTCTGTCGAGTCATACTCGCCCTCACTTGCGTTCTCTCCTTGCTTCAGCACATCAAGTAGGTATTCTTCGATACGCGACGCGTTCGAGATTCGCAAGAGATGATCGGCAGCGATGTTGTCCAGCACCTCTGCTGGGGTTCCATATCCCTCGCCTACGAGATAGTACTCGCCATAGTACTCATGTGACTCGATCTGAACACAGAGTGCATACGTTTCAGCCATATCTGTAGTTGACAGAGGCCATCCATCAGAATGCCTATTCATAAATCGCTACCCAATAGTATCTGTACCGATGGCTCCGTGAGCAAGGTTTAGTCCGGATACTGTACAACTACGTCATATGTCTTCCACTGCCAGTTGGCACACGATCCGTGACGAACTCGAAGACTTAGAACAGCGTATCGATGATCTCACCAGTTTCCACACAGGAACAGAGTTCCAAGGATGACTGCCTACCGCTTTCGCATCAAATTCGATCCGGATCCTACATCGCTGTGGCGGGATATCGTCGTCGGCGCAGACAGAACGATCACCGAGTTGCAGTCGGCGATCAATCCCGCAGTCGGACTTGATCAGGGCCATCTCTGGTTCGTTGGAGAGGATGAGGACTACTGGGACAGTGCTGTCAAATACCAGTGTCCGCAGGAATACGACGAGTCACTCAGTGGCGACCCACTGTTGCGTACCGAGCGGATCGAGAACGCTGGAGACGTGACGATCGGCGAGATGACCCGCCAACTCGGACTTGAACAGTACGATCGCATATGCTATCTGTATGACTACGGCGATGAATGGCGGTTCTACGCCATTTTGAAAGAGGTCCTCAGCGACGAGCCGAGTGACAAAGAGCCAGACATCGTGAAAGAGAAAGGCGATCCGATCAATGACCAGTACGATCCGCCGGAAACCGGTGAGAGCGATCCTCCCCTTCCTGACCCACTCTATTCAGTGCTCCCCGAAACCGCTGTCCCTGTTGCGGATCTTCGTGAGCTGGAAGAGCGCGATCGTGTCGTCCACGTTATTCCACTACTCAGTCTCGAAACTGGGTTTGGGGCAGTCTGCGAGCGGTTCGCAATTCAGTTTGAGGACACAGGGTACGTCATCGAAAACTTTCAGCCGGGATGGCAGATCGTTGAGGAAGTTGATGGAGTAGACAAGACTGAGGAAGAACTTCTAGCAGCCCTTGCGGATGCAGTGCGTGAGTGGCACGCTGAAATCGCGGAGATCTCTGGTGCAGTGACGGGACAGCATTTCGACGAGGAGACTGTCGAAGCGATGCATGTCGAACTGGAAGCAGAACTCGAACGCAAAGGGTACGGCCATCTTTAAGGATCATTTCGATGTGAGAATTAGGTACGGAATCTGATTCTGCTCAGAGCGTACTCGCGCGCGTGCGCGCGAAACACGAACCATTATTCAGAGTTGCTTGGTTGAACTATCTATGTATGCAACGTCCAACTCTCTATCATCTCTCAATGGGGACAGCGGGTCTATCTCTTGGATTAGTTGGGTCCAGAACGATTCTTATTGAAGGAACCACTCTCGGTGCGGGGTTAATGGTTCTCGGTGGCGGTGGTATACTTCTTTCAAGTCTATTCGCTCTGTCAGGTCAAAGTTCGTCTGAGTTCGAACCGGGAAATTTCGTTTGGATTGCAGTCGTTGCAGCAATTTTCAGTGTCCTTGGAATGATACTCACATTCTTCCAGTAGACTTCTAATTGAAGGATACCTTCCCCATCCCGTGCCGTAGACAATCTGTACTGAACGATCAAGGCCCGAACATCCGCCCACATTAAGAAACATTATAGACTAACGAAATGAGCGGGAGCTAGTGAACTCCACAACCTCGGAGGATGATTTTGATGCGTGGCTTATTTCCAGCATTATTGGGGATGAATCAGCTGATCAGTAGGGCTGCGAGTTTCCTATCATTTTATGAAATGATGATTCAGAATATAGATTATGGTAGTAAGCTTGGCTGCGTACGTGTACGCGTCGATACGAACACCTGAACACGAATTTCAGGCATGGTTCGCTTTCGTACTGTTCGTCGCTGATGCTGCCGTTGCAAATGCGATTGTACCATCTCCCCCACTGGTTTAGCTGTCGGTGAGGATGTGATAAAAGACTTCACACCCACACGGAATCGCTCAGTACAGAGGGTGTATGCAGCGCCAGTGTGCTACACAAAGTCGCAAACACGGGAAACGATAGTGCTTCCACTGGAGATAGCACACGAACGGCGGAATACAGACGGGCCCTCGATGCGACACCTCGGTGAACCATCGAACGTCTGCCAGTGCCGGTGCGGCCGATACAGGGAGGCTTTCAGTAGGGGATCGACGCGAATATGTGACGACTGAACGGATAGTTGATCGTGAATCCATACCTCATTCTAGGGGCCGCAATCCTCGCAGAACTGTTCGGGACGACCGCGTTGAACCTCTCCAGTGGCTTCACCAGACCGCTTCCCAGTGTCGGTGTCGTCGTCGGGTACGGGGTCTCGTTCTATCTCGTCAGTCTCGTTCTGGAAGACCTCCCGATTGGACTCGTTTACGGGACGTGGTCGGCGGTCGGCATTGTCGGCATCGCCGCCATCGGCGTGGTCGCGTTCGACGAACCAGTCGACCTCGCCGGACTCCTCGGAATCGCGCTCATCGGCGCCGGGGTGTACGTCCTCAACGTCGTCTCTGGGATGTCCGCCCACTGAGAGTGTCCGAAATACTGCGAGACAGTGAGCAGACTGACCCCCCATCCCGAGGCTACGGTACAGACTCGTCGATGGCACTGACCAGTTCCTCGGGACGTTGTGAGCCGACGAGAACGCCACGCCCGTCCGTCCGTTCGAACCAGACTCCTCTATTCCCACTGACGTTGTACGCGATCTTGCCGGGGGCCCAGCGGATTCCCCAGCCGCCGAAGTCACGGAGTGGCCGGTATCGTATCGACTCGTATCGTTCGATCTCCGACCACGAAATTCGACGGAACGACCGATGTAGTGGCCACAGTTTGAGATAGATGCCGTCGGCCCTCACTTCGGTCTGGAGACGAAGACTGTAGACGAATCCAGCGACCGCACCGACGACGAGGAGCCCACCCCACAACACGGGCCCCAGCACGAACATCAACAGGGCGATACCGCCGAGAAGTGCCCAAACCCACGGCTGGCGAAACCGCTGTACTTCACGGAATACCGGCTCTCGCTCCATGGTTCTATCGTGCGTTGTAGTCGACACCCGGAAATAACGTCTCCGGACACGAGAGGCCGCCGTGGCCGAACCGTGCCTCTATGTAGCAACATCTCAGTGAACTACCGAACGTCTGCCAGTAGCGGTGTGCGAGATACAGAGGGTGAATTTATCAGCAGCACAGGTTAACTAGATGACCAATGACCGATTGGGAACGGGTTGTTGAGGAGCTTCAGGAGACGGGTTATTCGGGGTTCGAGTTTGAGAGTGGTGAAACAGCAGTGCCGGGATTATCTGGAGAATGGGTCGCTGGAGATATCGTACGTGAAGACCGACTACGCCGTGAGAATCAATCCCTCTGGGTGCGGATTTTGGATTCACTTCCGGGTAGCGGGGGTGCCGTCACGACTAACCCAGAGGCTGCACCTGAAAGTATCCGCAACATCGCAAAAAGGCATAAATTAGAAGTCGTGATAATTAGTGTCGAGAAGAGTAGCGTCCGTATCGCACTTTGCGACTCTTCAGCGAAGCCGTCTGCATAGAGTTGGCCGACTCGCGCCCTGTATTGAGCGACGCCCCTCTATAGCTCAATGGTAGTAGCCTTATCTGTGAAGAACGCGGGCATCTAATAATGGCCGACGGGAGTAAGCCCAGTAGTAGTGAACGACTCGCCGAGGTGTTAGGTGAGATAGATGCGGACGAGTTAGAGGAGGCTATCAAAGCTGGGATGGAGACCATCAAGAAAGCGGACGGTTTCCACGAATCCGTTGACGGGCCGGACGACGAAACGAGATATATCCTCCACAAAGATAGGCTTCCGTCCCACCGATACCACGAACTCGCACGGACGATTACGGAAGCAGTTCTGGACGTGAGTCCTCGCGAAGTAGCCACAGGAGAAGTTGAGACCGGCCGTCTCAATGCATACGGTTCTTGAACCGGCTCGTGACTCTGGATGAGGTACTCCTTCGACCTCTCATCGTTTTCACTTCTAACAACAGGCGAAGCAGGAGGGCTGCTCGCTCCTCGGAAACTAGTATATTGAGCTGATGTTGAAGTCGTGAATGGACGTGCTAATACTGGTCCAATCGCGAAAATTTCTTCTACTCATTCCACGTAAGCTGGCCAACGGTTGGAAACTCAACCTTGGTCGTTTGGGGTGGGTTGTAGTATCGTGACTTGATGTCGTAATATCCGAATTCGGGAGGGATACGAGCGCACGCCTTTGCCAGATTTTCGTCCGCTGTGTGGGTGATCACATGAATTCGGGCATTCACATCGAACAATCGAACTGCCAACGCGACCAACGCCGCATCCTGCCAGTTGTTCGTCTCTGGATACTTGCTCTGCTGGTTGAGAAACTCATCTGCAACGAACCGTGCTTTCTCAACTGGTCCAGCGCTACTATCGAACCCCTCTGTGCGATCACCTGGCAGTGATGGAGCTACCCGAAGCCACCCTTCTTCGATAGCCGTATCGAGGTACGGATTCGTCGGCGAGTCGGCACTCCCGGTATCCGCCAGCTCGTGGTAGACCGCTGCTGGCACCCAAATTTCGGTTCCGGCGTCTTCTACGGCTGACTTGAGTTTCTGTAAGTGCGGACTCGGGTGCTTCCCCAAGTTCCGAAACATCACCGTGTCTGCAATGTTCGCAGTATACATCCTCGTCACTCGGTCTACTTATCAGCGTATTCCTCGAGAAGCCCGTCTTCATCCTCATCGAAATCATCCGGTGTGTACGTCGTCGGGGTCGACTCGTCGTCTCCAAGATCGAGGATCGAATAGAGCGCTTCGACGAGGTCATACGTCGTTCCAGGAGATAGATCTGTGAGGCTCGCGATTTGCCGGATTGTAACATCGCCCTCACTGTGTGCCTTCACGAGGTCGTATGCGAGTGCGAATGTGACGATTCCGTGGTCTTCGAGGACCCGTTCGATCGCTGGGTACTCGTTCTTCTGGGCGATCACCTCGATAATCTTGGGGGTGATCGAGACTTCCGTCTCGCGGACTGTCAACGTTAGCTCGAACTCCTCAGCGGTGTATACGGCAGTCCCGGCCTCGTTACCAACCTTGCTGATCAGGCCCGCTTGCTCCAGTTTATGCAGGTAGTCGTACACCGTTTTTTTGGAGACAGTCGTTGTTTCGACGAGTTCGGGGGCTGTTGCAGTCTCTACCCGTTTAATCGACGTGTAGAGGTCAGCGAGGGACGGGTTCTCAAGTAATTCTGCGAACGTCGGAATTCCAGTGATCGTTCCTGGAGTGTTCCCCGCGTTTCGCACGTGTTCTGTATCGTAGCTCATCTTGTATAGAGTTACGAAACTAGAAACCATAAACGTTTGCCACGGAAACGGGACGCTGTAATATTCATAAACGAGGACAACCACAGGGATAGCTCTGTTACGTGCCTTAACTACACGATACTCGCTCCCCCAACGGCCATTAAGTAGATACGCACACCGATTTTTTGCTGCGCTCACTCGCTTCGCTCGTTCGTGGTCCCTCCGTCTTCTGTACTTACCCTTCCTCGACAGGCCGTCACAACTGTTTAATGACGCACTCTACCCATGTATTCGGTAGCCGGTATCCGAGAACGATTATAGAGAGTTCAGATAGTTCAAGCCGGATCGGACACCCTTGTAAGGGGTCGTATTGAGCAAACGACTCATGTGAGCACAAGCTTCCCGCAACAAAGCTGAACGGCTCGCGGTTGTGGTTCTTTCTTCGGTGTCTATATGGCCGAGGGAAGCACTGAGGTGTTGCGATGCCGAAGCCAGTACTCACCGCCGGCTAGGAGGGCATAGCCGACGAGATATATTGGTGCCCAGACGAACACGAAGAGGAATCCGGGCGAATCACCTTGGCCACTTCCAAACGGGGGGATATAGACGAGAACGTGCCAGAAGAGGAGAATGCCCATCAGCAGCACTCCCGGACTGCGAATCTTATATCGGAGCCAGAGCAGGACGGGAACCCCGATCGTCCCGAACCCGAACACTGTCGATAACACAAGGGCATGCCAGAGCGTCCCCGAAATCGAGACGTTCCAAGAGGGAAGAAGACTGTACCCGAACACGACCAATGAATAGAGAATAGTGACCGCGAGGCTGATTGCGAGGGCTCGGTTCCATGCAGCCGACAACGGTGACCACCGTTGGAGGATCGCCATATCGGACTATGGTGCGTCTGTCGCCATAATTCCGTCCACTATGCCGACCTGTGGGGACGCAAAATCCAGCATCTGAGAGGCTTTCACTGCGATTGGGGGATCAGTTCGTTGTAGGTATAATCTCTCGAGATTCACGCCAGTCAACACCCCCAAATGAGCGCGGACTCACCATCCGGTATGGTCCCGACTCGCCGACGTTTCCTCCAAATTGGCGGGGCAACAACGTTGACGGCACTCGCCGGCTGTACGACGCGCGATCTCCTCGGCTCGAAGGATACTTCCTCCGAGTACAGCCTCACCGTCGACTCAATCGACGCCCCGCCGGTCGAATACGCCCTCTACGAACCTGACGATGGGGCGCTATTCGGAGAGCCAGCACGGACTGCACTTGACAACGTTCTCCCGGACGGACGACACACGTCGTACGGGTACAAACCGCTCCCGAGCGACGCCTACGTGGCTCACGAGGGGTCGTACTACCAGACGAAACACGTCGTCACCGGGCGCACACAGATAGAACGCCAGCTGGTTCGTGTCGACCCCGTTCCCGAAGAGCAAGTGCCCGACGACGCAGTCCTGATCGACACACTCGAACAGCCGAGCGCACGCGCGCTCAAAATCCTCCACAGCTACACCCACACTGATGGCGAGACGAGTACGGCCGAGTTGCTCCGCGGTGATGCCTACGTCCTGCGCCGGCCATCGGAACGCGAGAGTCGGCTCGCGACCGGCGATCTCGATGGCCGAGTTGTGACGATGACCGAGAGCGGAACGTGGGCGTACCGCGTCCGTGTAACCCGCGAGCAGATTGTCGAGACGGCGTACACGGCACTGGCCATCGAGGTCGCTGACTCGCGTGCCCAGTTCCGCGAGGTCGTCTTCGGCTCGCGGATCGATGCCGAACTCACCCCAGCAACGCTTCCGACCGATGCACAGGAGATCCTCGATCAGGCAATCGCACGGAAGACGTACACGGAGACAGCCCCGCTCTCGGAATCGTTCGACACGGTGCTCGAAGCTCTCGGTCTCGGTGCTGTCGATACGGGCGTAACCGGCAAACTGCTCTGGTACGATGGGGAGTTCTATCGCTACGCGTTGTACGTCAGTCCTCCTACGTCGTAGCGTGGCGAGCTGTCTGAGAGGGAATATCTTTTCAGGTCGCCGATGGAATCCCCGATATGGCTGTCCTGAATGCTCTCCGCCGGACGCCGAGCGCCCTCCGCAGAAATCCGGTGCTGCTCGTCCCAATACTCGCCCTGTCATTGATCCAGGTACCACAGTTGGCCCTTCAGGCGGTCGATCCATTACTCAGCAGTATCGTGTCACTCGGCATGTCGCTCGTCTTTCTCGTCGTGATGCCGTTCTTCCACGGCGGGCTAATCGCGATGGCTGACGAAGCCCTCGATGGACGAACGGCACTCCAGACGTTCGTCGACGACGGCAAAGCCAACTACGTCTCGCTGCTCGTCGCGTATCTCGCCCTGATGGCGGTCAACTTCGCCCTCGGGATGGTCGCGTTCTTCGTCGCTCTGTTCGGTGGCATCTTCGTCCTCGGCGGCGGTGGACTCGAATCAGCGAGCCTCGCTGTTCTCGCCGCCATCGGAATCGTCGTCGCCATCGTCGTTCTCCTGTACCTCTTGGTACTCTTTTTCCTCCAGTTCTACGGCCAGGCAATCGTGCTCGAGGACATGGGCGCGGTCGACGGGCTCAAACACAGCGCGTCGGTCGTTCGCCACCACCTCGTGAGTACACTCGGCTACTCGGTCCTCGTCGGGATTCTCGGCGGCGTGTTCGGTGGTGTGTTCGGCCTGCTCTCGCTGTTGCTGTCACCGCAATCAGCGACCACGCTCGGACTCCCCGAGCCATCACTCACGATCATGGTCGTCGTCGGGCTCCTCATCCTCGCGGGTGGAACGTTGTTCGGCGGCTTCTTCGCGGTGTACTCTGTGTCGTTCTACCGGGAACTCACACGCTGATTACGCCGAGTCGGGCCACGCCAGGCTTCGTCGAAATGCCGAATTCGATATTGGCACCCTGATCCTTACATATCACCGATCACTCGAAGAGCGTCCCTTGTGAGTCGTTCTGTGGTACTATCACCGAGAGCTGCTGATTCTCTCGTTGAGTCTAGTCGCCGGTTAGGAACGTCTCATAGAGCAGTTGCCTCAGGCCGAAGACGGGGAAGTGAAGAGCGTGTATCCAGAGTCGAGATCATCTGGTCGAGTCTACCGACTGCTCGTCTTGGTTCGATACAGATACTCGGTTCCGCCAAAGATGGCGTAGAGAACGAGAGAGATCGGAGAGAGGTACGCGGCGTAGAGGGCGAGGCCGAACACCGTCTGGAGTGAGAGTACACCCTGTGCGACACCGACGACGAGCCATCCGAAAATCACGAGCCCGAGAATCACGAGAGACGCGAGTAGGTCAAACCGGAGGAAAACGGCGATGGGGAGTCCAACAAAGGAGATGACGAGTGCAATCATGCCCAGAAGATACCCGACGGTGTCGACCGAGAGATGAGCGAGGAACTCACTGGTGCTCCACCCTGCGACGAGTAAGCCGCCACCGACGTACAGACAGATTACGACAAGACCAACGAAAGTGCCGACGAGCGCCGCAGCACCAGTCGAGGAGTGACTTCGGGCCAAGAGAGCGGCCATACTTCATACTCGATCGAGAGTGGCGATAAAGGTTAGCGAGATTGATAGGGTGACGAGAACGTTGCTGACTACGCAATCCCATATGGTAGTCAACTCTTCACACAACCTTCTCTGCAATACGCCGCTGTGAGGGGCTTTCTACGACACGCTCGACGATTTGAGATGCATCCGACTCGTCCGTTGGCGATATTGATGGAGAGCGGAGAGATAGTCGACACATCCATACGCGGTTCGACTCGATTTCGTGTATGATCTTCGGGCTTTCCGGGAGTCAGCTGTTCGGCGTCGGTCTCGCCGTTATCGGGATGGTCGTCCTCGCGTTCAGTGGGCGGTACGTCTGGCGTACCACCGGCATCTACCGGGCAGAGGCCGTCTCGACGCTCGGAGAGACGGCTCCCGGGACGCTCGTTCGTATCTCTGGAACGGCCCAAGAGGGCGACGCGGACCTCCTGAGCGCGCCCTTCAGCAGGAGCGACTGTCTTGCCCTCCGGTACGCCGTCGAAGAACGTCGTCTGAGTCCGGTCTTGCTCCCCTGGTTCGTGACGATACACGAGCTGGCGGGCTCGGATACGTTCCGCCTGCGGACATCCGAAGCCCAAGTCGATATTGCCGAACCGGCACACACCGTAACACTCGAACGTAATATCGTCGCGACTGTCCCGTCGAGCGACGAGCCACCCGAACGCATCGCACGGTTCGAGCGCGCCACTGACGCCGTTCCGGTGACGACGTACTGGCGAACCCCTCCATCGTTCCTTCGACCGATCACGAGACACCTCTCGCTCGGAACTCGCCGCTACAGCGAACAGCGTGCGGTGCCTGGCGACGACGTCACGGTCGTCGGTCGCGTTACTGAGAGGGGCGATGGCGTCGATCCACTCGTCGTCTCCGACCGTCCACCGAGACAGACGTTCTTCCGGATGGCCAAGACGTCACTCGTTGGACTCTGTATCGGTGTGTTCGTCGTCGCGCTCGGTCTCGCGCTCGTCCTACTCTGAACGGCCCGAAAGCAGAACATCTACACCGGCAGTTCGTCCACGTCCTATCGATGCCCTCCTCCACAGACGAGATCGATCGATACTCGGACGCGGTCGATGTCGCACGACGATACCAGCGACTCGAACGGCCGCTCAGCTCCGCGGTTGCGCTTCTCGTGGGGCTCGTCGTCGGCGCTGCGTTCATCCTGTTCTCTCTGATAGAGGCGGTTCTCGTCGGGCTGGTCCTCGGTGCGCTGGTTCGTGTTCCGGTATTCCGAACCAGCGGCACCGCTCGACTGGTCACCGACGCCGACCCTGGCGCAGTCCGAGCCGAGTTCGAGGGTGAAACGCCGCCCCCGCTTGCCTTCCAGTGGGGGGTCGCCGATGACGTTCGCTCGACAGACGACGGCGTGACCTACGAGTTCTCGTACCTGTTCGGACTGCGCTCCACCGAGATGACTGTCGAGACTCGCGTGAACGCTCCCGACGCAGGGGGCGACGACGATACTCTCGAATTGGTCGTAACGGCCGGCGGCCGATCGTGGGCGACGTACACAGTATCGATACAGCGAGGCGGCGACGACACGGTCGTCGATGTCGAGTGGGCGTCGGACCGTCGGTTCGGTCTTCGACGGCTTCCACAGCAGTTCGTTGCCGACCGATATCGGGCCGACGCATTCGCCGTGCAGGGCTACCGCGTCGCTGACCGTGAGACATCGCTATCGCTCTGACGCTTCGAAGCTACTCGACCTTTCGGGGACGTATGCGTTCACCTCGCCGCTGACCCTGCTGGCAGTCCCGCTGGTCGGCAGTCTGTACGTCGTCAGTGCAGTCACAGCCGGGCGGGTGTTGGGATACGTCGCCGCGTGGCTCGTCGCCACCGTTCCGTTCGTCGCTCGTCACAAGGGCGTGCTGGGCGGAACGGTCGTGATGCTGTTTTTCGGTGGATATTTCCTGTTTCAGGTGCCCCAGCTGCCCGTCTCGGTCAGTCCGGCCACACTCGGGGTGATCCCGATTGGATGGCTTGCGGACCTGCTGGCGGTTGGGACGCCCATCGGCTGGTCGTCGATACACGCTTTCGGGGGAGTGGCGGCGGTTGGCGTGGTGCTCGTCGGTGGGGGCTGGCTGGCCGAACGTATCGCCACCTCCTTGTGGTTCGGCGAATCGGTCGACGTTTCAGACACCGGCAAAGCGTCGGTCTCACCCCGAATGAAGGAAGACAAGCGACCGCTCGCGCAGGCGATTCGCCCCCTTGGCGTGCCGTTCATCACTGGTCCAACCCGGCACGTTGTCGAATGGTCTCTGTTGCGAGCCCGTCGGGAACCCCAGCGGTTGAACTTCCTGTTTATCCCGGTGTTCGGTGTCGGATCAGCAGTAGTGAATATGATACTACAAGGGTCCGGCTCGCTTGCGATACTAGGCCCAGCCAGCGCCGTGTTGCTAGGATGGACTGCTGGCGCGGCGTTCGGTCTCAACCCGTTCGGTGATGAAGGGGGCGTCCTGCCGGCAACCCTGACTGCCGTGTCCGGGCGGGCGTTCGTCCGGGGACTCATCGCTCCGTGTCTGCTGTTCGGGCCTGTCGTCGCAGTCGTCACGCTCGTTGTTGCACTCGTGGGGGGCCACGGGCTCCTGTCGGCGATTGCTCTGGCACTGATCGGATGCTTCCTCACGGTCGTCGGAGCGACACTCGCCCCGATAGTCGGGATGTGGTTCCCGCGCTACAGCGCCATCCGCATCGGCAATAGCGACGGCGTCCGACCACCTCGATTGCTCGCGGGCGCGCTGCACGTTGCATCGGTGTGGCTTCCCGGCGCGGCGCTGGTCGGGCTCGTGGCAGCACCGGAACTGGTGCAGCTGGGACTCTCCGGGATCGGGTACGTTCCCGGATTCATCCTCGGGATGGTCGCTGACGGTGGCGTTCTCACCACCCTCGCGTCGTCGCTGAACGACGCTGGCGCGACAATTCAGGGACTCCCGCTTACTGCATTCCAAGGCGGATTTGGCGGGCTGTTGGTGTTCGGTGGTCTGCTAGTCGCTCGACGTGCCTACCGCGGGGCGATACGACAGTTCGATACCCACCAACTCGACTGACTCTGAGAAGTAATGTTTTCAGCCAGTAGTGGACGAACTGACTCCACAATCAACCCTTATCTTAGCGCTCGTTGTACCATTCTGCCCGCCACGACACGCACTCACCTCGTCTGATCGAATTCTAAGAGGTTTGGTAGTGACGGGCACCGAGAACCATTCGGACGGCGATAGCGACAATAGCGAGCACGAACACCACCCAGTACCACATCGAGTCGGCTGTGGGCCCCCAGAGTTCTAAGAGGCCAACACAGACCGTGAGTACTGCAACGATGAGCGTCTGCGCTCCGATGAAGTTCGCTAAGCCTTCGTCGTCAACGACTTGGTCGGGGTCGTAGCCGGCAATCAGATGCATCATACCGGCGTACCGAATCAGGATCCCGAGGACGCCGACGAACAGCCCGCTGCCGATGACGAGGAATGCACGTTCGGCCATGTTACTGCTGGGAGTTCATCGGTGAATTGTTCTTGATTCGATTGATACTCCACTGGCTGAGATAACCGAGGCTGAAGCCGACTGTCCCGATGATGAGTGTAGCGACTGCAAGAATAGCCACGCCGACCGGGTCGAAGAGGAAGGCCAGCTTTCCAGCGAGCGAGTGGCTTGAGAGGCCGAGTAAGGCCCAGTCGGCGCGAAATCCGGCGTACGCTGCGAAGTGGGCAAGCCATGCGAAGACGAGCCCACCGCGTCGGGAGCCGATGCCAACGGCAGCGACGAAGCCAACCAGGGTCGCGTCTGCTGGAAGGACGATCACACCACCTGTCACCTGAAACAGTCCGAGAGCGTACGCGGTGAACGTAGCGATCAGAATGCCGACAGCAAAGAGAACGCCAAGCGTGCGTTGAAAGCGACTGTAGTGATGCCCGAAGAGCACGGTTCGGAGAGCAGGGACCATATCGGTACTTCGCACTCACACCTCGTAAATCTGGTTCGGGAGCGGCTCGGGGGTTCAATATTCGACTGAGTGTCCCTGGTATCCAGTGTGTAGAGAGCAGCTGCTAGTGAGACGGACGGAATCGGGACAGACGGCAGAACGACGCTACGATCGTCTGGCCACGAGACCGACGAGAATGAGAGCCGCGCCGGCTGCGGTAGCGAACAGCGGCGTATCGAGCGTCGCAGCAGAATCTAGCGCGAGCCACAGCGCGGCAGCAAGACTGGTCACCGCAACGAGTGCAGTCCCGACCTCGAGCAGCCGTGGCCCAGTCGCTTCGGGACGGAAGCGACTATACACCGCATGACCCAGCACGGCGAACGGGAACACACCGCCAACGACTACTGCGAGGTGGACAGCGATGACACCGGCGGTGTCGACAGCTGGGGCGAGATCACTCAGGATCGTTCCGACCGCGTACAGGCCGAGAAGCCCCACCAACAGGGCCGCAAGTGTTCGTTCAATACCGCTGGCAGAGGGGCGGGGAAGCCGGGCCGCTGTCGATTCCATGTGAGTGATTTACTATCAGCCGACAATAAACACCACGACATCGCACACGCTGTCAGTCCTCGTACCGGTGTCCGGCAACGAGAGGGAAGTAGAATGGGGGACAGTCTTTTCGAGACTCGTGCCTTCGTATTCGATATGGCAACTCGGACGGGGACTGCCGTGGACCTGCCGACCGCAGAGCCTCCTGATGCTCCGTACGCGATCGTCGCTGGCCTGTACGTCGCCGCCCTCCTCGCACCTGCGGTCGTCCTCGCTCTCTCGGCGTTCGTGACAGACGCTGGCCTCCTCTACATCAGTGTGCTCGCCACCGGCACGGTGCTTACTGTACTCGCGGGCTGGGGCGTCTCTCGAACGGCGGGAATCGCGGTCAGTCTCGGCCGGCACACCGCAACCCGACTCCTCGCAGTCCTCCCGTTTGCGTGGGGTGGTGGTATCGTCGCGTTGACCGCCATCTGGGGTAACCCACCAGGTATTGCGGTGCTGCTCGCGACGCTCGGCGCGATCGGTGGCATGTTTCTCGGCCTCATCCTGACTGGAATGAGTCGGAACCGATACGCGGCAGCCGTACTCACCGACGCCGAGGAGATTGCCCAGTGGGAGGCGCGCTGGCCACGACGCTGGCGTCGCGTCGCCGTTGGCGGCGCAGTCGTCACGAGTATCGCCAGCCTCGCTGGCTTGGTCGCGCAGTTCGCGTTCGATGTCGACTGGGCCGGGTCCTTCTATGCCATCTGGGTGGTGTGGGCACCCGCCGCGGGCGCGGCGAACTCTCGCACGTTCCGCGTCACCGACGCCGGTCTCGTCGTCGAACGCCCACTTCAGCGTCGGTTCAGACCCTGGGCAGCAATCTCAGGCTACACCCTCACTGACGACGCACTCGTTGTGCAGCAGTCAGCGTGGTGGCGACTCTCCTATCGCTGTGACCGGGCGGACATCGACGACGTGGATGCTGTCGTCACCGCCCTCGACGATGCAATTGTAGCTAACGATGGTGCGTTGAACAGGTGACTACTCGCCGTCGCAGGTGCCTCCGATACGAACAGTCCTTGAGCGAGACGGAACGATGCGTTCCTGCGGAGGCGATGAGATGGGCAATCCCACCGGTATTTTGTGAGTAGGTTGAATGTGGCTGCGTATGGACCGGGATCTCTCGCTTGCGGTCTGCTGTGGACTTCTAGTCGGGGCTGGGGTGTACTGGGCATTCGTCCCCGATGGATTCGTCGCGATGGGAACTGCGGCAGTGTACGCTGGAACCAGCTATTTCTACTTCGCGTTCGATGTCTCGTTGCTCGGTGAAGCAGTCCGATTCGACGATCGCGTAGACAGGGTTGGCTACGCGATAGGGCTGTTCGGATTGAGCGTGAGCCCGCTGGCGTTTGCCAGGTACTTCGGGCAGGAAAGCGAGGCGATGATCCCCTTCGTGATCTGGTTCATGGGCGTCATCGCGTTTCTGCTCTTCGTCTCGCACGCCCGACGCCAGCACGAACACGCACAGTAATAGCAATGCCCGTGGGCAGCGTCGCCAGTAGTGATATCGGTGGTGCAGTGGTCGCTACTGGGACTTACAGACGTATCTCGGCCTTCGTGGGAATCTGGCTGCAAATGAGGGGGCACGGAGCTTCATTCACGAGTCGGAGCGGAACCGGACACCGATGGGTCACGCCCACCGTGACCACATTCGTGGCCTCTCGGTACCGGCGATTCGAGAGATGTACCGACAAGCGGTCGGTCGACTGCTGGATGAGGTCGCAGAGACTGAAGAGTTTTTTCGGGCGGGTATCGTCGCAATCGATATCACCGAAGCCGATCCCTTCACCGGCGACCGCACCGGCCACGAAGACGAAATCATCGGGACGAAAGAGAAGAGTGACGAGTACGCGTACCAGTGGGCGACGGTTCAGTTGGTCGGGAACGCCGTCCCGCTCGTCCTTGATTCCCGCCCGGTACGGAAAGGCGAGTCACGGCTGGAAATCGTCGAGGACTTGCTGGATTCGGCTGAAGAGCTCGTCCACGTCGATAACGTGCTGATGGACCGGGAGTTCGATAGCCAGCACGTTCTAGAGATGATCAGCCAACGCAGCCTCTCCTATGTCGTCCCGAAACGGATGCAGACGAGCGAGAAAGCCCAGGCCAAGCGGTTGCTCCGACGTGGTCAAGACCGGTACGAGACCGAGCGCAAACTCTACCTGGGCAAGAACGAGTGGCACGAGACGACGCTGATCTACCGACGGAAGGAGGACTCTGAACATGATGATCACCGGCAGTACTCGGTATTCATGTCGAAGAGCGGTAGTAGATTCCTTACGGAGTACGGCTATCGCTGGGAGATCGAGAGTGGGTATAGGTCGATTAAGCGATTCATGGCCGCAACGACATCGAAGGATTTCGGGCTTCGCTTCTTCTACTTCGCATTCGCGTGTCTGCTCTACTCGATCTGGCGGGCAGTCGATCTGTTCGTCCAGGTTGAATTGACCGGGGAGTACGAACACTCGCCGATCGTGACAGCCGACAATACACTGACGCTGTTGAAGAAGGAAACCGGAATCGGATAGCGAGGATCTCTCCCCGTGGTAGCGCGGTGTCCGAGTGGCTACACTACCCGCGGTCTCGGAAACACGCTGGCTTAGTTGACTATCCAACAATAACGCCCGGTCAGAAAGCGATCTGAATCAGTTTCTGCTCATCTATTCGTCCGAAACCACGCATCACAGTCCCGCTAAACCCGTTGTAGTCTCAACTTCCACGTTCTTCGCGTGCTTTTAAGCCTACAAATGAAGCTGGGAATTCCACGAGCTGGTGAGACGAATATCGGCCTGAAAACCGGGCGACCTTGGGTTATCGACTGAACACTATCCTGATCACTGACAGGAAACGGGAAAATCCGCGAAAATCGACAGCGCAGCCGCTACCGAATCGATGAACCCGGAGTGCGAAAAGCGTTACCCGGCCTCACGCAGGAAGTCGCCCAACGCTCGCACGAACGTCTTCGCCGTAATCACTGGTGGCGACCGGATCGGCTCGTCGAGCGCAACCTTGATCAGATAATCTGTGAGCCGCCACAGATTGTAGATCAGCGTCGACAGCGCGAAGTTACACAGCCGCAGCCGGTAGTCCGTCGACGACGTCCTCGGCAGGAACTCCTTGATCGACTTGTACTGGTTCTCGATATCCCACCGCCGACTATACCCGTTCACGACACTCGTGACCTCGTCGGGCTCGACGTGGTCCTGGTTCGTCACGAACACCGCATACTTTCCATCGGCATCGTCAGTCGTACTCGGCGCGTACAAGAACTCCGCCTCGTGATGGACCTCGCCATCGATTCCGAATGGAACGTCGTGTTTGACAGCTGCGTCCGCCGTTGGATGCTCCTGAATATCTTGGATCGCCGCCAAATCATCCTCGTACGTCGGCACTGGCGAGAGATACGTAAGCCCACGCTCGTGGACATCTGCGTACACGCGATTGGCGTAGAATCCACGGTCGAACATCACCGTATCCAGATTAACAAACTGCTCGGCCCGGTCAAGCAGTCGGCTCACCAAATCAGCCTTCGAGTACGATGGCGAGTCCTCACTCTCCCACGCCGAATCCTCTTTGACCGGCTCGATGCCGAGGACAATCGGCGCGTGGTCTCCGACCAGCGTGATGGTGGCGTACTTGTAGCCACGTTTGTACTCGCTGTCTTTCTTGTACCCGCTCACCATCTTCGGGTAGTCCGGCTTCGCAATGCCCGCTTCCTTGTCCTCCCACGGCCAGACGTGGAACTGCTCGTGGGTGATGTCGATCGCTGCAACGGTTTCGCGTGAGTCGAAGGGATCGTCGCCACGGATCGAGTTGACGATATTCTCCGTGGCAGCGTTGAACGCCGTCATAATCGTGTCCCGAATCCGGTCGATTTCGGGCATTGAATCATCATCCTCGAAATCCTCGAACGTGAGCTGCCCGTCGGACGCTTCAGGCGTTGCGATCTTCTTGATTGCCCGCAAGAACGTCGAGTCGTCACAGATCAGGTCGTCATCAGTGAGCCAGCCGTACTCGGCTTCTGAATGAGCACTACCGTTGTTCGCGCAGATACTCGCGAACATATCCAGCATTACCTCGTCGGAGTACGTCTTGTGGGCCGCCCGGTGCGTATCGAACTCGGGAATGACGTGTTTGCGAGCAAGCGTCAGCGTCTTCACAATCTCGGAGGATGGATTTGATGCGTGCCTTATTTTCGCCCCCGTACCGTGTGAACCGATTGGTAAGTGAGATTGAGAATCGGTCAGTAAATATCACAGTCTCACTCTTTCAACTGCTGAATCGCCAGTTTTGCTCGCTTCGTGTCGTATTTCGAGCCTCGTGTACGGTCAAAGCCCGAGGCGTCGATTCTGACGACACCGTTAGTCGGGGGAGAAGTGTGACTGTGAGGTTGGGAAGCACGTACCAAATAGCCACATTGAGTCTATCGAACGCTTTGCACAAAATTCTCTTGCGTCTTTCTGCTGATCCCCACGATAACGAACGCCGACTAAAGAAATTAACTAGACTGTGTTCATAGTATTTTTATAACTCTGAGCAGACATCGTAGATGATGGGTGAAAATAGTATAGATGATACAGTAACTATATTAGGTATTATTTCTATCAATTTACTACCGCTCCTTGGGATCATATTTTTCAATTGGGAAGCAGATAACTTATTGTTTGTTTATTGGATACAGAATATATTGTTTATTATCTTTTACAGCGGATTAGTGGCATTTGCCACTCAAGAACCTGTACTGAATGACCGAAACCATACTCCAAGAGCTGTATCTATTCCATTTATATCTAATCGTTCTGGATGGGCGCAGTTAGTCGAATGGCTACCTCCGATTAATTATTGGAATATCCAATATCTAACTTGGCCTCTTTTATTTGGACTGTCATTTTGGCTTATTTCAGGAACAAAAATTATTGACCTGTCCAATCCGAGTCCCCTTACTGAAGGACTGAATACACCCTTCAGAGATTATATGGCAGTCCTCACAACTGCTGGCTCTTTCGAGGCAGTTCTAATAGCATTCCTGATTTTTGGGATGTTCTTTGCCCTCATTTGCCGTGATTTTTTCGGGCAAGAGCAGTACAAATCCTTTTCAGCACCGTCGCTAGCTGAGATTCCAATTCGAATTGGACTCTATTGGTTTATCACAGTGTTTTTTATACAATTCATGCTGATATTGACGCATCCAATTGTAAGTCCTTTTGATCAAACCGCCTACACTGGACTTAGGGTTATTTTGATAGTGCTTGTGATGAAAATATTGTCTGAATGGTCTCTTATTAAGATACAACGAGGTAACCATCCAAATAAAATTGTTTATTGGTTTTCATTATTTTGGCAAGGGCCGGAAGTTCCAAGAAATGACAACTAATTTATAGGGTAGATTTTTCGGCACTGCCTAGTTAGTGTGAACACACTTGTTCATCGACTCCAATATTGTTGTCTATTTTACAATCGGAGGGACTTTAGACGCGGTGTAGATCAGACCGAACGGTCGCTATTCAAAGAACGAAATCGAATAAGAATGCCATCGGCAGATCCTGTTCAAGCAACACAAAGAAAACACCCGGGTAGGTAGATCGCCTGTACATAGCAGGGCAATCAAGGAGGAAGAGCCATCACCGTTGCTGCTTATTTGCTGGTAAGACTATCTGATGGAACAGCGTGGCCACCGGTTGACCGACGCATTCGTTGCTGCTCTTGAACTCCGCAAACACCTCCGTGAAGGGACGGACTTCTGTACTGCGCTCGCCGATCTCAGACTCAAAATCGAGATGCTCGAAGACGGGTATCCAGAATGGCATCCCGTGTCATATCCATTCCGCGGAATGCTCAAGCTCTTTGTTTATTTGGAAGTCACTGGAGACAGCTATCGGTCTCTTACACGCCATCCAGAACTTGCCGACGTATTCGGTCTCAACCAAATTCCTAACGAGTCAGTCATCTCTCGAACGTGGCGCAATCGTTTTAATGACGATGTTCGTGGGTACGTCACTGCCAGTGCACACTGCTTAGTCAAGGAAATTCACAACGAGAACCTCTCAGTTCCCGAAGTTCGGCTACTGGAGGAAGTCAAGCAGTCATCAGAAGAAACTACTGACACGGCTGAGAACACTACCAAATTTTCTGACGAAGAAATCTACCGTACAACCCGTCTCGCTCGTGAGCACGGCTTCGGTCCCTTCGACTCTGAGAGAGCTCACAACGCGACGTATGAAGACACGCGATTCTTTGAGCTTCAGACGTTTATTGGGATGGTCGGCTGTGGTACTCCACAGGGGGCGGCCCGGTTCCAGTTCCGACGAGGCAAAGAGTACGGTCCCCACGGAGACACCCACCTCAGAGCCGTCAAGCAATTTGATCCTGAGAGACTACTCGATGGATTTCAACAAGCGACAGAACGGTTGCTTTCGGTGATTCAATCGGAATCCTCGTTTCGCCGTCCTGTCACCGTAGCGATTGACATCACGACCATTCGCTACTTTGGGAACGTAGAGGGCATACCGATGGTTAGCGGGACGAAGGACGGCGAAGGTCGAGCATTCAAGTTCGCCACGCTCTCGATTGTCGGGTGGAACATCCCGCTTATCCTTGCTGTCGAACCTGTCCGTGAGAGTTCGTCGTGGGACGAGAACCCACCGAATCGAGTTCATCGTGTCGTCCGACGACTCGTTCGACGCGCACAGGAGCACGTCCCGATTGAGATGGTGCTGTGCGACCGAGAGTTTGACTCGAAAGCGGTGTACCAGACGCTCTCGAACCTCAATGTGAACTACCTCATTCCGAAGCGGATTCACAGCGCTGAACGCGAGAACATAGAGACGATGGATGAAGATGGGCAAGAAGTCGCAGTTGAATCGGCCTCTATCCACGTCGATCACGGTTCGCACGCGATGCAGTTTCTCTACGTGCCCTCAACGAAAGGAGAAGGGACAGCGGTCTTTGCGACGAACCTCTCAGTCGGCCCCAAGGAAGCTGAGACGTTCTGCCGCCGGTACAGTCGTCGCTGGCAGATTGAGAACGAGTACAAGAGCATCAAGAACGATTTCTTGGCGAAGACCTCCTCGAAAGATTACCGAGTGCGGTTATTCTACTTCGTGTTCGCGGTGCTATTGCACAATATCTGGCGGCTCACTGATTTCCTGTTGAAGTGCTCTGTTGAACGCAAGACGGCGGCAGTATTGAAATTTTGATATTCAGGCAGAGGGCGTTAGAACTCCTGTACTGATGGTTTTGAGATCTGGATGATGTGGGAGGAGTACAGTTCGTTGATTCTGCAACCATCAGAATTAGGTCACTTTGTGAGAACCCGTACGTGGATGACGGCGATGTC
>Ga0208135_100425_pt1 | contig 26285 bp, 20 predicted proteins | sample AntDeeMetag02WF5_FD_184757 | JGI IMG/M metagenome (GOLD analysis project Ga0208135, IMG submission 184757) | Saline lake microbial communities from Deep Lake, Antarctica - Antarctic Deep Lake Metagenome 02WF5 (SPAdes) (version 2) | ecosystem: Environmental > Aquatic > Non-marine Saline and...
CGCAGCGACGTACGCACGCTGATTACCCCGACGTTCGCTGATGAAAACCCCAACGCAACCCGCCTGCTCAAGCAGCTGGTGTTCAGCGCCGACCAGCAAAGCACTATGATCAGCGGCTTTAGCTATGAAGAACGCCCTCCCGAAGAGGTAGCGCTTATGTGGCTGCGGGATAATCCCGCGCAGGTCAAAGAATTTCTTGACGGCGTAACCACCCGCAGCGGTGAGCCCGCCTGGCCGGCCGTGCAAAAAGCGCTCGACCTGCCTGACGCCTAACGCAATTCGGGTGAAACAAGCGCAAGACACATAATCAAACGGCTGCCTTTTGGCAGCCGTTCTGCGTTTTGGCCGCCCTCTTTCGAGACGCGCCCGTTCAAAGCCCCCAGCGGCGCAGCAGGTTGTGGTAAACGCCAGTGAGCTGGACGCTGGCGGCGTGTTCGGCGCCCAGCTGCTGGTGAATCTGCTGGATCGAGGTGTCCAGATCAAACAGCAGGCTGCGCTGGCCTTCGTCGCGCACCATGCTTTGTATCCAGAAAAACGCGCCAAGGCGCGCGCCCTGAGTGACCGGCGTAACGCGGTGCAGGCTTGAAGACGGGTACAGAATCAGATCCCCCGCTGGCAGCTTGACACTGTGCGCACCGTAGGTGTCTTCAACGATCAGCTCGCCGCCTTCGTAGCTTTCCGGCTCGTTGAAAAACAGCGTCGCGGATAAATCCGTGCGCAGGTACTCGCCGCGGCTGTGATCCATACGCATTGAGTTATCCACATGCAGTCCGAACGACTGCCCGCCCTGATAGCAGTTGAACAGCGGCGGAAATACGTGCGCCGGCAAGGCACCCGCCACAAACAGCGGGTGGCGTTTAACCGCCGCGCTGACGACTTGCGCCAGATGCCGAGCCACATCAGAGTCTTCGGGCAGCTGCAGGTTATCTTTGGCCATGGCCGACTGAAAGCCTGCGGTGGCTTTGCCGTCCTGCCACTGCGCCTTGAGCAGAAGCTCGCGGCACTCGGCCACCTGGGACTTGTCGAGCACCTCGGGAACGTGAAGCATCATGGCGGGGTTCTCCTTGATAAACGTTGGCCCAGCCCCATGAAAAGGGAGCCGGGCCGATGTTGATGGCGAGGGTTAAACGCTCGCGTCTAACCGCACCGGTCTTGAAAACCGCTTGTGGTTAACATCATCTGTCGTTAAAACTGCTGCCCTTAAAAACGATAGTCCAGCGTCAGCACGCCCGAACGCCCGTCGCCAATTTCCACCGCGGAACCGCGGGTATCGGTGCCCGGACGCGGGCGCACCCCGGACACATACTCCTCATCAAACAGGTTGTTGACGTTGAGCTGGGCGCTCAGGTTGTCGGTCACGCGGTAAGCAAGCATGGCGTTGTGCAGCCAGTAGTCGTCTATTTTCGCGGCCACATCCGAGGCGACGTGGCGTTCGCCCACGTACTGAGTGCCATAACCCACCTGCAGCGTCTGGCTGATGTCATAGGTCGACCACAGGCTAACGCTGTGCTCCGGCGTGTTGCCCAGCGAGTGCCCTTCGGGGTCGCGGCCGTTGGTCTGCGCACCGGCGATGGACTTGAGCGTTTCGCTGTCCAGATAGGTGTAGTTGGCATACAGGTGCCAGGCATCGGTCAGCTGGCCGGTCATGCCCAGCTCCACGCCCTGCACGCGCTGCTCGCCGGCAAGACGCAGGTCGCCGTTACCGTCCTGCTCGCGCACGTTGTCCTTATCCACGCGGAACAGCGCGCCGGTCAGCCCCAGCTGGCCGTCCATCAGCTCCCACTTGGTGCCCAGCTCCCAGGTCTTGCTCTTTTCCGGCGAGAGCTTGTCGGCCCCATTGCCACGACCAAGGCTGCCGGACGTGGCCAGGTTTTCTGCCGAAGGGCTGAACGAGGTGCCGTAGGCCAGATACACCCGCCCGTTGGTCGCCGGTTTGTAAACCACACCGGCGCGGCCGCTGAACTCGCTGTCGCGGGTGGTCGTGCGCTCGTTATCGTCTTTATCCACCGCCTCGCCGTCGATCCAGTCGTGGCGCAGGCCGAAGCTCAGGTCCCACTGAGGATTCAAACTCACGGTATCAAAGGCGTAGATCGCCTGATTCTCCAGCGTCGCTTCGTTAGCGCCACGTGCGGTATAGGTGGTGCCGCCGTCCCAATGCCCGGGCGGGTTGCCAATGTCGTAACCGCCGTCAGGGTACGGGTGATCAGCTGACCCCAGCCCCAGATTGGACGCCGTGCGGTCGTAGGTTTCCCGTGAGAACTCGGCGCCCACCAGCAGCTCGTGCTCCAGGTTGCCGGTGTGGAAGCTGGTACTCAGCTGAGTCTGGTTGATCCACATTTCGGTGGTCACGTCCCGGCGGTACGCCTGGGGGCCGGCGGGCTTGTAGCGCCCGGGCGTAAGGCCGCCCATATCGGCATGCGGCGCCGAAATAGTGGTATCGCGGTCAAGTTGGGTATAGCGAGTCTTGTTCTCCAGCCGCGTCACATCGCCGAGGTAGTGCTCGATCTTCAGGGTGGCGATATCGCTCTGGATATCTTCGCCATCCAGATTGCTCCAGCCGTAAAACGCCTCGCGATCCACGCCCGGCAGCACCTTGCCGTCGCGTGCCGGCAGGCCGTAATCCAGCAGGTTGTCATCTTTCTGGTGGACGTAGCTCAGCGTGGCACGGGTGTCGTCGCTCAGGCCGACGGTCAGCGACGGCGCAATGCCGAAGCGCTCTTCGTTGATCTCGTCGCGCCCGGGCTTGTCGTTTTCGTGGGCCATCAGGTTGAGGCGGAAGGCGCTGTTGGTGCCTAGCCCCTCAAGGGTCTGGTTGGCATCCAGCGTCACGCGGTGGTAGTCGTCGGTGCCGAGGCCGGTGCTGGCGTCAACAAAATCGCGCTGCTGCGGGGTTTTACTGATCATATTGATCACCCCGCCGGTGGTGCCTGCGCCGCCAAAGACCGAGCTGGGGCCTTTCACTACCTCCACGCGTTCGACGTTGAACATGTCGGTGCGGTTGTTCTGGCTGCTGTCGCGCAGGCCGTCCACCTTCATGTTGGCATTGGCGCTAAAGCCACGAATGTTGATCTTGTCGCCCGAGCCACCGCCGCCCTCGCCGGCGTCAAAGGTGATGCCCGACACGTTAGACAGCACCTGACGCAGGCTCAGCGCCTGCTGCTCTTCGATGACTTTTTCCGGCACCGTGGTCACGGTTTGCGGCGTATCCAGCAGCGGTTTGACGAACTTCTCCGACGCCGAGGATTCCGTTTTGTAGCCGGTGTTCTGCTCACCGACAACGGTCAACGAGTCCAACTCGGTCGCCTCAGTGGTCTGTGCCATGGCCGAAGCGCTAGCGGAGGCCACGGCGAAGCCCGCCGCCGTAGCAAAGACACGATAGGGCGAGCGGCGCGTAGCGGTAATACCAGAATTCACTATCCCGTTCCTTATGAATAAGTCTTATGAATGAGCCAGGCAGGCGGTGTTATTAAGGCGACTCATTCTCATGCGCATTCGCTTTTCAGTCAAGGCGAATGTGAATCGTTTCCACAAAGACTCTCCTTCCTCAGCGGCGAGCTCCGCCAACACCTGCCCTTCCTGCCCGCTTGCAGCACGGTGTATGGCGGATGATGCATAAAAAAACCGGTCGCGCCCTGCTCCTGTCAGTCCCTTGCCAACAGCAAAGGAGAAAGAGCAAAGCGCGACCGGTTAGCCGGCTATGGCTTAACGGTTGGTTTAGAGCCCGATAGCCGACGACGTGGAACGGCGCGGGTCGGCGCCGCCGTAGAAGACACCGTCTTCAATGACGATGGACTGGGCAGCGCCCATGGCAGGCTGCTGGCTGATGGTGTGGCCGCGCTGCTCCAGCAGCTCCAGGGTGTCTGGGCTGAAGCCCGCCTCGACGCGAACCTCGTCGGGTAGCCACTGGTGGTGCATGCGCGGCGCGCTGACCGCCGACTGGATGTTCATGTCGTGATCGATGACGTTCATCAACACCTGCAGCGTCGTGGTGATAATGCGCGAGCCGCCGGGACTGCCGGTGATCAGGAAGTTCTTGCCGTCCTTCTTGACGATGGTTGGGGTCATCGACGACAGCATGCGCTTACCGGGCCAGACCTTGTTGGCCTCGCCGCCGATCAGGCCGTAGGCGTTGGGCACGCCGGGTTTGGCGGAGAAGTCATCCATCTCGTTGTTCAGCAGAAAGCCCGCGTCTTCCACCACGATGCCCGACCCGTAGCTGAAGTTGATGGTATAGGTATTAGAGACCGCCAGACCGCTGTCATCGACGACCGAAAAGTGAGTGGTCTCGTTGGACTCATAGGCTGTGGGGTTGCCCGCTTTGATGCTGTCGCTGGGCGTGGCCTGGTCCATGTCGATCTGCTCGCGTAGCGCGTCGGCATAGCCATTGGACATAATGCCGTCTAGCGGCACCTCGACGAAGTCGGTGTCGCCCAGGTATTCAGAGCGGTCCGCGTAGGCACGCTTCATGGCCTCGGCCATGACGTGCATGGTGTCGGCGGCGCCAAAGCCCATATCGCCGATGGGATAGCCTTCAAGCACGTTGAGCATCTGCACGATATGGGCACCGCCGGAAGAGGGCGGGCTCATGGCATAGATATCATGGTCGCGGTAGGTTCCATGGCTGGGCTCACGGATCACCGGCTCGTAGCCGGCCAGGTCGTCCAGCGTCATCAGGCCGCCGTGCTTGTCCATCTCGGCCACCAGCAGGCGAGCGGTTTCCCCCTCGTAGAACTCGCTGGCACCGTTCTCGGCGATGCGTGTGAGCGTAGCGGCAAGCTCCGGCTGGCGGAAGATTTCGCCTGCCTGGTAGGACGAGCCGTCGTCCTTGAAGAAAGTGGCCATGCTCGACTCCCAGGGCTCGAAGCGCTCCCGAGTGTCCTCCAAGCCTTTGACGAAGCGCGGAGGCACGGCAAAGCCGTCCTCGGCCAGGCGAATAGCCGGCGCCAGCGCGTCGGCCAGGCTCATCGTGCCATACTCCTCCAACGCCAGGGCGAGGCCGGCCACGGTGCCCGGCACGCCGGAGGCCAGGTGCGTATAGCGCGAGCGGTCGGTGACGGCATCGCCCTCCTCGTCCTGAAACATAGTCTCGGTGGCGGAGGCGGGCGCGGTCTCGCGGTAGTCGATGGCGATAACCTCGCCGCTGTCCTCATCGGAAATCAGCATGAAACCGCCGCCGCCGATGTTGCCCGAACGTGGCTGGGTCACAGCCAAAGCAAAGCCCGCGGTAACGGCGGCATCCACGGCGTTACCGCCGTTAGCCAGCACGTCGCGCGATACTTCAGAGGCCAGGGTATGGCTGGTGGCCACCATGCCCTGGGTGCTCTCCTGAGGATGAAAGCGCTCGCCTTCGAGAATGGCTTCTTGGGCCATGGCAAACGGCGACAGCAGCAGCGTACCGGCCAGCACGCCGGCTGAAAGCCTCTTGAGCGGGAACGAGCGGCGCTGCGCAAAAGAGCGATCCGCCGTATAAAGTCGAAGCATGGATATATCCTTATTATAATGGATGCCATGGTGATACTAGGTGACAGCAAGGCTTGCCGCCATCGCTGCCGTGCGACGCGAAGGAATAGCGGCCTTTTTCCTAAAAAAGTAGGTGGCCCATGACAAAACAGCGTTTAATTCTCCTCTTCGACGGCACCTGGGACGATCCAGAAAACCAAACGAATGTCTTCCGTATAGCGCAGCGTATCCATGAATACGATGGCAGTGTGGAACAGCGATTTTTCTACCACCCCGGTGTGGGAAGTGGAAAGTTTGATCGTTTCATGGGCGGCATCTTCGGCTACGGTCTCAGCAAAAATTTACTGGAAGGCTACGAGTGGCTCGCAAAACGCTATGCCGACGAAGACGAGATCTGGATATTTGGCTTCAGCCGTGGTGCCTATACGGCCAGAAGCCTTGTCGGGCTCATTCAGAAATGTGGGCTCCTCCGCATCGTGACTCCCAGCCTGCTGGATAAGGCTGAGCACATCTACAGAGACAAAAGCTTGAAGCCGGACGATGAGGAGTGCCAGATATTCAGGCGCAAGTACAGCCGGACGCCGAGGGTTCACTTCATTGGAGTATGGGATACCGTCGGTGCATTGGGCGTGCCGGGTACGCACCTTTCGGAGCATGGCAAGTACGCGTGGAGCGACACCGAACTCTCCGGCGCGGTGAAGTATGCTTATCACGCGGTTGCGCTGGATGAGCACCGTGCTGCCTACGATGTCTCCCTGTGGGTGAGTGAAGACAGGCTGAAGAAAGCCAATAACCGGGACATTGAGCAGCGCTGGTTTATTGGCGCTCACGCCAATGTAGGGGGCGGCTATGGCGATGGGGATGCACTTGCCGACATTCCCCTGCAGTGGATGGTTGAGAAGGCGTCCAGTGCAGGATTGAAGCTGGATGAATTCAACGCCGCTGACGATGCATGGCAAACCGAACCTCGGGATTCCTTCAGCGAATTTTTGCGCGGCGTTTATGCATGGTTCCGTAAAGTCAGAAGCTCGGGAGATGGTCGATACTTTAGAAGCTTCGCCAGAGGGCTAAACGGGAAACTGGCCGTCAACGTGACGGTGGACCCAAGCGTGTGGAGGCGCTGGGAAGCGCCCGAATCCACTTATCGACCGCGCACCCTGACCGATGCGGATCAATGCCCGCCTGAGCAGGAAAGTGGGGCTTAACCAAGCTTGCACCCGCTTTTTGGGTGGAGCCGGCCTCCTACAAACCTTGCATCGGCGCGTTGATGGCGGTGCGTTCGGCGGCTTAGCGGCTGAGTTGAATGCCGGCAAGATGATAGATATGCGTATATGTTGAACCTGTAGTAAGCCGTACTATTAAAAATAGGTGGCCCATGACAAAACAGCGTTTAATTCTATTCTTCGACGGAACCTGGAACGACCCGGAAGACCAAACAAATGTCTTTCGTATAGCGCAACGCATCCATGAATACGATGGCGACGTGCGGCAGCGATTTTTCTACGACCCGGGCGTGGGAAATGGAAAATTTGATCGTTTCATGGGCGGCATCTTCGGCTACGGTCTAAGCAAAAATTTACTGCAAGGCTACAAGTGGCTCGCAAAACGCTATACCGACGAAGACGAAATCTGGATATTTGGCTTCAGCCGTGGTGCCTATACGGCTAGAAGCCTTGTTGGTCTCATCCGGAAATGTGGGCTCCTCCACATCGTGACTCCCGGCTTACTGGAGAAGGCTGAGCACATCTACAGGGACAAGAACCTGAAACCGGACGATGAGGAGTGCGAAACATTCAAGCGCAACTACAGCCGGACGCCGAGGGTTCACTTCATTGGCGTATGGGATACCGTCGGAGCGCTCGGTGTGCCGGGAACGAACCTTTCGGAGCACGGCAAATACGCGTGGCACGACACCGAACTCTCCGGCGCTGTGGATTACGCTTACCACGCGGTTGCGCTGGATGAACACCGTTCTGCCTACGATGTTCCCCTGTGGATTAGTGAAGACGGACTGAAGAAAGCCAAAAACCGAGACGTTGAGCAGCGCTGGTTTATTGGCGCTCACGCCAATGTAGGGGGCGGCTATGGCGCCAAGGACCTGCTTGCCGACATTCCCCTGCAGTGGATGGTTGAGAAGGCGTCCAGTGCTGGCTTAAAGCTGGACACGTTCCAAACCGCTGACAATGCGTGGCAAACTGAACCTCGGGATTCCTTCAGCGAATTTTTGCGAGGCGCTTATGCCTGGGTTCGTAAGTTCAGAAGCTCGGGGGATGGCCGGTACTTCAGGCACTTCGCCAAGGGGCTGAAAGGCAAACCTGCCGTCAATGTGACAGTGGACCCAAGCGTATGGAAGCGCTGGGAAGCGCCCGAATCCACTTATCGACCGCGCACACTGACCGATGCGCAGCAGTCGCCGCCGGAGCAAAACGATAGGGATTGAGCGCAGCTTGCCATCAGTGCGCTTCGTCCCAGTGGCTACCGCTTTCGGCTTCGACCGTTAGCGCGACGCTGAGCTTGGCGGCGTTTTGCATGCGTTTTTTCACCTCTTCCTTGAACGCCTCAACCTGGTTTTCGGCAACTTCGAACACCAGTTCGTCGTGTACCTGCATCACCATTAGCGCATCAAACTCGCCTGCTTGCAGCCAGGCGTCGACGTCGATCATCGCGCGTTTGATGATGTCCGCGGCGGTACCCTGCATTGGCGCGTTGATCGCGGTGCGCTCGGCCCCCTGGCGGCGGTTGCCGTTTTTGGCGTTGATCTCGGGCAGGTAGAGTCGGCGGCCGGCCACGGTTTCGACAAAGCCGTCTTCGCCAGCCTGGACGCGAATGCGCTCCATGTAGCGCGCAACGCCAGGGTAGCGGTCAAAGTAGCGGTCGATGTAGGTCTGCGCCTGCCCGCGCTCAATATGCAGCTGGCGCGAAAGCCCCCAGGCGCTCATGCCGTAGATCAGCCCGAAGTTGATCGCCTTGGCGCTACGGCGCTGTTCATGGCTGACCTTGGCAAGCGCGGTGCCGAACACTTCGGCGGCGGTGGCGGCGTGGATGTCGCGGCCTTCGGCAAAGGCCTTGAGCAGGCCCGCGTCTTCGGACAGGTGCGCCATGATGCGCAGCTCGATCTGCGAATAGTCGGCGGCGACGATGCAGTAGCCCGGGCGCGCGGTAAACGCCTGGCGAATCTTGCGCCCTTCTTCGGTGCGGATGGGAATGTTCTGCAGGTTGGGGTCCGACGACGACAGCCGCCCGGTGGCGGTAACCGCCTGATGGTAGCTGGTATGCACGCGCCCGGTGGCCTTGTTGACCAGCCGCGGGAGCTTGTCGGTGTAGGTGGACCTGAGCTTGGAAAGCCCCCGGTGCTGAATAATCACCTTGGGCAGCGGGTAGTCCAGCGCCAGCTCTTCGAGCACGGCTTCGGCGGTAGACGGCGCGCCCTTGGGGGTTTTCTTGAGCACCGGGATTTTCTGCTCGTCGAACAGGATCTCGCCCAGCTGCTTGGGCGAGCTCAGGTTGAACTCGCGGCCGGCCAGCTCAAACGCTTGGGCTTCAAGCTCGTGGATGCGCGTTTCAAGCTCGCGGTTCTGGTTGTGCAGGCGCTCAACGTCCAGCGATACGCCGGCGCGCTCCATCCGCGAAAGCACCGGAATTAGCGGCAACTCGAGGGTCCCGAGCACCTCCGCCAGCCGGCCTTCGCGCTCGACCTGGGGCTGTAATGTGTCGTGCAGGCGCAGGGTAATATCGACGTCTTCGCAGGCATAGGGCACGGCCTGCTCAAGCGCGACCTGATTGAAGGTCAGCTGCTTGGCGCCTTTGCCCGCGACCTGTTGAAATGACGTGGTGGTTTCGCCCAGATACTTGAGCGCCAGCGAGTCCATGTCGTGGCGCGTGGCGGTGGAGTTGAGCACGTAGGAGGCCAGCATGGTGTCGGCCAGCGGCGGCGCGACGGCAATGGCGTAGTTGGCCAGCACGGAAATATCGTACTTGAGGTTCTGGCCGATCTTGGTCTTGCCGGTATCCTGCCACAGCGGCGTAAGAGCCTTGAGCACCGCGCGGCGGTCGAGCTGCTCGGGGGCATCGAGGTAGTCGTGGGCGAGCGGAATATAGGCGGCTTCGCCGGCTTCGAGCGAAAGCCCCACGCCGACGATTTCCGCTTCCATGTAGTTCAGGCTGGTGGTTTCCAGGTCAAAGCAGAAGCGCTCGGCTTTACCCAACCGTTCTAGCCAGTCGTCCAGTTCGCTTTGAGTGGTAATCACGCAGTCTCGGCGCTCGCTGTGTGCCGCTGGCTCGCCGTCATTGCCGGTGGCGTCAGCAGCGGTTTGCGGCGCGGGGCTGCCGCCCGCGACGTCGTCAACGCCTTCATCGCGACCTTCCAACAGCTCGCCCAGCTCGCGCTTGAACTCAAGCTCGCGGTAGAGTTCGACCAGCGCGTCGCGGTCGGGGTGGGCGATATCCAAATCATCAAGCCCCACCGGCAGCTCGCAGTCGATTTTGATCGTCGCTAATTCGTAGGATAAAAACGCCTTGTCGCGGTGTTCTTCGAGCTTTTTGGGCAACGTTTTGGCGCCGCGAAAGCCCAGCGTAGTAACGCGTTCAAGGTCGGCGTAGATAATATCCAGCCCGCCGTTCATGCCCTGCAACAATCCCACCGCAGTTTTTTCACCCACACCCGGCACGCCGGGAATGTTGTCGATCTTGTCGCCCATCAGCGCCAGAAAATCGATGATCAGCGCCGGCGGCAGGCCGAACTTGCCCTCTACGCCGGCTTCGTCCAGCATTTCATTTTTCATCGTGTTGACCAGCGTGATATGGGCGTTGACCAGCTGCGCCATATCTTTATCGCCGGTAGAGATCACCGCGTCGCGCCCGGCGCGTGTCGCCTGATGGGCCAGCGTGCCGATCACATCGTCGGCCTCAACGCCTTCAATGCACAGAAGCGGCAGCCCCAGCGCCCTGACGCATTCGTGCAGCGGTTTTATCTGGCTGCGCAGGTCGTCGGGCATTGGCGGGCGCTGGGCTTTGTATTCGCTATACAGCTCATCGCGAAAGGTTTTTCCCGGGGCGTCAAACACCACCGCCATGGGGCTTTCGGGGTAGTCCTTGAGCAGGCGCTTGAGCATGTTCAGCACGCCTTTTACCGCGCCGGTGGGCTGGCCCTGTGACGTGGTCAGCGGCGGCAGCGCATGAAACGCGCGGTACAGGTACGAAGAACCATCAACTAAAATGATCGGGGCGCGATCCATAACCAATATCCATTGCCAAAAGATGATGCGGGCTATAATACGCGCTGAGCCGCCAACCCCGCGAGCCGCTATGGCGCCTTCGGATGAAATAACGGCGCGATTGAACAACCACGCTGCCAAGTCATGCATCAAGCCGCTATAATATGGGGCTTCGCAACCTGAGCGAGATTCTCATGGCTGTATTTACTCCGCTTGGCGACGCGCAGGTCGCTACCTTTTTAGAGTCCTTTGACGTGGGCCGCTTTGTGTCTTTACAAGGCGTTGCCAGCGGCACGGAAAACTCGACGTTTTTTGTTACCACTGATCGCTGTGAGCTGGTGCTCACGCTGTTTGAACAGGGCGAGCAGGAAGAGCTGCCGTTTTTTGTCGATCTGCTCGACTACCTCGACGATCACAGGCTGCCCGTTCCCGGCCCGGTGCACGACCGTAACGGCGTGGCGCTCCAGCGCTTGGCTGATAAACCGGCGCTGCTGTTTCCACGCCTGCCCGGCCGCCACCCTGAGGCACCAAACCTTGAACAGTGCCGCGTGCTGGGCGATGCGCTGGGCCGTATGCATACGGTATCTCGGCGCTTTTCCGGCTCGCGCCCCAATCCGCGGGATTTGAGCTGGCTGCAAGCGCTGCACCACAAAGTGCTGGGCTTTTTGAGCCACGCTGACCAGACGCTGATGAAAAACGCCGTGGACGAATTCGAAGGCGATTTTGCCGCTCACGGCGAGCTGCCCCAGGGCGCGCTACACGGCGATTTATTCCGCGATAACACCCTGTTCGAGGGTGACCGGCTCGGCGGTATCATTGATTTTTATAACGGCTGCACCGGCGACCTGCTGTTTGACGTGGCGATCGCCATCAACGACTGGGCCACCAACGAGGACGGCATTATTGACCAGGCGCGCCACGACACCCTGCTGGACGCTTATCAGGCGCGCCGCCCGCTAACCGCAGATGAGCGCGCCCTGTGGCCCACCATGCTGAGCATGACCGCGCTGCGTTACTGGCTGTCGCGCCTGCTGGTGGTTTACGTGAACCCGCCGGCGCACGATCTGACGCCCCACGATCCCACGCGCTTTCGCACGATTTTCAAGGCGCGCCAGCTGCATGGAACACTGCCCCTGCCCGAGGCCTCAGCGGCGTATTAAGGCGACGGTTATCGCTCAGCCTCAGCAAGGCGCTCTTAGTCCTGGCTTTGGTCCTGGGCCTCATCGATGGTCTCGGCGGCGTCCTGGCGGTCTTCGCCGTCAGCCTCGGGGGCGTCGTGCTCGTCTTTGCGCGACGGCTGCAGGCACAGCGTGGCCATGATCGGGAAATGATCCGACCCGATATTCTTGAGCCTTTGCATGTGGGTCAGCGTGAAATGCTCGCTGACAAAAATATGATCCAACGGCCAGCGCAAAAACGGGTATTTGGCGTGAAAGGTGCTGAACATGCCGCGGCCACGGCGCGGGTCCATCATGTGGCTCACGCGGCAGAACATGCGCGTGGAACGCGACCACGCCACGTCGTTGAGATCCCCCGCCGCCAGCGTCGGCTGCGGATGCTGGTCAATCATCTGCCCGACCAGCAGCAGCTCACCATCACGCCATAGCGAGGTTTCGCTTTCGCTGGGCGCCGGCGGGCGCGGATGCAGCGCGTAAAACCGCACACGCTCGCCGCTGGGCAGACGCAACCAGGCATGAATGGAAGGAATATCGTCCTGTATCAGCCACTTGACCTCGGCCTCTTCCAGCGGCAGACGCGAATACAGATGCATGCCGTAGAGGTTATCCAGCGGCACCTTAATGCTATACGGCCAGCCCTCCTCAAGGACCGGATCCAGCTGATTTTGCCACCAGTTGTCGCTTTCAAGGGTCAGCACCACGTCTGGCTGATGCGCTTGTATCTGCTCGATCAGCTTCGGCGCTTCGCGGTTGGGGGTTAGCACGTTGGCGATCAGCAGGGTCACGCAGCGCTGTTCATCGCCCTCCTCTCCGGTACGCTTGACCTTGATCGGCATCAGGCGGGTGTAGGGCAGAATACGCCGGAGCTGTACGGTAATCACCAGCGCATTGGCTAGCATAAGCCCCAGCCGCCAGCCAGGCTCAGCAAACAAGGCCAGCACCAGACAGACAGCGGCCAGGCTCGCGATTTGCAGCCGGGGAAATTCGCAGATGCGCGCCCACCACTGATGCACGGGAATGCGCCCAAGCGTCGAGACAGCAAGCAGAATAGCGGTAGCAACGGCGAGAACAAGGGTCAGCATGGGCGTTTTTCCTGCAAGTTGGCTAACAACATGGAAAGTAGCCCTTCAGCATGCCGAACAAACCGCCGCGGCGCAAAACTACCGCGGCGGCGAGCGCCGAATATTGCTTAATCCCAGTTGAGCACGACTTTGCCCGAGCTGCCGGCTTCCATCAGCGCAAACGCCTTTTCAAAATCGTCGGCAGCAAAATGGTGGGTGATGATCGGCTCAAGATTCAGCCCCGATTGGATCAGGCTGGCCATCTTGTACCAGGTTTCGAACATTTCCCGGCCGTAGATGCCGCGAATGGTAAGCCCTTTGAAGATCACGCGGCTCCAGTCGATGGGCATCTCGCCCGGGGGAATCCCCAGCATGGCGACCTTGCCGCCATGGTTGATCGCCTCAAGCATCTCGTTGATCGCTGATGCCACGCCGGACATCTCAAGCGCCACGTCAAAGCCTTCGGACATATCCAGCTCGGCCATGACGTCGCTAAGCGACTCGCGCGCCACGTTGACGCCGCGGGTCACGCCCATGCCCCGGGCAATATCCAGGCGCTCGTCGTTGATGTCGGTAATCACCACATGGCGAGCACCCACGTGGCGCGCCACCGCAGCGGCCATGATGCCGATGGGGCCGGCACCGGTAATCAGCACGTCTTCGCCCACCAGATCGAACGCCAGCGCGGTGTGCACCGCATTGCCGAACGGATCGAAAATGGCCGCCAAGTCGTAGGACACTTCGTCGGGCAGCTGGAACAGGTTATACGCCGGCAGCGTCATATATTCGGCAAATGCGCCCTGGCGGTTAACCCCGACCCCGATGCTGTTGCGGCACAGGTGGCGCAGGCCGGCGCGGCAGTTGCGGCAGTAGCCGCAGGTCACATGGCCTTCGCCGGAGACGCGGTCGCCCACGGCAAAGCCTTCTACGCCTTGGCCGAGCTCGACGATCTCGCCGCTGTATTCGTGCCCGGTAATCATCGGCACCGGCACGGTTTTCTGTGCCCATTCGTCCCACTGATAAATATGCAGGTCGGTGCCGCAAATCGAGGTGCGGTGAATTTTGATCAGCACATCGTTGTAGCCAACCTCGGGCACCGGTGCTTCGATCATCCAGATGCCGGGTCGGGCATGGCTCTTGGCAAGCGCTTTCATGCAATTACCTCCAGTTCACGGCCGATGCGCGTGAACGCTTCAAGTGCAGTGTCAATTTGCGCTGGCGTATGCGCCGCCGACATCTGGGTGCGGATACGCGCCTGCCCTCGAGGCACCACCGGAAAAGAAAAGCCGATGACGTAGATACCCTCGGCCAGCAGACGTTCGGAAAACGTCGACGCCAGCCGCGCATCGCCCAGCATCACGGGAATGATCGGGTGATCCGCGCCGGCAAGGGTAAAGCCGGCCTGCTCTAGCCCCTGGCGAAAGCGGGCGACGTTATCCCACAGCTGACGGCGCAGCTTGCCGCCCTGCTCGACCATTTCGAGCACCTCAAGGCTTGCCGCCACGATGGGCGGCGCCAGGGCGTTGGAGAACAGGTACGGGCGCGAGCGCTGGCGCAGCCATTCAACGATCGCCCCGCGCGCCGCGGTAACGCCGCCCGACGCGCCGCCCAGCGCCTTACCCAGCGTGGTGGTGATGATATCCACGCGTTTTATCACGTCGTGGTATTCGTGGGTACCGCGCCCGCCCTCGCCCATAAAGCCGGTGGCATGGCAGTCGTCGATCATCACCATGGCGCCATAGCGCTCGGCCAGGTCGCAGATGCCGGTGAGGTTCGCGACCACGCCGTCCATCGAGAACACGCCGTCGGTGGCAATCATCTTGAAACGGGCACCGGCAGCGTCGGCCTCCTGCAAGCGCGCTTCCAGCTCGGCCATGTCGTTGTTGGCGTAGCGATACCGCTTGGCCTTGCACAGGCGAATGCCGTCGATAATCGAGGCGTGATTAAGCGCATCGGAAATTATCGCGTCCTCGGGGCCGAGCAGCGGCTCAAAAAGTCCGCCGTTAGCATCAAAACAGGACGAATAGAGAATCGCCTCGTCCATGCCCAGAAACGCCGCCAGCCTGTCTTCCAGCCGGCGGTGCTCGGCGTGAGTACCGCAAATAAAGCGCACCGAGGCCATGCCCAACCCCTGCTCGTGAAGCCCGCGCTCAGCGGCCTTTATCAGTACCGGATTGTCGGCAAGGCCAAGATAGTTGTTGGCACAGAAGTTGATCACCTCGCCTTGGGCCACGCGGATGCGTGCCCGCTGGGGTGACATCAGCTCGCGCTCGTGCTTGTAAAGGCCCTCTTCGTGGAGCGTATCGATCTGGTGTTTAAGCTGCGTCTGGAATGCCTGGGTCATACCGGGTCTGCCTCGCGCTTGTCTTCCTGGTGTGGAGACGGTGTGGAAATTTCGGGCGGGTGCTTGAGTTCCTCGCCATTAGGGCCTTCGTAGCGGCGCCCCCAGCCGGTAATCGCTGCCATCAGCATGATCGCCACCAACAGCCAGCCCTGAAACACAAACGGGAACACCTCTGTAGGTGCCACGCTTGGCAGCCAGCCATAGGTTTCCTGCATCAGCTGAATGGTCGACCAGCCCAGCAGCACCGGTGCGCCCCACGGGAAAATATAACCCAGCGCCGAGGTGACGGCATCGAGCATGTTGGCACGGCGATAGCGGTGAATGCGGTAGCGCTCGCCGAGCTCTCTGACGAAGGGTGCGGCGGCAATTTCAGCGGCGGTATTGATGGTAATCGCGGTGTTCAACAGCGCCACAATGCCCCAGATGGCGAGCTCTGCCCGGCGCACGGAGTCTTTTATCCAGCCCACTAGCTTGCCGGTTATCACCTCCATGGTGCCGCCCAGTTTGAGCAGATAGGCCGCCGCGACGATCAGCAAGATCAGAATCGCCATGTTGACGTAGCCTTTTACCCCCTGCACCAGCGCGCCGGTCATGACCGTGTCGGCGTTGGGGTCAAAGGCGATGAGGTCGCTCAGCGCGCCGGTGCCGGACAACAGGATTACCGGCACCGAGGCAATGATGCCCCAGGTTAATGACGTCAGCAGGTGCTGGCCGGAAAGCGCCAGCACCAATACCAGTGCAAAAGGCGCCAGCATCAAAAGCCCCATGGGCTCGGTGGAGCTCATCATCGCCTCAAGCGCTGCGGGATCAGCAAAGCTTACATCGCCCCCGCCACCGAATACGGCAAATAGAATAGCGGTCGGGATCGCCGCGCCGATAGAATACTTAAAGCGGCTGCGTACCACGCCGGGCACGTCTGCCCCTTGAGTAGTGGCAGAGACAATGGTGGTGTCCGACACCGGTGCCAGGTTATCGCCGAAAATCGCCCCGGAAAGAATCGCCGCAAACAGCATCGTCGGATCGCTGCCCACCGCTACGCCGGCCGGGTACATCAGGGTACAAAAGGCCACCGTAGTGCCGTAGCCGGTGCCCACCGCGGTCGAGAATATCCCCGCGAGGATAAACGTCATGGCCACAAACAGCCCGCCGGTCACATCAGAAACGCCGCCGAGCCATACCAGCCCCTCAACCAGGCCACCCACCTGCAGCACCTGAGCGAACATGCCGGCAAAAAACCAGGCGACGATCGCCACCACGCCCACCGGCTGGGTCATGCCCTCAAACAGCCCGTTGGCGTAGTCTGACCAGCGACTCGCGCAGAAGAACAGCCCCAGAATAATGCCGAACAGTGCGCCCATCACCAGGCCGATTTCCGAGGACAGCCCCATAACACTGGTGGTGATCGCCCAGATAACGAAGAAAACCAGCGGAACGGCGGCACCGAACGCGCCAAAACGAAACGACAGCGAGGCCACAGGCGGCTGCTCCGCCTGCTGCGGCGTTGTAGTTGTCTCTGCCATGCCATCCATCCTTGTCTGTTGTGATTATGAAATCAGGTCGGAGCTGGTGAAAATGCCCAAGGGAAAACAGCAATTTCCACCGGCTAAACGGCTATCAGCATCGTTTTTTTATAGTCACAGGAGTCAACGTAGAGGATATGCGCGATACAGGGAACCCCTGCCGTCTTGCACTATAGGCGTAGATGCTCGTTTTCCGTCAACGGCCAGACACAAAAAAAGCCGCCCCGAAGGGCGGCTTTTTACTGTTCTCTAACGCGTTGCTTTTAACCACTTTTCAATGGTGCCGACACCAGGAGTCGAACCCGGGACCTACTGATTACAAGTCAGTTGCTCTACCAACTGAGCTATGTCGGCGCTGGCGTTTCTTGAGAAATGAACGTTTGCTTCGGGCTGTTGCCTTTAGCGCTACGTCCAACAAGAAATTATTGTTGGCAACTGGCTGGGGTAGCAGGATTCGAACCTGCGCATGCCGATACCAAAAACCGGTGCCTTACCACTTGGCGATACCCCAACGATTGGTGGCCGGAGACGGAATCGAACCGCCGACACGGGGATTTTCAATCCCCTGCTCTACCAACTGAGCTATCCGGCCGCTGCCAACGGTGCGTATTAAACTAAAAGCTGCGCTTTTCGTCAATACCTTTGTAGAAATTTATTTAACTTCTGCCTTTCGTTTCCGCGGCTTATGTTCTACGACCGCCCCACCATGTGGCGTAGCCGCTAGGCTTCGGGCGGTACGTAGCCTTCGGCGCGGTCGGTCTCCTGGTTATCCAGAAAGCGCTCCATTTGCTCCATCAAGTAGGCGCGGGAGTCGGGGTCGAGCATATTCAAGTGCTTTTCGTTAATCAGGCGCGTCTGCAGCGCCTGCCATTCTTCCCACGCCGGCTTGGACACGTTTGCCTGGATATCCTGGCCTTTTGGGCCGGGCAGCGGTGGAAACGGCAGCCCCTCCAACTCTTGCTGATATTTACGACAGAACACCGTGTTGCTCATGGATAACTCCTTAAAGGGCAATAAGCCGGTTGGTCACGCCATAGGCTACGCGTCACCGGAAGTACTATCTACAAGGACTATTTATAAGGACTATCTACAGCCGCAGCCACCAAACGAAACGGCGCACGTTCTGCGGCGAACCCGGCTAGCAGGCGTTTAACCGGTGCGGCAAGCCCCAGCGCCGGCGGATGGTTAACGTCGTACCAGACGCCGCCTTCGCGCACCGCGCCCAGCCCATCGCAGCGCGCCGGCTGCGGCGTTATCTCCAGCCGAAAATGGCTGAACACGTGGGTGAACTCAGGCTGTGCCAGTTCGCGCTCAGGCGCGCGGGTATGCATTTCAAGCCAGTCGTTGAGCTGCTGCTGGGTGTCAAACTGCGGCAAACTCCAGAGCCCGCCCCAAAGCCCGCTGGGCGGGCGTTGTTCAAGCCAGACGCGGCCAGCGCCGTCGTGCAGCATCAGCATCAGCGTTTGGCGGGTAGGCAGCGCCTTTTTCGGCTTGGATTCAGGATAGCGCCGCTCCTCGCCCTGCGCGTAAGCCAGGCAGACGTCGTTGAACGGGCACCGCGCGCAGTCCGGCGTGCCGCGTTTACACAGCGTCGCACCCAGATCCATCATCGCCTGGGTGTAGTCGGCAAGCTTCTCGTCGGGCGTGTAGTAGTCGGATAATGCCCAGAGCTTACGCTCGACCTGGGGCCTCCCCGGCCAGCCGGCCACGGCGTGCAGGCGGGTGAGCGTGCGCTTGACGTTGCCATCCAGCATCACCGCCCGCTGGCCGGTGCTCTGGGCGATAATCGCCCCGGCGGTTGAACGGCCAATACCCGGCAGCGCCGTCAAGGCGTCCACGCTTGCGACCGGCAGTTCGCCGCCGTGCTCCGCCACTACGACCTGTGCGGCTTTGTGCAGGTTGCGCGCCCGGGCGTAGTAGCCAAGGCCCGTCCACAGGTGCATCACCGCGTCCTGCTTTGCATCGGCCAGTGCTGCAAGCGTGGGGAAGCGCGCCATGAAGCGCTCGAAATAGCCGATTACGGTGGCTACCTGAGTCTGCTGCAGCATGATTTCCGACACCCACACGCGGTACGGCGTGCGCGGCATTTGCCAGGGCAGGTCGTGGCGGCCGTGGCGCTCAAACCAGTCAAGCAGGCGCTGTTGAAAGCGCGCCGGCTCAAGCCTTGGCGCGGGCATGGCCGCCTGCGTGTGCTTACACATAAGGGATATCCAAAAACTTAGTCGAAGAGGCGCTTCAGGCCGTCACGCAGTTCTTGCGTCGCGCCCTCACCGAGTTTCTCATCGAGTTTTTCTTTAATGCGATTGCCGACTTCATCGCCCACAAGCCCGCTAACGTTGTCTTTAAAGGCGTCGCGGTCAATGTGGCACCATTCGCTGGAGTCTTTGCTGACATCGCCTTCGCAGCGCACCGGCAGCGCCAGCTTTTCCAGCCGCGGATTAACCCGGCAGGCGGCGTCGGCGGTGCTTACCAGCCGAGCTTGTGCCAGCGCGTCAATATGCCCGCGGCCAAGGTCATATTCGCCTTCACCGCGCACGTCGATACCGGGAATCGTCACTAGCATATCGTCGCTTCGCACCACGCCGTCGCGCACGGTAAAGGTGGCATCAACGTGCTCAAAACGGGTGTCCTTGTGCCACTCGCGGGACGTATTGCGACCTTCAAGCGCCGCTACGGCTTCGCACATCTGCTGGGATACGTTAACGCCGGCGATGGCTCCGCCGTTCAGCTCAGCCTTCGCGCTGCCGTTGAGCCGGCGCAGCAGGTCTTCGCGGGTGTTGCCCTGGGTTGTCAGCTCGCCGCTGGCGGTGAGCCGGCCACTCAGCGGGGCGTCTCGTTCGCCGAGGGCCTCAAGCAGCGGCGCCATTTTCACCTTGGCAACTTGCGGCGCCAGCGCCCACTCCAGCGGCGTTTCCTGGGCGTTGACGCTACCTGTGGCGCTGAGCGTGCCGTCGTAGAATCCGGCCTCAAACGCGCTGAGGCGCTGCGTGCCGTCGCGTCCTTGCAAGCGCAGCTGCGGCTTATCGAACGTCAGTCCGCCAAGGGACAGCGTATCAAGCGTAAGCGCGCCGTCCAGATCAAGCGTCGCTAGCAGCGGTTGGGGCACCAGCGTCTGCTGCTGCGCCAGCGCCTGGCGCAAAAACCCAAGGCCGGCCTGCCCGGAGGCTTTCGCGGGCAGGTAACGGTCTACGTTAAGGGTATCGCCGGTCAGGTCAAAGTCGAGCGAAGTGGCATCAAACGCAGCGGCAAGCGTGCCGGTCAGCGTAGTGTCATCCAGTACCAGCGAGAGCTGCGAAAAGCGTATTTTTTCAGCGTTGCCGTCTACCGGGCTGGTCAGTGCCACGTCAGAAAACGCGCCGGGATTGCGTGTATCCAGTGTCACGCCCATGCGGCCAAGCCACGGACGCAGCGACAGCGGCGCCAGCGTCATATTCCCTTCATAGCGGAAATCGTTCAGCCAGTTTTGCAGCCGCAGCCGGCCGCTGGCGCGCAGGCCGTCGGGGCCGGTGAGCTGCATATCATTAACGGTCGCGGTCTGCTCGGCCCAGTTGCCCTCAAGGGCAAATTTGAGCGCCAGTGCCAAGCCGCCATCCCAAGTGTCAGGATGATGCAGGGTGGCTTCCAGCACGCCGTCGGTGACGGATAGCCGCTTATCGTCCAGGCTCGCGTCAACGCTAGTCGCGCCCAGGCGCAGCGCCTGGGGCTTGTCGTCAGGGTTAAGACGGGTATTGGTGGTCAGGCTGGGCTTTTCCAGCACGAAACGATGCTCGGCAAGCGCCAGCTTGATACGTGTATCCAGGTTAATCTCGCTGCTGGTAGCCGGCGGGCGATCCAGCACCCGGGCATCCAGACTATCGTGCCGGTTAAGGGTAAACATGGCCTTGAGCGGAAAAGAGCGCTGAGGATTGACGTTATTGCCGGTGACGTTGAGTTCTTCAGCGTGCCAGAAGGTATCACTTTGGGTATCGCGGAAGCGGATGTCCGCGTTTTTGATCTGCACGCTGGCAATGCTAAGCGCCACGTCCCGACTGCCGGCATCAGCATTGGGGCCGGCACTTGCCGGTGCCAGCACGGTTTCAGCTTTTTCACCGCGCTCGGCCAAGCGCTCTAAAAGCGGCTCCCAATTGCCTTTGCCCTGTTCATCGCGGTGTAGGTTCAGGCGCATGCCGTCAAGGGTCAGGCCGTCCACGGCGATTTCTCCGCCCAGCAGCGACGCAAACGCCACGCTGACTTCGGCGCGGTCAACGGCGGCAAATGCCGGCGCCTCGGTGTCCTGCTCGGCAAGCCAGGCGCGCGCTTTCTCCACGCTGACTCCGATACGCGGATAAAACGACCACGACAGCGCGCCTTCAAGTTCGATATTCAGGCCGGTGTGCTCTTCGATCACGGCGGTGAGGCGCGGTTTAAAATCCTCCGGATCCAGAAAGGTGGTGACATAAACCACCGCGGCGACGGCCACCACGCCGAGGATCCCCACGGCGGCGAGTAAAATTCGCAGAAACTGCTTCATGACGTGCATCCCCGTGCTGCAAGTACGACACTGCTGTCATCAACTGGCCGGTAGCCAAGCCGCGATAACAGCATGCGGTCGGCATGCGACAGCGACGCGGTGGCCACGCGTAAATCGCGCTTCTGCGCGTTGGCCTGCTCGGCCACCAGCGCCATCAACCGCGTGCCGACACCACGCCGGCGGGTCGTTTGGCGCACGCAAAGATCAGACAGCCACCAGACGCCGTCACCGGCCTGGCTAAGCGCCACCGCGCCCAGCAAGCGGGCGTTGAACAACGCACAGGCAAAGCGGTGCCCAGCGCGAAGGTGCTGCTCGATAAACGGCTCTACCGCCGGCGCGGTCATGCGCTCGGCAGGCGCGTCGTGATAGATGCGTATCAGATCGCGCCGGGTTTGGGCGTCTTGTTCCCAGCGGGTCTGGTCAACGTGATGCAGTGTCACCGGCATGGTCTGTCGTCACCTTTCAGGCGTGTATTATCCGCGCATTGTAGCCGATAGGCGGGCCAATTCACTATAATGGTGGTTTTGGCGCAGGATCTGCCCTGCTCATCCGGTGGAATGCGTATTCGATGGACAGTGTGCGTTGCCACCGGCGTTCCCCTCAAATGCGCCTTAAGCGCAGGAGAAGCAACATGTCAGCGCGTATCGCCACGGTCAACCGTGACACACAGGAAACGCAGATCAAGGTTAGCGTTAATCTCGACGGCAAAGGCCAGCTCAAGTGCGAAACCGGGGTTCCATTTCTGGATCACATGCTTGATCAGATCGCGCGCCACGGTCTGATCGATCTGGATATTCACGCCGTCGGGGACACTCACATCGACGATCACCACACGGTAGAAGACGTCGGCATTACCTTGGGCCAAGCATTTGCCCAGGCCATCGGCGACAAGCGCGGCATTTATCGCTACGGCCACGCCTACGTGCCGCTGGATGAAGCGCTATCCCGCGTGGTCATTGATTTTTCCGGACGTTCAGGCCTTTTCATGGACGTCGAGTTCACCCGCAACGCGGTCGGCTCGCTCGATACCCAGCTGTTTTGGGAATTCTTTCAGGGCTTTGTCAATCACGCCGCGGTAACGCTGCACATCGATAACCTCAAGGGGTTCAACGCCCACCACCAAGCCGAAACGATTTTCAAGGCGTTCGGCCGTGCGCTGCGCATGGCAATGGCTGAAGACCCACGTATGGCAGGCCAGATGCCGTCGACCAAAGGCTGTTTATAAGGAGCACAGCATGACCATTGCCGTTATCGACTATGGAATGGGCAACCTGCATTCCGTGGCCAAAGCGCTTGAGCACGTCACCGATGAAAACGTCATCATCACGCGCGACCCACGCTGCATTCTCGGCGCTACTCGCTTGGTGCTGCCCGGCCAGGGCGCGATTCGCGACTGCGTGGGTGAACTTGAGCGTACCGAGCTGCGCGGGCTGGTAGACGACATTCTCGCCCGGCAGGGCAAGCCCCTGCTGGGTATTTGCGTGGGCCAGCAAATGCTTTTGGAGCACAGCGAAGAAAGCGGCGGCGTGACCTGCCTCGGCACGTTCAAGGGTGAGGTCAAATGCTTTCCCGATGCCATGCGCGATCACCACGGCGCGCGCCTGAAAGTGCCGCACATGGGCTGGAACCTTGTCGATCAGCGCCAAAAACACCCCCTGTGGGAGGGCATCGACAGCCACGAGCACTTCTATTTTGTGCACAGCTACTACGTGGAAGCGACGCAGGAGAGTGACGTGTTCGGCACCACTCAGTATGGCCACATCAACGCTCACGTCGCCATTGGTCACGAGTCGACCTTTGCCGTACAGTTTCACCCGGAAAAAAGCTCTCGCGCCGGCCTGCGGCTGCTGGAAAACTTTGTGACCTGGTCTCCCTGAGTCTGGTCGCCCGGGTTCTGCACTTGGGCGCCTCAAGAAGGTAAAAACCATGCTAGTCATCCCCGCGATTGATCTTAAAGACGGCCAGTGCGTACGCCTGAAGCAAGGCCGCATGGACGACGCAACGTCCTACGGCGACGACCCCGTCGCCATGGCCGCGCGTTGGGTCGAGGCCGGCGCCCGCCGCCTGCACCTCGTCGACCTTAACGGTGCCTTTGCCGGCCAGCCGGTCAACGGTGAGGCGGTCACGGCGATTGCCCGCGCCTACCCGGATCTGCCGATTCAGATCGGCGGCGGCATTCGCAACGCCGACACCATCGAGCACTATTTAAATGCCGGCGTTTCCTACGTCATCATCGGCACCCAGGCGGTAAAAGAGCCGGCATTTGTCGGCGAAATGTGCCGCGCTTTCCCCGGCCACGTTATCGTCGGGCTCGATGCCCGCGACGGCTTTGTGGCCACCGACGGCTGGGCCGAAACGTCCACTATCAAAGCCACTGAGCTTGCCAAGCGTTTTGCCAATGACGGCGTGTCGTCAATCGTCTACACCGACATTGCCCGCGACGGCATGATGCAGGGCGTCAACGTCGAGGCGACCGCGGCGCTCGCCCGGGACGGCGGCCTGCCGGTCATCGCCTCGGGCGGGGTGACCAACCTTGATGACATTCAGGCACTCTGCAAGGTCGCCGACAGCGGCATTTTGGGTGCGATCACCGGCCGTGCGATTTATGAGGGCAGCCTCGATGTGGCCGAGGCCCAACGCCTCAGCGACCGGCTAACCGGAGAAGACGCATGAGCCTTGCCAAACGCATCATCCCCTGCCTGGACGTCGACGCCGGGCGCGTCGTCAAAGGCGTTAATTTTATCGGCATCCGCGACGCCGGCGATCCAGTGGAAATCGCCCAGCGCTATAACCACCAGGGTGCCGACGAGATCACTTTTCTGGACATCACCGCCAGCCACGAAGGCCGCAATACCACGATTGATATGGTCGGACGTATCGCCGGTGAGGTGTTCATTCCGCTGACCGTTGGCGGCGGTATCCGCAGCTGCGACGATATTCGCACCATGCTCAACGTCGGCGCAGACAAAATCGCCATCAATACCGCCGCGGTCACGAATCCGGAGTTTGTGCGCGAAGCCGCCGAGCGCTTTGGCAGCCAGTGCATCGTCGTTGCTATCGACGCCAAGCAGGTATCCCAGGAAGGCGAAACGCCGCGCTGGGAAATTTTCACTCACGGCGGACGGCGCCCTACCGGCCTGGACGCAGTAGAGTGGGCAAAAAAAATGGTCGAGTACGGCGCGGGCGAGCTTCTTCTCACCAGCATGGATCAAGACGGCACCAAGGCCGGCTTTGATCTGGGTCTGACCCACACCATTGCCGAGGCGGTCAGCGTGCCGGTGATTGCTTCAGGTGGGGTGGGCAACCTTGATCACATGGTGGATGGCGTGCTCAAGGGCGGTGCTGATGCGGTGCTCGCTGCGAGTATTTTCCACTTCGGCGAATACACCATTCCCGAAGCGAAGCGCTACATGGCCGAACGCGGTATCGAGATGCGGCTCTGACACTCCCCGCCCGCCGCGCTTTGCGCTTTGGCCGAGGGTTCTTGGGTCGCCCCGAGAACCTTCCTGCTTCAACACGCCTTCACTAGGCAGCGGCTAAGCCGCTGCCCCCGATCCAGTCGCTCCACAGGCTAACCCCGCCAGTCCGGCGGTTCGAATATTCTTGGCCGCGTTAACGTCGCGGTCGATGGCTTGGCCACAGCACTCGCAGTGCCAGTGGCGCAGCGATAGCGGCAGCTTTTCAACCTTGTGCCCGCAACCGTGGCACATCTTGCTGCTAGGCAACCATTGGCTCACTGGCACCAGTTGCCGGCCTGCCCATTCCGCTTTATAGATGAGCTGGCGCACGAACTCGCCCCAGCCCGCATCGCTGATGGCCTTGGCCAGCGACCTGTTTTTGATCATGCCGGTGATATTCAGCGACTCAACGCAGATAACTTGGTTTTCGTTGATGAGCGTTCGGGTCGCTTTGTGGATGGCATCGCGGCGGCAGTCGGCAATACGGGCATGTAGCCGCGCCACCTTTTGGCGCAGCTTGTTGCGGTTGTTTGAGCCCTTTTTCTTCTTGGCCAACCGGCGTTGCAGGTACGCCAGCTTGGCCTCATAACGCATGAGGTGGCGGGGATTGCCGGATTTCGCGCCGTCGTGGGTGATGAACAGATCGGTCAGCCCCAGATCAATACCCACGGTTTTTGGTGTGATGGGTAGCGTTCTGGGTGTGAACTCGCAGAGGCAACTGACGAAGAAGCGGCCAGCGCGGTCTCGTGAGATGGTGATGCTGGAGGGCGCGCTAGCTAGCGGACGGCTCCAGCGGATCGGTAGCGGCACCTTCGTCTTAGCAAGGGTGATCTCGCCGTCCCGATAGCGAAAGGCCGCTTTCGTCAGCCGGATCGACTGGCGGCCATCCTTACACTTAAAGCGCGGGTAGCGTGCCCTGAGCTTGGGATTGAAGAAATTATCGAACGCGGCTTTTTGATCCCGCAGGGTTTGTTGCAGAATCACGCTGGACACATCTTTCAACCAGGGGTATTCGGCTTTCAAAATGACCAACCGCTTTTCCACTGCTGAATGCGATACTGATTCGTCCCGCTGCTGATAGGCCTCCGTGCGATAATCGAGGGTGTTATTCCAGACAAACCGCGCACAACCGAACGACTGTGCTAGCAGCAAAGCCTGTTCGAGAGTCGGGTAGAATCGCTCTTTGTAGGCACGTTTCGTCATGCTGTATATTTATCAGGTATGAGGGGGTCATATCAATACAAGCACCGCTGTGCGGTGCGCACTTATATCACCGCCCGCATTGGGCGATGCTTTACGGGCAATTTGGTAAAATGGCTGCCGGCGGTCATTCAAGCGTTAGTCCGAGGTTACTCACCCCGTCATTTTTGCCCAACCGGCGGACGTCCTTAAGCAAAGCTTTGTCGAGCGGCTGAGAAACAGCATCCAGCACCGCGTCCTGAAAGCCGTTTTCGTCTTCGGTGAGCGGATGATCGCGGATTAAAAGCGCTAATCTCTGGGCATCTTCTTCACCTTCGGTCAATTCGATGAAGGCGCGCACC
>Ga0208135_100426_pt1 | contig 26217 bp, 32 predicted proteins | sample AntDeeMetag02WF5_FD_184757 | JGI IMG/M metagenome (GOLD analysis project Ga0208135, IMG submission 184757) | Saline lake microbial communities from Deep Lake, Antarctica - Antarctic Deep Lake Metagenome 02WF5 (SPAdes) (version 2) | ecosystem: Environmental > Aquatic > Non-marine Saline and...
ATGAGGTCGGTGAGATCGTCTGGGATGGTGGCAGTAGTTCGGGACATACCTTCACTCAACACATGGGCTTCATACATTATATGAATTGTGCCGCACCAGCGCTTTCTTTTCTTAGTGCCGACTTATCAGAGAAGTCGTCACCGTTCAAACGAAGATACCCCCTGAGACGGCCTGATCGTCCGGTCACACCCCACTGTTTCTGATGGTAAATAGATATATAGTGAAAGCTTGTTGGACGAGTTACTATGCGACTGGAGGCGACCGCAAAAGCGGACGAATACAAAGTCTGGATGACCGACGCCGAACTCGACGAATTGCGGCGGGCTGCAATGAACCATCGTGACGATCTCATCATTCAACTCGGTGGTTACGTCGGCCTCCGTGCCTTCGAAATTCCGCAAATCTGCCCAAAGCACGTGAAGCGGACACCCGACGGTGATCACTACCGGCTCCGAATTCCAGAGGGGAAGGACACGTCTGGAAACGGCGGGAAACCACGCGATGCCTACCTCCCCACGGACGTCGAGGGCGACATTCACCGCTACCAGAATTCCGAAGATATAGCGCCAGACGATTCATTAATCAATCTCACCGAACGAGGTGTCCGAGACGTTGTGAAGCGTACCGCCGAGCGTGCGGTCGAGGAAACCGGCGATGAAGACTATCAGTACGTCAGTTCTCACGATCTCCGCCGTCGCTTCGCTCAGCGACTCCTCGTTGATCGTCAGATGAACCCCCGGGTCGTGATGGCCGTCGGCGGCTGGGATAGCTTCCAAGCCATCGAACCGTACCTCAACGCCCCGACGGCCGAGGTCGTCAACGACGCCTTCGAAGAGGCCGGTCTGGCATGACCCTCCGCAATTGGCTTCAAGACCTTCGGATGGAGTGGCGTCGATGGCGACGGTCCAGTGCCTCCTCTCAGGTGTTCACGGCGAAGATCGAGAAGCGAGAGGTCGCGTCCCTAGTGACAGCCTACGAACGTACTGGACGCGACGGCATTTTCTCCTGCAGTAACGGAGAGATCAACTGGAACTGGCTCCAGAACGGTGAGAAAGCATGACTGCGCCAAACGCAACGCACGCTATCACAGATGACGGAAGAGTGTTTCTCAACCGTCTTTGTGACGCTTGGAGTGGAGAAAGAAGAGAACTGCAGACGCTCGTTGATGACCACGGCCTCCAGTTGTTCACAGGCGGGAGTAAAGGTCGTGAAATCGTGCCGGTCCCAGACAAGTACATCACGGACTTCTATTTCGACGGATGGGAACACGAGACGTTCTATGTCGCCAAAATCTGTGGGATACCCAATCCACAGAACTATCGAGAAGTCCATATCTGGAATCAAGCCTACGGAGGCAGTGATTCTGATCTCTTTGCTCCCGTTGACGCCTGGGACCCCGAGTATCGGTGGATAGTGATGAAGCGCGTCACTCCCGTTTCGCCGATTTCGGGCGATCTCGCTTACGCTCAGAACGGTCAGGAATACTTTGTTGATGAAGATGCTCCAGAGCAAATCGAAACCTGGCTTGAGGACGAGGGGTGGCGTGTCGAAGATGCTGCTGAGAACATCGGCTTTCACGAAGAGCAGGAATACATGTGTCTCTTCGATTACGGCGGTGTCCATCCGCTTGACGGCGAAATAGAGTATCCTGCCGTCGTTCAGAATGCTGTTGAGGACTACAATCAACAAGGACAGGACTCCCAGTAGGATTCATGAATCGCTTCAACCGTCACCCAACCAAGGAGTATAGCGAGTTCAAGAAGACCGTACAGGCGTACGCTGACGCCGACCACGAGCCCGGAGAGGACGTCAATCGAGCGCTGGCAGATGCGCTAAGCGACGACCTCCGCGAGGGGTTCTGCCGGTACTGGGGCGTCAAGGAAGAATCTGACGGGCGGGCCTGCATCCGTCGTGTCATCACTGGTGAGACCGAGTGCACATGTAGCGACACACGCTCTTGGGTAGATCGAGAGAAGGAAACCATCGGTGATAGTGACGACCCACCTCACTCAGCTCCGCATGAAGATCACGCGGAACTCTGGCTGAGTGAAGACGGAGATCCCGTTCTCTACTCAATGCACGTAAGCAGCTTGGAGGTTTCGTCGGTCTCGAAGACAGCAGCCGGTGAGGGAAGCCAGCTTTGGAACGGCTGGTTCGATGTTCTGGAATTTGCGCAGCGGTGGGGACTCGAACTCGGCGTTACGCCCTGGAGCCACTACCACACCTTCTCACGCGTGAATGTCGTCTTCTACAGTCCCGAGTGGGCGCGTGAACGGAGCAAGTGACCTTATCCATCACACTACTAGCTGAATCTGTAACTCCCCAGAGCCAGAAATCCCAAACAGTCAGGATGGGGGACCGTACCAGGGGAAGAGTGTGTGATCACACGGACTAACCAGCTGGCTTCCCGGTTCCACCACGAACCGGGATGGGGAGGGGAGTCACTCCAACAGGGATCGCCGCGAACGATCCCTGTCGACACGACCCTGCACGCACCGTTGTAAATACTTGGATACTCACTCAAATTCTCATGTACATGAGTACGTACGTAGCAACGTACGTGCGAATAAACACGGGTACGTACGTAGACACAGACGGGAAGACGGACCGACTGGCTGACAGACTCACAAATACACGAACAGACGTGCCTTCGACTGCACACCTTGTTTCTAGTGTTCGCCGCCGGGACGCTTTTGCCCTTCCACGAAGCTGTCGACACATGCTCCGACGTTCATACCTCTCGCTCCTTTCCGTACTGCCAACATCCTCAATCATTCCAGAAGAACTCTCACAGTCCAACGACCCGCCGGCACTCCCGAATGAAGGCGACATGTGGTTCTGGTATTATTTTTTTGTGGCAACTACACGGGAACGGGGACTAGCCACCGAGGGGTCTCGGAAACACGTAGTGAACGAAATGGATCTCACTACGCTCAGCGACGCGGAAGCCCTTCGAATCCTTGAACTAGCGAGTGACGGGGAGTATGAGACCGACGACATGCCTGACCAGTGGCAACGAATGTTTGACAAGATCGACCAGGTTGAGTTTGTCTGACTCCGGTCTCTGAACTCTGGAACATACTCAGCGAAGTAGTTTTACTGACTGAGGGATGTCGACAAACATGCAGCGACGCTCGCTCCTCAACACACTCGGAACACTCCCGTTCATACCGGGAACAGCGACCCGCCTCACCGCTCCCCCCATCCCGCACGACGAGGATTGTATGTTCTGGTGGAGATACGTGCAGCACGCAATCAAACTCAGTGACCCGAAGTACTGCACCGACAGGTACCTCAGCATGGTCATGAAGCGATCACAGCTCGACCACACGAGTGATAATGAAGCGAAACGTGTGGTTCGAGCGGCGTTCCGCGGTGCGTACGACGAACGCGACGTGCCCGTCGAACACCGACCCTCCGACTGGTCGATTTGAACTCAGTACCCAGGCTCCTATGAGACGCAGCGGACAATACTGATTCGTGTAACGGGGGGTGTCCGGAATTATTCTGGGTTTACAGGCCCTGTAGAACCCTATTACAATAGATAAATGATTGCAAATAAATCAACAGGAACGTGGTGGGGACAGTTAGCTTGGGGGTGCGCGGAATCCAAATGAAAACGGGTCTCCGTCAGGCGTTTTCTATGAAATCGGTGGTTAGACCGTGTCCCAAATGATAATACGAGGGAAGAGACCATGAGAAGCCAGTTAACTACGAAATTAGATTAGATGTGGTTTTTCTTCAGTGCTTGATGGGACGATTAGATCTTGTCTCAAATAATGATGTGCCGAAGACAGGGACACCCCACCCTGTCCGCATAATCTGAGTAGGATGTCTGCAAAGAGGTGAGGTGGTGACGCTCCCACCCCCCACCGTGTCCGCGTAATTCACCGGGGAGACCGTCAGATACACTGCTGCACAACGATTTAACAACAAGCCTAGTTATCATCGTTGTGCTATGTGTCTAGTACGGATTTGGTTTCATTTCTTGTAACTTAGTTCTTTGCCTGAATTAGAGCTTGTTCTCCTTCAGTCAGGGCAGGGGTGCTTTCACAGAGATTATCCGGACACAGTGGGGTGTGGGGGTTCTTATTAATTCGAGTATGCGGACACACTGGACACGGGGGTTTTATAACGTGTTCCTACATTGGTGCCGAATATCATGGACGACGGTACTGGTATCGCCAACAACCCATACGGCAGCACCGTTGAGATCTTTGCCGACGAATCCGTGCTAAAGGAAGATTGGCAGCCGAAAGAACTGCCTGAACGTGAAGATGAACTTGAAGAGATTCGAAATTCACTTGCGCCAGCTACCCGCGGCGTAAATGCTCACAACCTGTTTCTCTACGGCAAAACCGGTCAGGGGAAAACCGTCGCTATCGACCATGAGCTCGATTTGCTGAAAGAATTCGCAGCCGGGACCGACAAGCTCGAACTCAGTGTTGTCAAAACCAGTGCCAACAACCAGTCTACGTCCTACCAGCTCGCCGCACACCTCATCAAGGAAATTCGAGGCTCAGGGAAGAAACCGAGTGGTATTGACCAGCAATCGATGTTTGATCTCCTCTATGACGAACTCCGCGGCCTCAACGAGACGATCATCATCGTCGTCGATGAAATCGACAGTATCGGTAGTAACGATGATCTGCTGTATGAACTCCCACGTGCCAGGAAGAATGGGCATTTAGAGAACCACTGGATCTCCGTAATCGGGATCAGCAACGATCTCGAATTTCGGGACAACCTCTCACCGAAGGTCAAAGACTCACTATACGACAGCGAAATTGAGTTCGCTCCCTACAACGCCAATCAACTCACTTCTATTCTTGAACGTCGTGCCGAGCGTGCGTTCATTGACGGTGTTCTCGCCGATGACGTCATCCCACTCTGTGCAGCTTTCGCAGCACAGGACGAAGGGTCAGCACGACAAGCAATTCGGCTGCTGTACAAGGCCGGTGAAATCGCATTAAACAATGAACAGGAGGCCGTGGAGGAATCACATGTGCGCGAAGCACGCGACATCTTGGAGCGCAAACGCATTGAAGAGGGGATGCGCTCCTTGACGACGCAGGATCAATTCGCACTGTTGTCTGTCGTTGCACTGGAAACCGCTGAAGAAACACCAGCTCGTACACGTCAAGTGTATCAAAAGTACAAATCAATCGTCACTCGTCTGGACTCGAATCAGTTGGTCGAACGCAGGGTGCGTGACCACTTGCAATCACTCGGAATGCAAGGATTTCTCATCGCAGAAACTCGGAATAGAGGCATTCAGGGTGGGAATCACTACCGATTCGAGTTGAAAACAGACTTAGAAGCTACGTTAGAGATCTTGAGTGAGGATAGTCGTATTGACGAGGTTGTTGAGGATCTTGTCGATATTGCAACCGCGAACGGCCTCATCTAACGCAGCGCGACGTAACGACACCGTCGTTTTTGTCGGCGGAGCACCTTCTACTCGGCATGAACGACGAAGAGCGCGAACCGACCACTGAGGAACTCCACGATGCCGGTATCCATCTGACGCCGGGAACCACGAAGTCCGACGTCGTGGTGTTTCTTTACAGAAATACCGAGTCCAAGTACACGCCTTCTGAAGTCAGCGAACACTTAGACATCTCTCACGGTACCGCTGTGACCATTCTCAAGTGTCTTTACGAAGCACGGCATATCGGGAAAACGGGAGACGGTTGTTACCATGCTCTCGAACACCGCGAAGACCTCCGACGTTACGTCGCAGGGCTTGATCAACTGAAACAGATATTCAACCAGACAATATCTAGGTCACTCTAAATGAGAAGCGCGGGGTGCGTTCACTGTGAGGGGTCTGAGCCAGTAATATTTCGAAAATCTGTATCAATCTCTTGGCATCCGAGATGCGTGATTTTGTAGAACGTTTGTCGTCCATCACCATCTTCGGGCGCACCTGTCCGGGCAACCAGACCAACATCGACGAGTTCTCCAAGGTGGTGGCTGAGATCGAAGCTGTCATCGTCGATAGCAGCAGCGAGCTCTTTGCGAGCCACTTCCTCTCGTTCCCAGAGTAGAAACAGGATCGCGTATCGTCGCTCATCACCGAGCGCCGCTTTGCGGGCAGTGTGGTCCGCGAGCGTGCCCATACTGTCGTCGAACAGTCGCTGGTCAACATACTGTTCGAGATCCTCCTCATCCGGATCTGGCGTCGTGTGGGCGGTTTCAGCGGCCATCGTTACGTGGACGTACGGTGAGCTTCTATATGAGACTGACGGTTATAGAGAATACTTTCTTTGTTTCTAACCGTCACTTTCGGCGGGTTTCCGCACTCGATGGACACCTCTTTGACGTCCCAAAACAGTGCAGAACACAATGTTTGACGGCGAAACGAATTTCCAGTACAACGAACGCCCCATCTCCGATATTCTTGCAGAACAAGCCCCTTCACCTCCGAAATTCAGCACCCACAACGACTTCACCGTCTACGTCATGGGCCCCTACACCGCGTTTAATGCTGAAGTTGCCTATGATGATGCCGACTCACTCCGAACTCCGTTTCAGAACGACCCACTCTTCGATCCAGACAGGCACATCACTAACGATGGCAAGGGCGATATGGAACAGGCACTTCGAGACTTCTGTACGGACCTCCGCGAGAACCTCAATTGTCGCGCATTCATTGCCACCGATATTGACATCCCAACACACGAACAGGCCGAGGGACAGAACAAAACCCGTAGCGATGACGAACCTGTTGTAGAGGGGATGGATCCACTCGCTCAATCAGTTGCATTCGCTGCCCACAGCGACGCCGTCATATTCCTGTTCACACAAGGCGGCCTCACAACTGGAGTGGGTACTGAAACCGGCGGTATCCTCGGTGAATTTCACCTCCGTCGAGGGAATCCAGCCCTCACGCACAAGCCCGGTCAACGAATCGGTCTCTATCTGGATGAGAGTTTCAGCAGTGCCACTATCGACGAACTCCCGAAAGGCTACGACATCCAATACGACTCGTTCTCTACAAAAAGCGACCTTCACGAGAAAGCCCGCAACTGGTTCGATAGTCTTGACCGGGAAACACGCGATACAGACCTCCCAGTATTCATTCCCGGTGAAACCTACTCGTCTGATACTGACAGCTAACCACAAGATGGTCAAGAAGGGCGATTGTACTGTCGCAAACCCCTTTCCTGTGCGAATACGCAGATAGAAGATACATTCGACGGTCGGCTATTACACTCATTCACTAAAACACTGATAGAACGGCGAGCAACGAGTATTATACGCGATTTACATTCGACACCTTGAGTCGTCTACTTCCCTTGTTTTATCAGGCCATTTCGGGATTCACCACACCCCTCGTTTGGAGTGAGCTCTCTCTGAGACCCGAAAGACCATGAGTTAGTACTTAGTCGTAACAGTATGGCGAACCAAATCAAATCATCGGGGGCAGATGGCCTTGCACTCCAGGTCACGAAACCGGCGCGATCTGGAGGTTTCGTTGAGGAAGATGGTGATGGGGACGCGACTTACCTCGCCAAGGTTCGAATATTCGCATTCGACTCTCTCCTTCTCGTCATCAATCTCGACGCCGTATCGACAGAGCAAACCTCCGAACTAGTGGCTGCTGCAACGCGAGATACAGAGAGCATCTACCGAGCGATGGACGCAACCGTCCAAATCGCTGGACACGGGTATCAAATTCAACTCCCACCGGCGGAAGACGCAGGATTCAGTGAAGGTGATCGTGCTCCCTGCTCTTCCGCACCTGGTCTCCTTCTCATCGCCAGAGATGATAGTACGTCTGCAGGGACAACTGCCAGTCGCCTTGCTCAGGATATTGCTACAATTCGCCGTGAGCAAGTAGTTTAACCACCGGTGGCTCTGTTGAAATCCGATAGTTCGACACCTTTCCTACTGAAACAGCTGTTAAGTAGGTGTGCTTATCGAACGAACATCCCGATCACAGTAATCACGCCACCTAATAGCATCATCAGGCTACTCCGGAAAATAAACCGGGCGAAAATAGCTACTTGGATACCTAAAACCATCATCTTTAGACCTATAATTGACATCTGAGTGGGTTCAGACACACCGCATAGTTTCTTCACCATTTGTTTAAAATCTCTGAATAGATCACTCCATCATCTCATCACGGGGAATGGCCTGTAGTCAATACACGCTCTGTACTTACCGTTTGTCAGGAGTCGCAAAAAGAGTATGCGAACTGTTCTATGACACCCTCACTACAATATTGCCAATTAGAAGCCTTACTGACTCCTACGTCCTTCTATGCGCCTCATCATTGAATATCCTCCAGAAGGGTGTAATCACCATCTTCGGCAAGAATCCACATCGTTTCCAGTTCCTCGTCGGTCGCATCCAATGGATAAAGCACGCACTCGTTGGCCGAGCGTGGATTGTCTATTACAACAGCGCCCAATTCACTACGGCCAGCTACCCCTTTATCAGGAGGTGTCGTGTCGTGAGAGTGTATCATAGTTAGGAAGGCAGTGGGTTATCTGGTGGAGGGTGCGTTTGAACGGCTTGTTCGAGGCCGCCCAGTAGCAAGTCAATCGCGTTTTTGTGTGCCTCTTTCTGGCGGTGGATATAGGACGGGCGAACCGGTTGTGCATCGTAGGGATCAAAAGCGCCGTATGGCACGTTGCCCTCCTGTTCGAGGAACTCACGTATTTCGAGCAGTAACGCATGTAGGTGGATGAGTTCTTGGATTTTCACGATGCAATGCACCACATCACTTACGATAAAGCATTTTGCAATGTTTTCTTGGTGTAGTAATGTTGGTGACGCCCCTGATCAGGCAGCGGACATATGAAATCGCCCTTCAGTAGATTTGGCACGATTTGGAACGAGTAGACCGACACTTGACTTACACCGGAAGTAATCGAGGAGCGAAACCCGTCACCAACTCACTCCCGATACCCGAGCAACCGAAGCCCGTTCAACGAAACGAGAACTGTAGAGCCCTCGTGGCCAACGACTGCCAGTGGAAGCGGGATACCTCGGAGAAGGATCGTGCCGACCATAAGTGCAATCGCGCCGAACGCAATGGTGAGATTGACAATGAGTGTCCGACGCGTCTTCCGTCCCAGTCCTAGAACGTAGGGAATCTTGCTGAGATCGTCGCCCATCAGCACCACATCGGCGGTTTCGAGCGCGACGTCGGTCCCCGCGCCACCCATCGCTACGCCGAGGGTCGCTGTGGCGAGCGCCGGTGCGTCGTTGACACCGTCGCCGACCATCGCCACGTTCTCATATCGCTCAACCAAGTCCTCGATAGTCGCCACCTTTTCCTCTGGCAGGAGTTCAGCCTGTACTTCATCGATGCCGACTTCGTCGGCGATTTGTTGTGCGACGCGCTCGTTGTCGCCTGTCAGCATCACGATGTGCTCAACCCCGAGTGAGCGGAGGTCGTCGATCATCTCGGCAGCGCCCGGTCGAACCGTGTCAGTGAACGCGAGCCATCCCAACACGGTGATGTCGCCATCGTACTCTCGGGCGACCAGGACGCTCGTCTTTCCCTCCGACTCTAGTTCTCTGAGCTGGTCTAACCCTGGTTCGAGACCGTGGATTGGTGCGTCTCCGACCACGGTCTCGAAGTAACTTCGATTTCCGATGTGGATGCTCCCGTCTGCAACATCAGCTTGGACTCCCTTCCCAGCGACTGACTGAAACCCCTGTGCGCTGGGTACGTTCAATGACTGCTCTTCTGCCGCCGTCACAGTCGCGCGAGCGAGATGGTGCTCCGACCGGGCTTGCACCGCGGCTGCGAGTGAGAGCAAATCGTCGTCAGTTATTGCACCGTCATCCACGCCCTCGCGGACGAACACGTCGGTCAACTGCGTATCGCCCTTCGTGAGCGTTCCAGTCTTGTCGAACGCGACCGCGTCGATATTCGCTGCCGCCTCCACATGCTCACCGCCCTTGAATAGGACGCCCTGCCTGCCGCCGGAAGCAATTGCTGAAAGGACCGCCGCGGGCGTCGAAATGATAACTGCACACGGCGAGGCGGCGACCATCAGCGTCATCGCGCGGTAGAACGTACCGGTGAACTCGCCACCGAGCGCAAGTGGAATCGCAATCGCTGCGATGGTGAGCGCGAACACACCGAGGACGTACGGTTGTTCGAGACGGTCGATGAGTCGCTGTGTCGGGGCCTTCTCGCCCTGCGCGCGTTCGACCATGTGGATGAGGCGGCTGATCGCCGATTCGTGAGCCTGCCGAGTGACTTCGATTTCGAGACTTCCGCTCTCGTTGATGGTCCCACCGAATACCTCGTCACCGCGTTCCTTCGGAACAGGCACCGACTCACCGGTGAGCGACGCTTGATCGACTGTCCCCTCACCGGACGTGACGACGCCGTCGAGCGGGATTTTGTCGCCGGGCCGGACGACGAACACATCACCGATGGCGACGTCGTCGATGGGAACCGTCACTTCCTCGCCGTCCCGCAGGACCTGCGCTTCGTCCGGTCGCATCTCAACAAGAGATTTGATCGCCTGACGCGAGCGCCCGATCGCGTAGTGTTGGAGCGTGTTCGACAGCGAGAACAGGAAGAGGAGCATCGCGCCCTCGAACGGGGCCCCGATCGAGAGCGCACCGAGCGCTGCGACGATCATCAACAGGTCGATATCGACCGCGCGGTGACGGAGTGTCTCGATTGCGCCTTTGAGCCCGTACCAGCCACCGAAGACGTACGCGACACCGTAGCCGGCCCACATGAGAAGTGGCGGGCCGTTGAGCCACCCCGTCAGGAGACCGGTCACCATGCCGAGCAGCGTCAGACCGACGAACACCGCCTCCCGTTTGAGCTCCGAGCGAGAGGTCATCTCGTCGGGTGCCGTGTCGGGCTCGTCCTGGATCGAGACGTCACGCTCACGGACTGCCTGTCTGAGCGTTTCCTCGGAGGTGACGCTCTCGTCGTAAGTGATCTGAGCACTCCCTGTTCGGAACGAGAGATCAACGTCGTGGACACCAGGTGTCTTCCGGAGGTGACGTTCGAGTGCTCGCGCCCCTGCTTCGCCACGACCGCCTCGTCGTTCGATCTGGACAGTACACGTCGATAACGGGGGTGATTCAGTAACAGTCACGTGCGCTCTCCATACTCTATGTGTTGATTTTGCATTGTCAGTATTTTACTGTATCCTCGTCTGACCGCACGCGAGAGCGTATTCTCGGCCCACTGGAGCGGCCTCCTGTCTGTCTGGTCCGAACCACTCAGCTGATGATCGTCACCGGAATCCGTGCTCGGCGGGTAACTGTCTCGGCGACGCTTCCGAGAATCGCACGATCGATTCCAGATCGGCCGTGGCTTCCCATGACGATTTGATCGATGTTGTGTTCCTTAGCATATTCGACAATCTCTCGCGCCGGCTTGCCGACTTCCGTGACAGTCTTGAGGTCGAGATCTTGATCTGCTGCGAGATCCGTGGCTGTCGTAAGAACGGCCGTTGCTCGCTTTTGAGCATTGTCGTACCAGTCATCTGCGACTGGAAGGCCGCCAGCCTCAACGTCAATAACCGAGTCAATCGGATTGATGACGTACATCGTAGTGATGGTTGCGTTCGGGAAGTTCTCAATCGCATATGTGAGCGCACGCTCGGAGAGGGGTGACCCATCAAACGCGATGAGAACGTTATCAGGCATATTGATAGAGTATATGGTGGATTGAAATGAGCGTACTGTTCTGGACACGGAGGCTCTGTTGAAATCGTCTTCTGTAGGCATATGCCGGCGAGAAACAGCTGATCGCTGAAGACTACGGGTGAATCATTCGGCTGTTACAGTCTGATAGACAGCGGCCCCGGAAACGAGTGCGATTATCAATCCAGCACCCGCCCCAATTGTGATTCCTATTGAGATTTCTCCGTCCATGATCAGCGCCATCACTATCCCCCATCCGGCCCCAATACCTACCCCGATACCGATTCCCGCACCGATCGCCTTCGAGCGAATCGATTCATCTGCTGCACTCATCGTAGAAGAACCTACAGTCCCTGCAATTTTCACTGTTCCGCACAGATCACAGTCCGAACTGTGTCTTACCGGCTCTGTTGAAATCCTATTCGTTCGATACTTCTGGCGCTGAAACAGCCGTTAGGTAGATATGCATACTGAATGCCGGAAATCAGCTTACGTGTTCCTTCAGACTCCATTTTCAGGCATTTCATCAGCAAAGTCCCCGAGGAATTCAAGAAGTGGCCTTATCCCCTCGAATTTTGGCCCTTTTGCTATTTTATCTGTGTTTTGGTCCCAAACGATGTAATTATCATCTGCTAATCGAGGAAGGTGATTATGATACAACTGTATTTGTGATTCTTCCGTATCATCCTCAATAGTGGCTGGTATTTCTACACCACCATCTGTCTGAGGAGAGCGGTCAAGTAACTCAAGAAGGATCTGGCGACGTTGACTGTTCGATAAAACTCTGAGGAACTCGTCCATATTCCTTCAACAAGAAGCGAAGCCGAAAGGGTAGTGCCAACACATCTTGGGCTTTTCTGCTTAAACGACATATGTGATTACAAACGAGATATGTGCTTACTGAGTTCAACATCGGTTATCTCGAACCGAGCCCCACCAGTAGTTCCCTCAGAAATCGTTATCTCCCATCCATGTGCTTCAGCTATCTCCTGGACAATACTCAGACCAAACCCTGTTCCGTCTGTCGAGGTGGAGTAACCTACCTCGAAGACCTCTTCACGAGCGTCTGCTGGAATCCCGGGCCCATCGTCCTCGATATAGAATCCGTCATCCAGACTCCCAACGCGAACTGTTACGTCTTCACCACAATGTTCGATGGCGTTCCGAAACAGGTTTTCCAAGAGCTGACACAACCGGTCATAGTCCGCATCGATTGTTTCTAATCCACTCAAATCCTTGACGACAAACTCATCACAATCACTCGCGCCTTCAACCATCGTTCTGGCCGACACGACAGCATCGTTCAGATCCACAGGCCCTGTCGAACCAATGACCTTTCCTTCACGAACCAACCACAACATATCCTCAATAATTCGCTCCATCCGATCGAGTGCATTCTCGGCCGCATCCAGATTCTCGCTTCCGAACTCGTCGCTGGCAAGCGTTAGTTCCCCTTGGGCGACGTTCAACGGATTGCGAAGATCATGGGAGACGACGCGGGCAAACTCTTTGAGACGTTCATTTTTCTGTTCCATCTCCCGCTCGTACACTCTCTGGTCGGTCACATCCCTGAAGTACACCGAGACACCACTTTCGGATGGATACACTGTCGCTTCAACGTGAAAATCCAACGGCTCAAAGTAGGTCTCGTAGCTCTGTGGAACTTGCGTCTCCATCGCCGTATGAAATGCGTTCCATACCTCGTCGATGTCAGCAGCCTCTGGATACTGTTCCCATAGCATCTCACCGAGAAGCTCTTGCTCACCCGCCTGAAGTAGCTCTTCAGCACGGTCGTTCACGTGAGTGAATCGGAAGTCTTCATCGAGTGCATAGAATGCATCAGTCACCCGGCCAAGTATCTCTGATAACCTCGTCTCAAGCTCTCTCTTTTCTGTAATATCCTCGAACGCAAAGACTGCTCGGTGTAGGTCTCCATCGTCGTTCCACTGTGGGGCACCATTCACCGAGACCCAGACACGGTCTCCAGATGGCTGGCGAAGACTAATGACCTGATCGTATATCGATTCCTCTTGAGAGATCACCCGTTCGAACGGTCTGGTACCTGCTTCAAGGCGCTCTCCGTCTTCATTGGCCAGTCCCAAGCGGGAATCATCGTGGGTGAAGTCATCGAGCTCTTCGCTGGATCGTCCATAGATCTCCTCTGCCCGATCGTTGATTAATGTAAGCCGGCCATCCGAATCGACCACAGTGATACCGATCGGACTCGTTTCGACGATTCCTTCAAAGAGGTCCCGTTCCCGTCGGAGTTCAGTTTCGACCTCTTTGTGATCGGTGATGTCTTGGACTGCGCCGCGGAGCGTTACAACCTCACCGTCTTCAACGGTCGGAGTTCCCTGGACACGGAGCCAGCGAACCTCGGCATTCGATCGCTTGAATCGTGCTTCAACGTCGAAGGACTCGCCTGTCTCCAGTGCATTTTCGACGGCTGTTTCGACCACCGTGCGATCGTCCTCGTGGTAGACATCAAGAGCCTCATCCAGTGAGGGTTGGTCCTGGGAATCAACTCCGAGGATGTCAAAGAGGTTCTCGCTCCAGTAAACATCCATCGTGTCGGTATTGATCTCCCAACTCCCAACGTCAGCAATCTGTTCCGTGTGTTCAAGCAGTTCCTGTGTCCGTTCGAATTCCTGTTCGTTCTCTTTGCGGTCTGTGATGTCCTGGATGAAGCCCCGTACAGTCTGCGGCTCTTCATTTTCAAGCACCTTGCCTCGGGTTCGAACCCATCGCTGGTCTCCTCGGGCGGTGATCAGACGGAGTTCCAGATCGAATGACTCGCCTTTCTCAAGTGCTGTCTCGATAGCCTGCTCAACTGCCTCCCGATCCTCAGGATGATAGAACTCGATTGCCTGTTCGACCGGTGGGGTGAATCCCTCGTCAACCTCGTGAATACGCCGGGTTCCGTCTGTCCACACGAGGGTGCCGTCCACGTCGTACTCCCAGGCACCGAGGTCCCCGAGGTCTTCGGCTTCTCTGAAGAACTCCTGCATTCGTTCGAGTTCTTGTTCGCGTTCCTTTCGGTCGGTAATATCACGAACAACGCCGATCATCCGCGTGGTACCATCTGCATCGACGACGGGTTTTCCCGGTGCTTCGATCCACCGTACCTGTTCGTTGACGATAATCCGAACCTCCTCGTGTTTGGCTTCGCCAGTTTCCAACGCCCGCTGTAATGTGTCGCGGACTTGTTGGCGGTCCTCGGGATGTATTACTTCAAGGAAGTCCCTGCGGGTCTCGACGGTCGTCCCGTACAGCTCTGTTTCGGACGGATAGAACGTCGCCTGATCCGTATCTACGTTCCACTCCCAGACGATGGTATCGGTCGCATTGAGGGCAAATTCCATCCGCTCTTTCGTCTGTTTGAGTTCGCGTTGTCGATCGCGTTCATCGGTCACGTCTCGTCCGATCAATAGATGCTGGTTCGGCACGACATCAGGTGTCGCAGAGTATTCCATCACGCGTTTATCTCCCCGCGTGTTGGCCACTTCGACACGGTCCAGTTGTTCTCGTAGGAGTTCATCGAGTATATCTGCCTGAGCAGAATCTGAGATGATGTACTCTTGCACGCGCCGCCCGAGGAGTTCTTGCGGTTCGACTCCAACTACTTCTGCAGCCCGCCTGTTGCTTTCGATGACTCGCCCGTCGTCGTCAATAATCAAGATCACTTCGAGCGCGTCATCGAAGGCTTGTCTGAACTTGTCGTACTCTGTTTGGAGTTGATGGCCGGAATCGCTTGTCGGCAGGCTCGGCGTTGTGCGAGGGAGTGAGATAGTTACTGTTGTTCCCTCGTCGGAGACGCTGGTCTCGATGTCGCCGTCATGTTTCGTGACGATCGTGCGAGCAATCCAGTGACCCAGCCCTGAACTATGAATGAGTGGTGTTTCGGTACCTTCAGCGATGACGGTCTGTTCCACCTCTGGGAGTCCTGCCCCATTATCTTGAATACTGATTATCACGTCATCATCGAGTTCGGTCGCCTCGATCGAGACCTCGGGTGTGTCTCCAGCGTGTTCGGTTGCGTTCTCGATGATTTCTCGAAGTGCGAGTGGGAGTGTTGGCCGTGCAAAATAATCGAGTGAATCAGGAATATCTACCGTGATGGATGCTGTTGGGACTTGGTTTTCTATGGTAGCGACTATTTGTTCGATTTCGCGTGTCAGCTCCACAGTCCGTCGGTCGGATGATTCCTGCAGGATTCGTTCGAGCTTCCGGGCTTTTTCACTGAGATTCATCACTGAATCGACAGCGTCGATCGCAACATCTGATGACAGACTCTCACTGGTGCCCTGGGATTGGGTGTTCAAATAGCCTCTCACGACGGTGAGTTTGTTGCGAATGTTGTGTCTGAGCACCCGTGTTAACGCGGATACTATCTCCAGAGATTCGTCGAGGTCCGTTTCATACTGGGACTCGACAAGTTCGTTTTCGATGAACCGGGCAAGAAGCTCCAAGAAGAGTGCTTCCTCGGAGTCGAATGGCTCCCGTGAGTCTTGGCCAACAAAACAGACGGTCCCGGTGATCTCATCTCCTTCGTACAACGGTGTTCCAAAATACGAGGTAATGTTGAGGGATTGATAGGCAGGGTCATCCTCTAGTCCTTGCTCAGTTGCGTCATGAACTGTCAACGAAGATCCGTCTTCGACGACACGACGACAATACGTGTTCGATAGGTCAAGCGTTGCCCCTTCAGAGAACTGGCTATCGTCTTCGGTGGTACTAACGATCGCTTCCCAGGTCGCTCCCTCTTCAAATGTCTGTGAGACGAGACCAGTATCGACATCTAAATACGACGCGCCAAGTTTGAGTGCGCGCTGGATTTTCTGTTCGGCCGACTGATCGGCTGTCATGAGTTTTTGCAACGTGATGCCGAGCGTGGCAGTGTCGTGGTTTTGAACGTCCATGGATCACTATAGGTGCTGAGAAGAAGCGCGGTTACTTTCGGCTGTATAAGAAACACACACCGAGACTGTTAACTGTATTGGCAAACTGGTTGGTGACTCTTGCTTTCAGTGGCCGTAACCGTCTGTGCGTCGTACTGGAATAGAATCACCGATAGTACCGTATTGCAGAGCGCGTTTGTATCCACGATTAGACTTCCTATTCTATCGTAAACACTGTGCAAGATATGCGCCCTGTACTGACCACCGCCCGCGGAATGGCTCCGCCACGCTTTTCAGAATAATGTCCAATTATCAACTGATACCCTCCAACAAGGCGACAGCCGCGGCCCCAATAGCAACTGGCGTCCTCCTCGCCGGGACGGCTGCACGAGACGTCGCATAGCACGGACTCGAACTCTGGACAGCACTGGCGCTCGTCGGTGGCCTCTCCGCGGTCGCGGTCGGTCTCAGGGTTCTAGCCGGTTTCAGTGGTTTCAACGGCGACGACGATGCCAACGGAAACCGCAACTGGACGACAGCGCTCGCCGGCCTCGCGCTGACGTGTGTTGCCGTCGGTGCTGGGATCGTACTGGCGTAGCCGACAGCAACCGACCGGCATCTGCACTACATCCGATAACCGCTCGGTTCACTCGCGGTCGTTGCGTAACCGCTTTTTTGGCTCTGTTGAACCCCTGTCAGGTGACAGCTCCTGACCTGGTCGTGGTCAATATAGAGGATGTATTGACCACAACCGGGTCAGGTCTTATCACACGCTGAGGATTTCAACAGAGTGGGCACTGTCTAGTTAGAACAGTTTAAAATTATGTGAGAGACATATTTAGTATTAGGAGACATATTTGAGAATAGTAGTACCAACGGAGAGATGTCGTTATAGCCGCCCCCAGCGTACTGTCGGTTCATGACCAGAGTGGGTTTCGTCCTCCTGGGACTCGTCATGGCCCTGTTTCCAACACGAGTTCGAGAAACGTTCGAGTAACTCAGCCTTAAGAATTCCGGAGAAATGAGCGCCAAGTCTTCGTTCACGCCAGCGATTAGGGCAGAGGGAAATTCTCTTCGTGTTCGTCAGTGTCCTGGGAGGAACGGTGTATCGTGTGTCGATGTACCTTCTAGGACTGGCCGGTGCCATCGCGCTCTTCGCTCCGAAGCAGGCACTCCGGTTCAGCATGAACACCTCGTACGAAAACTCAGAGACAATCGAATGGAAGGATGGGCTGGTTCCAGTAATCCGCGGGTTTGGCGTACTGTACCTACTCATCGCGTTCAATGAGGTCAAAAACCGGAACCAGGAGACGTGACGGTAGTTTCATGCCAGCGACTTACAGATTCGACCCCGAGGGTGAATCCGATCCGGGCTCAATTTGCGCGTACAGGTAATACGAGTACACGGCAGTAATCCCGGCTGTCAGGAGCGCTGGAACGAGAAGGAAGTAGATTGCATAGTCGCCGAAGAAGAGACCGACAAGCGTGAGAACAGCGGTGAGTTTGAACAGCCGGCCGCCAAGCGCGTGGGTCCGGGCCCAGACCTCGTCGCTGCTGAGCGTCCACGGCGTCCGAATACCAGCGAACCAGTTCCGCTCGGCGTGTGGGAGGAAGACGCCGGCGTAGTAGAACAGGCCAGCCGCGCCAAACAGAATCAGGGCTGTGAAGTCGAATTCGTACCCGAGGTTGAACGTGATGATCCCGACGTGGACGAGAAACATATACCCCATGAAGACGACGACGAACCAGTCGTAGTAGGCTCGGAACTCGGCGATGTTCTCTCGGAGTGGATCAATCTGGGGAATCGCGGCGAACATGGCGAGTAGTCCCGCCGTCAGAACAGGGAATAGCCAGAGTGCAACTTGCTTCGACATGGTGCCGTCCGGTTCTCCGGCAGCGTTCCAGTGCGTGACGAGCTCGGCAGGGAGCGACGGAGCTGCGAGCAGGCTCACGACGCCCGAGAATACCACGAAGCCACCCGCCAACCCGAACCGGTGAATTGTCTTCATACATGACGATACGGTCTGTTCTCTGATGAATCAGTAGGAAAGCGCCGGTGAACTGATTGCGGACGATACTGACGACTATATTGAACACTCGGTGAGGACTACTTCTGGAGAATCCCTATGCAAGATATACGCCCTTTACTGACCGCAACTAGACCAGAGTATCCAATCTGTGGAGGAGTTTAACAGAATTAAGGAGGGGGCTTTTGAGACTAACTTCCAGAACGCTGAGTCACCCGGAAAGCAACTCATCTGAATCGTAGCGGCAACTCATTCTTTATGACCGGGTGCTCAACAACCGATAGCACCAGTCCCAGACATGCGAGGAGAGATCAGCGTCTTCCGACCGGTCGAAGCGTACGCAGAGACCGGCTCTTCCAGAGCTCATGGTGTCGTCGCAATCATCTCGTTCTGTGTGTTCGTCGGAACGATCGTCTTTGGCTTCGTCCCGGTCACGAGGGAGATTGAGACCTCCGGTTATTCGACCGCAGATCTACAGGAGGCAACAACTCGGACTGAAGTAGACATCATCCTACAGGCCTTCGAACCGGTCATGGATTCGGTTGTACTCCTTTCTGTGCTAGATTACCTCTTCATCGTCGCCGGGTTCTTCCTCTTTTTCTCGCTTCACTCCATAGTGATGAAGCGACTGTCGTTCGACGGTCGCCTAGTTCTAGTTCCGAAGCTCGGGATGATGCTGACCGTCTGTTCACGGCTTCTCGATTCGCTGGAAAATCTCTGGGTTATCCTGATTTACGCAAACCCCGATAGCTATTCCACCACTCTCATCAGTTTGATGAACACCACGCAATCAGCGAAATGGCTGGTGGTCGCGGTCGAATATCCTGCCCTCGGACTGGCGATCGTCCTCGTTCTTCTGGCCCAATTCACATCTCTTTTCGACGTTAAGACGTCTCAGATGTGATCTCAGGCCCGGTTCTGTTGAAAGCCCAGGCACCCTTCCAGAATCTCTTCCGAGAGCGGTTTCTCGACCTTGACGGCATGATGCGTGAGGTCGTCGCGGAGATCGTCGCCGATGGCATCGACGAAGGCCACTTCGAGGAGACCGACCAAAACGAAGTCGCCAGACTAGTCACAACGACGATCAACGGTGCACACGCACGGAAAGTGGCACTCGACGAGCCGCTCGACGAGACGCGTCACGTACTCGAAAACACGTTGGAACTGCACCTCGGATGGAAACCTGGATCAGAGGTGGTCGCGTGAGCTTCTTCAAAGGTCAGGAGGAACTCAACCTGACAGAGGGTGGCATCGTCAAGCCACTGCTGTTCTTCTCGCTGCCCATCGTGTTCACGAACCTGATGCAGACCGCCTACAATCTGGCGGACACGTTCTGGTTGGGGCAGTACTCGACGGAGGCGCTGGCGGCGATCAGCTTCGCGTTCCCGATGGTGTTCCTGCTCATTTCGCTTGGGATGGGCCTCTCGGTCGCTGGCAGCGTGCTCGTCGCCCAACACACCGGGGCAGATATGGGCGCTGCTCCTTCACGAATGTTTTTGATTTGATTTACCGCGATCAGTTATTTTTTGTTAGATACTCTCCTGTGGCTGAGTGCTCCAAAATATGGAAGTGCCATACTCTACTGGGAGGATACGCTCCGTACTTCGTAATTGTTCCAGAGCCTCACCCTCGTCTAAACCGTAGACCTGCTGTATCTCTTTGACCGTGACAGGCCCATATTCGTCTACGAATTCCGTGAGTGGTTGTGGGTCCTCTTCATCGAGGCCGGCCTGCTCAAACAGCATCTTGAAATCGTCAACATGCAGATACCCTGGCTGAGTAATGATTTCCCCATCGATATGGATAGTCGTCTTTGGAGTCTCTACCTTACGTCGGCTTGTTCGAACGTGTACACCGTCCCAGTCCTCTTCCAGTTGATCCGTATCGAGGCCAACCTCATTAGCTAGTTCAAGAAGCGTATCCCGGTCTTCGATGTTCCGAGCCTCGGCGATGGCAGCCATTCGGAGCCGACGTATGTAGTCTGTAGCAAGGGAAGCACCCTGTTTTCGGGCAGCAGTATACGCACGGTTAGACACCTCAGTCGATTCAGGTGCGTCGTCACTCCAAACGGATCGATCTACAGGCATCTCGTGGCGTCGGGAGTCTCGCTCCCACGCCTCCGCCATCTCCTCCGGGGATTCAAAGTCTCTGACGGGGACTACGCGGTCGTCAAACTGCACCTGATCCCCATACTCCTCCTTGAGCTGGTAGCGAATTGGGTAGAGCCCAAACCCAACGTTGTCCCATGAATCGGAATGGACGGTGACTTGTGCTTCTGGGTCTTCTTCATCGTCTTCGTCTTCCTCGTCATCCGTATCCTCGGGGTCGTCATCGGTATCCGGTTCTTCTTCAGGTGTGTCCGGTTGCTCTGGTTCCGGTTCTGGCTCCGGAGACTCCGGCTCTTCCTGTTCCGCCTCATTGTCTTCGGGCTCTTCAGTTGGGGGTTCTGCCGTTCCAGATGTCGGCGGTGCAACTGGTGCACCGCTGCCAGGACCACCGCCGGTTCCACCGCCTGGGGGTGTACTGGAGGGGTTTTCTGGTTCTTCATCTTCCTCTGGTTCCACGGGTTGTTCTTCGGGAACGTGCTCGTGCATCCCTGATTGGCGGGAATCATCTTCATCCGGTGAGCTGCTCCCACTATCATCAGTCGTTGGACCGAGTAGGGGTTCACCACTATCGCCCCCGCCCATCAGTTCTCACCTCCCCATGGAGCCCAGCGTTGAGGCCGATCTGTCGATTGGTGCGTCCGTTTCGAAGCTTCTCTTTGGTGTTGTAGTACCATGTTGCTAAGCCCTCAGATGAATAGCCGCCCGCCGTCAGATTGCACGCTTGCTTCCAGGCCCAGAACCCGGCTACGCCATCCACTCGGTCTGGAAGCTGAGCGACCTCGTTGGGAGACTGTTTCCCGATCACGAGGACTCCCTCGGGATCGAAGACATCGATAGCCTGCTCCGTCCGCCAGATGAACTTCTTGAGGCTTGGTGTTTGAACACCGTACATTCCAATTCGTTCGACACCGAGTTGTTCATAGACCTCGACCGCCCGCAGATAGTGTTCTCTGTGGAGTCCTTTCCCGAGCGGGATGAGTTCGACGTGGTCCAGCCCGAGTTCTTCTTTCTTCTCGTAGAACCACTTCACACGATCCACGTACCGGTCAATGATGTCCTGCTGGTTCGAGGACGGCATGTTTGGGTACACCCAGCCCCAATCCAGCACGTATCGGAACTCACAGTCAATGCCCGCGAGGAAGTCGATTGCATCCCAACGGGGCCGGTCCACTGTATCCTCGTCATCTTCGGTGCCTGTAATTGTGAGCGTCTGATGAGGCTCCAGAATTTCGTCGAATTCTCCATCGTGGTTCTCGAAGTACCTCTTGGCCTTACTGTAGTTCACCATGAGGTGTTGGACGATCTGGTTCCCCTCATTGAAGCGCAGGAATTTGCCGTGCGGATCCCAGCGGAGTATGACTTCGTTTCGCTGTCGGAAATCCGTCAGAGAACTGTCTACAGAATCCTGTACACCGCTTGCATCTGCCAAGGATTGCCGCGTCAAACTTTCACCCGGCCTCCGGTTTGTTTTCGAATGGAGACAAGTCCCTATTGGTGAACAACTCACTTAAAGACTGTGGACGCTCAAAACCTCATATGGCGTTTTGGGTGGCCTAGAATAGGAGAATCGAGCGAATAGCAAAAATGGAAACCGAAAGCCAATCACAGTGCTATTGACTCATTCATCAAATGTATGTCTATGGTATAGTTGCGTGATTGATAACAAAATAGTAGCATACGGGAGTGGGGCTGATCCTAACATAACGCAAACAGAGGTTAGTACTAAGTTGTAACTTGCTACTCGTTCTTGATCCCGAGTCGAGTAGCCAACTCATCTTCGTGTTCCACTGCGAAGTCAACAAGGGTCTCCATGAAGTCTGCGTGCTTCTCGATCCCTCCATCACCGGCGACTTTCGACCGTCCATCTAACTGCTCATAGAGCGAGTTGAGCCGATTAGCTTTCTCGTCCGGCAGATACATCGGGACCTGTCGTCGGTTACGAGTCGAGTTTGGATTCGGATCCGGCCCGGGTTTGTTACCCGTATTACCCGAATCACCCGTATTACCCGAATCACCTGTATCACCCGGGTTAGTTGAATTATCCAAATCATTCGCATTACTTGTGTTATCTGCCTGGCTCATGTTATCCTCGTCTCTGTCTTTATCTGGTCGCCGGTTGTCAAACCGTGCCCCGAGTTCGTCTTTTGGATCGCTCATGAGAGGTCTTCTACGTGCGCTGCGATTGCGGTGTATTTGTCGTGCAGTGCTTCTGTCTTTTCTGCATCCCACGGGTAACCTGCATCATCCGGGTTATACGCAAATACCGATGTGCGGTATTCGATGGAGTGTTCGACGACAGCCCAGTCGGGGATTTCGAAGACGTAGTCCTCCCCGAATGTGCTGACGAACCAGTCCTGCGTCTCATTGCTCACACCATCGCGTCCAACTTCATTCAGAACGGCTGCGACAGTTGAGATGTTCACGTCGTCGAATTTGTCCTCCAGAGTATCGATCTCATCAAAGAGGATTTCGAGGGAGTCCCGCGCAATCGTGTTGGCGTGACTCGGGAACAGAACGTTCTCAGCGGCAAGCAACGCACCGTCAGCAAGAGGGCCGAGGTTCGGAGGGGAATCGATCACGACGTAATCGTAATCTGTTGTGAGCCGGTCAAGGGCGATCTTCAGGGCCTCGACCCCACGGGCTTCCGAATACAGGTGTTTCTCTAGTCTGAAGTTACGTAAATGAGATGGAACAATATCGAACTCATTTCCGTGGACGATCAGTTCGTCAAGATCGTCAAGAGTGAGCTGCCCCATCTCGGAAAGGACGTCGTAGAGGGCGTATTCACCTTCCCGATATTGCTCACGGTGTCCGAGTTTGAGCGTGAGTCCCCCTTGCGGGTCAGCATCAACAGCTAAAACGTCATGACCCCTGCTAGCCAGAGCTCCAGCAAGATTGATGCTGGTTGTCGTTTTCCCGACGCCCCCTTTCTGCATTCCGACGTCAATTCTCACGCTACCACCACACGCATATTTCGCATAATACAGGTTGTGTGAAACATACAGGTGATACGGGTGGTTCGAGTATTATAAATCTACGCTAAGTAGGGGACGTATTCTGGACTATCTGAACAATTTTGGGACATTGTCAATGTAGGCATCCCTCATCCACTTGTTGTCTCCCCAGTCATGAGTGTAGATCTCCAGAACGTTGCCCTCACTGTCTCCTCGAAGACCGTTTACGTAGTTGTCCACTGTTCCAATTTCGATTTCGTCACTGTCGATTCGCTTCCTGAGCATCGTCGAGAACCAGTGTCTACACCAGTGTGGTGTCACATTCAGTTGATACTGTCCACCACCAGAACCTCGATGCCATCCGTTCTGATTGGCCCACTCACTGAAGATGTCTCGCAATCGGTATGCTTCGTATCTCGCTCCCATCCCTCGGTTGTTCTTAACCAAGAGTGGATTAGCAGGCGATGGTGATCGGAGTGTCATCCCGATCCACCAGACGAGAGTAGCCTTAAGCTCATCATCGATGGGAATCACTCGATAGGAGTTCGGTTTGTTCCCATTTTTACGCAATTCACCATTGTGGAATTGTCCTTCCGAGATGGATGAATCAATATAGAGCGAATCGGGTTTGTCTGCAACCTGCGCACGAGGGGTATCCATTCGCTCAGCAATCGAGTGGTCCAAATGGATGTCTCTATAATCCAGATTCGCGGCTTCACTGAGTCTCATTCCTGTTTTTAGTAATAGTACAACCAGAGTCAAGACGAGAGGATTCCGAATCGAATCAATTCCCACTCGTAGTTCTTCAAGTAAAACTTCTCTCTTGATTGTTTCACTATCGTATTTGAATGGATTTTCTTCTAGTGCGAGAGCAAATGGATCGTAATCAAAGACTCCTCGTCGCTTGAACCACTGTACCATTCGTGAGAGCTGGTACACATACATCTCGGCCGATTTCTCCTCTAAAGAATCCCTCTGTTTTAAGAAGTCACAAAAGTCTAGTGCTTCCCTTTCACCGACCTCCTCAAATTCGAGGTCTCGCTCGTTCAAGAAGCTCTGAATGTGGTTCCAAGCGGTATTTGTATTTCTAAGCGTCCCCTGTTCGACGCCCCTGGATTCAGAGTAGTAATCGAAGTATGTTTCACTTTCTTTCAGATCTCGGATGTTATCTGGCGAACCTTTCATCGGTATACCTCCCATCCATCCCGAGTGATCTCTGGATCGTCGTCTACGATGTCTAAGAGATGTTCATCAATGATCTCCAGTAACTCGTCACGGATGGAAACCGCGTTGTCTTCTCCTTTAGGAACTAGTTCACGTATTGTGATCGCTTCATCTTGAGCTGAAGAGACTCGATTCCGGGGGTCGTTAGCAACGAAAGATCGAATTCCTAAATTCAGGAAATACCGGGCAGCTTCTGCTCTGGATGCGAAATTGAACTCCTCTGCTGCTTCTTCAAGCTCTTCGATTTGAAGTTCGCTACTTGCAAGGTAGGTGTCTCCCCTATCGGAGTCGTATCCAACGTACAACTGTTGGAGGTCGTCAGCATCCCCAAACTTGGACCATTCGTCAGGGTTGTCAGGCATATGTTATCGCATTGAACTGCCTCTCATAAACGCTTGCAAAACTACCGGGCCTATATTCTATTCTGGTATATCTGAGTGGGTTTCCTAGTATTTGTACCGGGGTTAAGCAGCGAATCAAGTGTCAGGTAAGTAAAACGCAAGATGGCGTCGGGGGAGATACATTAAGAAATACATGGGTTGTCGTACAACCAGGTGCTACTACAATAGTTTCTCCTACTCAGTAAGACGAGATCTTCCTCCGTAGGATTAAGTTAACTCGGGTCTTTTAGTCACAACATGGGAAACGAATCCGCGGAAACAACCAGTATAACCATCGAGATCGGCCCTCCTAAATATCAAACCACGATCGACAAACGAGCTCGAAAAGCACTCGGGATCGAGGGGAAACAAGCTGTTCTCCAAGCCGATTTAACCCTAAAAAGAGTCATTGATGAAGATAGTGACGAGTAAAGTTGCTCCTGAGTACAACGAGAACAGGGTGTCATAGAACTATTCACAATATGGCTCATTTCTGGACCAATAAGACTAAATCAGATACTCAGTAGGTGTGCAGACTGAGCACTCACAGCCAGTCGTTGGGGAGTTCATCGGCATGGTCTCGCATCAGCTCAAGGAGTGGCCGGATTTCGTCGAATCTCGGCCCCTTCACCACCTCATGGGCGTCTCGGTTCCAACCGATGAATCCCGCCTCTTCCAATCGCGGGAGATGCGAGTGGTAAAGTTCTGATTGAAGGGTCTCTAACGCCTTCTCCCCTTCGTGAACATCTTCTGGCACGTCCACGTCATCTCGCTGCGGATTGTGGTCAAGTAAGGCGACGAGCAGTCGGCGGCGATGAACGTTCGATAATGCCTCAAAAAGCTCGTCCATAGCCTCTATTTTTAACTACTCTCGGAAGTGTGTTGTGGTTTAACAAACAGCCGTCTGCTCTCCGTACGGATCCAGAGTGAGAAAACGGGTATGAGAACTGTTGTATGACACTCTCCGAGAAGCCAAAGGTAGT
>Ga0208135_100427_pt1 | contig 26110 bp, 21 predicted proteins | sample AntDeeMetag02WF5_FD_184757 | JGI IMG/M metagenome (GOLD analysis project Ga0208135, IMG submission 184757) | Saline lake microbial communities from Deep Lake, Antarctica - Antarctic Deep Lake Metagenome 02WF5 (SPAdes) (version 2) | ecosystem: Environmental > Aquatic > Non-marine Saline and...
TACCGACGACGCGACGGTCACCATCGGCAGCGAAGACCAGAACTACTGGGTCGTCGCGCAGGTGACTGACGATGACGACGACGGTGAGGTCACCGTCGCGTTCAACTCCTACCTCGCAGGCTCGGACGCAGCTGACAGCGACGTTCTCACTGACGCAACCGGTGAGGACGACGTCACGGTCCTCTCCCAGGGCGGGCAGTTCTACACCGACAACCAAGGCGCTGCGCCCTATCAGAGCCTCCTCGATGCAACCGAGTACGAAATGAACGTCTCGGTTGGTCACAACGCCATTGGCTCGGACGCCTGGCAAGATGCTGACGACGTCGGGTCGCTCTCGTACCAAGAGCGCTCGACCGACAACCTCAGCATCATGACCACGCCGAGCGACTTCAGTGATTGGGAGGAGGACGTCATCGTTGCCGGCCTCGGCAGCAACGTCACCCAGACTGACGAAATCGCAACCGGCGACTACGCGGTAGTTCAACTCGAAGCCTCCGGGCTCGAGGGGTACCTCGAATCGGCTGGTGAAACCGACTTCCTCACCGGTAACGCCACTACGCTAGTGGTCGAGGAGGCTGACCCTGGAGCGAACGCGGACGCGGAGACCATTCAACTGGACTCCAACGACGTCGAAGTCGTTGCCGACGCTAACAACAACACGTACTACGTTGCGATGCCCTCGGACGCCGGGAACTTCGAGGAGACGGAGTACACCGCCGAATTCACCGTCTACGACGAGATGCAAGGTGGTCCAAACGAAGGTGACGACAACGTTCTGAACTTCGACGAGGACGACGAGGACGAGACGGTCGCCTCAAACTTCGACGTCGTCGAACCCGAAGTGAATCTCGACATGAACGAGGACGACATGGTCCTCGTCGAGGCAGCCGAAAACCAGACGGTCTCCGGGACGGCCAACATTGCGCCCGGTACCGAGCTGACCATCGAGATCGAGTCCGACGACTCGACGAGTCCGTTCCTGACGCGGCCGGAAGCGACTGTCCAGCCCGACGGAACGTTCAACGCGAGCGCGGACTTCAGCGACCTCAGTGAAGGCACGAACCTCACGCTGACCATCGACGACTACGACGTCGAGGAAGACGGTCAGGTCGTCTCTGAAGGCGAACTTGGTGGCGATGAGAACGTAACGGAGACGGAAACCGAGACGGTCACCGAGACCGAAACGGACACCGAGACCGAAATGGACACCGAAACCGAGGCCGACGACGGCGACACGGAGACCGACACCGAAGCATCACCCACTGACGACAGTGGACCCGGCTTCACGGTCGTCGCCGCTCTCGGTGCCCTCATCGCTGCGGCACTGCTGGCAGTCCGCCGCAACAACTGAGGCTAACTACCGGACTTCGTCCAGTCCTTAAACTTCGTTTTTTCGCGTGCTACGTCGTCCAGCTATGCTATTCGTAGAATGGATACGGACGGTAAGTTCGTAATATCGAGATATTCCAGAAGCGGCTTGCTACCTATTCAAGAGCGGTTTCCACAGCTTTTGACCATGACCCGAATCGTCGCTGATACGTTGCTGACCCATATTCTCCTTTTTCATCCATTACACGGGCAGATGGCGGCTCTCCAAACTCATCTGTTAGTCTGATAATCTCGTCAAGGAGAGCATCTTTACTAATCTTGCTTCCGCTGTTCTCTGGTTCAAATCCAGCGGCTCTCAGAGCCTGATTCCACGATCCGAAATGTCGGTCGTATGTATGGGGGGCATAGTCCCCTTCGCTTTGCATCTCTCTGAATGTCGGTGGCTCTCCGAGTTTGTCAGTAACTCGCTTAAGCTCCTGAATAAGCTCTTCATCAGTAATGTTAGCCCCTATCGTTTCAGGTTCAAAACCAGCAGCATCGAGTGCATCATTCCAAGAACCAAACTCATTTTTGTACGTAGACCGCCAGTATCTCCCTTTTTCGTTCAACTGGGCGGCGGTGGGTTTTTTCCCAACCTCTTCAGCGAGCCGTTGGAGTTCCTCTATCAGGTCTTCTTTAGAAACCTTGGTATCTGGCTCATTCGGTTTGTATCCTGCTGCCTCTATCGCCTCAGTCCAAGACCCAAAACGAGAATAATATGTTGTGGCAGAGTATTCTCCATGCTCGCGAAATTCTGCGAGGGAAGGGGGGTGGCCGAGTTCATCATTGAGGCGATGGATTTCTGAAAGGAGTTTCTCATTGGAGTAGCTCATTGATGTAGATAGTAAGCAGAAATTCATAAATAAGGTTTCCCGAATGCGCTCTTCTGTCGAGGATTGTTGATACTGCGTCGATTCCATTGCCGAGTCACCGCAAAGAAACCGGTACCTGAATACTCTTGTCTCTCTCGGGGGATAGACGAGTTTCTATAGCATATTCCCATACTCGATGGTCGTACTCGATCATCCACGATCTTTCCTCACATGTACATAGAATTACTGAGACGGCCAATCTGAACGAATAGACAAAACCAACGATCTGCTACACAAGAGCACCTGATTATTGCTCCTTGATTGATGGTCCCATTCTATAGCAGTGGATTTCCGACACCAGCGGCCCGTCCAAGTGTTGACGTACTCGGGGTTCCTGCAAAACAATGCCCCGAAGAGCGAAGTTCGGCCTCTATTGAGTGATATGGTAAGCGGACCACCCTCACCGTTATCCTCCTGGGTTGATGGCGATCACAAAGAACCGGACAAGGGGGCAAAGCAAATATGGGACGAGAAAATTGGGCAGCACAACAGTGATTCGTTGTATTCGAGCAATCAAGTCTGGTTGAGAGTGCCGAGACGCCCGTCAAGTTCGAGGAGGGATTGAAGACCCAAGCCGAGGCGTTCAGGCTGGACACGGACCCACTGGCAGAATTCGAGCTGGATTAAGAGATACCCGAGACTGTGGTGGATGCGACCGAGGAGTCCGAGTCGGGTGAGTAGCGCGTGGCATATTCACAGGGCGCGATAATCGTTGGAACGGATCCCTTCGATGGGAATCGACCACGCCTCGGCGACGGCTGTTCGTCGAGACCGTGCAGTATTCGCTGTTTCTCCTGATTTCGGGCGATACGGGGTGCGAGTCACCCGTTAAAAGAGCGTCATCAGATCCTGAACCGTAAACAGGAAGACGTCGTCGCGTTCCGCTGCCGTTTCTTGGAGGTCTCCAGTAAATCCAGCTCTGGAGAAAAGCGCGTAGACGACCGAGCGTTCGCTTCCGTGCCAGCGGACGTCCGGTTCTATCGCCTCCAGGTCGGCGAGCAGACCGCGGGCCACGGCGTCTGCGGTCCACTTGCACTCACCGAGTAACAGGGTCTCGTTCCGTTCGTTCACGCCCGCCACGCCGACTTCCATCTCATTGTACCACCAGCGCCCGACCCGCGAACACGTCACTGGGAACGCCGGTGTTCGAACCGCCTGTCGACAGACGTCTTCGAACGTCCAGCTGACGTGTGTGGGAAAGGTCTCCTCGATCGTTCGACGAACCGGTACCGTGTGCCCCTGTTCGAGCGTGGCTCGATTCGGCAGTACGTAGCGAAACCAGAACCGGAGAAAGTGATCGCTCAGGCGATACATCCCCCGACTGTCCGGGTCCGTAACCGGCGTCTCCCGCTCGACGAGGGCGAGTCCGTCGAGGTTCGCGAGGTATCTGGACAGTCCACTCGCGTCCTTCCCGATTTCGTTCGCGATCTCGGTGACGCGACTTGCGCCGCCCGCAATCGCTTCGAGGATAGCCATGTACGTCGCGGGTTCCCTGAGTTCCTGGCGGAGCAGAAACTCCGGTTCTTCATACAGGAACGCCCCCTTCGAGAGGACGTGCCGTTCGACGTTCGTCAGCAGGTCGGCGTCGGCGTCGAACTGTGCGAGGTATGCCGGGATCCCACCGACGACACCGTACGTGCGGACCAGATCTTCGGCGTCGTATTCAGGAAAGAACCCCGCCGCCTGTCCCGCCGTCATTGGTTCCAGCCGCCACTGCCCCGTGCGTCGGCCATAGAGCGGACTCTCGTAGCTCAGGACGCCCTCTTCCATCATCGAAATCGACGACCCCAGCAGAACGAGTGAGATATCGGTCCCGTCAAGGACGTCGTCGACGACGGTCTGGAACACCGACGGGACGGTCTCGTCTTCTTCGACGAGATACGAGAACTCGTCTAGCGCGACGACGAATGGCTCGTCGACGCGCCTGGCGAGATACCGGAACGCATCCACGAAACCGTCGACGGCCGGTGGGACGTCGTCGAGCGCGTCCGCGCACTGTTCGGCGAACGCACGCGCGTTCGGCTCCGTGCCTCGCTGATCACAGAGATAGTACACGAATGCACTCTCCGAGTGCTCGAGGACGTGCGTGACGAGCGTCGTCTTCCCGACGCGGCGTCGGCCGTAGACCACCAGGAGCTGGCGGTCATCCCCCACAAGGTGTGAGAGAGCCCACTCCCGTTCGGCCTCCCTGTCGATCATTATGTTTGCGATAATATTATCGCGATCATAATGGGTGTTCCGGTCGGAGTGATACAGGTGGGCCCGGTTCCGGTCAGTAGTTCGAGAGGGAGCAAACGAGAGTTACAGGAACTGGACTAGTGACGGCAACACCTCGAAAGCCCTCGGCGTGCTGGACTCGCGCGGCTCGTTGTCGTTCGAAAACCGAAAATTTTCGTGATGACGAGAGAGCTTCGCTCTCTCGAACCACGCTCCTCGGCTTCGCCTGCGGTGCTTACGTCGCCGTGCTTCGTCCACCCCGCCTCGCCCTTTCATTCCTCCAGGACCGCGTTCCTCGCGCGATAAAACGCGCTCGCGATTGAGTCCGCCAAACCTCCCCGGATTCGACGGGTCCGCGTCGAATCACGCGTCCTGACCGCTCCGCACCCGCTCGGCAAGGAGGGGCGTTCACACCCCCATCGGTCCTCAGTTCGACGGTCGTCTCGCGCGGACTGCACTGCGCCACTGGGACGCGACGCCAGCGTGGTCACAGGTGTCCATACCCCTTCCGTTCGAGTTCCGCGTCGAGTTCGACGTGCATCGCCTCGACGGTCTCCTCGTCGAATCGCTGTCCCGTCATCGCGCCCGAGATATCCGCGATCTCGGCGTGCCAGTCTCGCGCCGCCGACGCGAGTGCCGCGAGGAGTTCGGCTTCGGTCTCGTCGCTCCCGTCGACGTCCGCGACGACCTGCCAGCCGGGCTGGGAATTTTCGAGGACGTATCCGCGGTCCTCGAACTGGATGGCGAACCGCTCGCAGACGGCGCCGAACCCGGTTTCCAGGCTGAGAAGCACGAGGACGTGGACGACGTCGTCCCGGTCTTCCAGCGCTCGCAGGTCCGCGACGGGCACGGCCGTCGCGGGGAGCACCGAACCCAGGGGTTCCGGCAGTGCTTCGGTGTCAGCGCTCTCGGCTCTGTGCGTCGGCTCGTACTGGTCGATGACGTCGCCCTTTCTGTTCACGACCGTCGGTTCCGTGTCGCTGGATTCGACGCTCAGGAACTCCTTGAGGATGGCGTAGAAGCGCCACTCGTCGCCGTAGTCGTAGAGGTAACAGATCCGGTCGTACCGTTCGAGCCCGAGCTGTCGGGTCAACTCGCCGATCGTGACGGCGCCCGCGTTTTCGATCCGTTTGGGGCCCGACAGCGGACTGGCCCCGGTTCGCTCTTCGTACTCTCGGGGACACTGGTAGACGACGTCGCTGTTCCAGTAGTCCTCGTCGGTCCCCACGAACCACAGGTGGTCCTGGTCGAGTCCGACGGCGGCGTTGATCGCCGTCTGGAACTCGGCGACCGTCCTGTCCGCACCGACGACCACGTCCCGCCACAGCGACGTCGGATCCCGGTCGAACTTGACCCGGAAACGATAGGCGGTCATAGGTGGATCGTCGGTCGATTTTCACGTAATCGTTTCGGCGTGAATGCACCGTCCTGGCCGATTATACTCGTATTGTGGTGGCAACGTGCCGTCCGCTGCACGGCAGCGAATCCCGTCAACCTGTGGTCCGGCCCAGCCGAAAGACATCGATAATCTCGAAGCTGCGCGCGTAGAGCCCGGGCACAATACCGTTCGCTTTCTCACGTCGCGTTCAGCATCCATCCAGCACGATTGTCGCATGAACAGGACCTTGTTCGCTACTATCGTTCCGCGGTCTTTTTATCTCCAAACCCGCCATCCTCTGGTATGAATATTTTAGTCACCGGTGGCGCGGGGTTCATCGGGGGCCACCTCGCCGAGCAGTTCCTCCGGGAGGGCCACGACGTCACGGTCCTTGACGTTATGCACCCGTACTACGACCTGCGGATCAAGGAGCACACGCTGGACACTCACCGCGACGTTGCGGAATCAGAGGGTCGTGACTACGAGTTCGTCGAGGGGGACATTCGGAACGCTGCCCTCGTCGACGAACTCGTCGCCGACGCCGATTACGTGTATCACCAGGCCGGCCGAGCGGGCGTCCGCGACAGCGTCGCCGAACCGCGCGAGTACCACGAGGTGAACGTCGACGGCACGCTGAACATTCTGGACGCCGCCCGTATGAGTGACGTCGAGCGCGTCGTGATGGCTTCATCCTCGTCGGTCTACGGCGGCCACGAGGAGTTCATTCCCTTTTCGGAAGACGACCCGACGATGCCCGTGAGTCCCTACGGCGCGTCGAAGCTTGCGGCCGAGCGTTACGCCGGTTCGTATCACGAGGTGTACGACCTGCCGACGGTCGCGCTGCGGTACTTTACGGTGTACGGCCCGCGGATGCGCCCGAACATGGCCATCTCCAACTTCGTCTCGCGGTGCATGAACGGCGACGCGCCAGTGGTGTACGGGGACGGGGCGCAGACGCGTGACTTTACCTACATTGACGACGTGGTGGGGGCTAATTTGTCGTTGCTGGAGACTGGTGTGGCCGACGGAATGGCGATGAACGTCGGCTCGACGGACAACATCGCTATCAAGACGTTGGCTGAGGAGGTTCGGGACCAGTTGGCGCCAGGGGTGGATCTAGAGTTCGCCGACCGATACGAGTCGGACGCAGAGCACACTCACGCCGATACGTCTCGGGCCGCGGAGTTGTTAGGGTACGAACCGAGTCATACGATTCGCGAAGGCGTCGGGAAGTTCGTCGAGTGGTATCGGGAGAATCGGGTGTGGTACGAGCCGTTGGTTCGCTCGTCGTAAGAACTTTTATTGCTATGCCGCGGCTATTTTTCCGGCAATTTACTTATAAGGAAAGGCGAAAATTCACTACTAGGTATACTGGCTGTCAGATTGTTAAACGGTCCGACACAAATCGATAGAGTCATTATCATAATCATGGTGTCAGTGCGCAACCGGCAAGCTACAAAAGGGGATACCATCTAGGAGAAATGTCCGCAAGAACCGGGACTCGTCGTCGAGATCGTTCTTTAGCGTATGACGCATTCGTGGAAGAAGATAAAATGGTCTAAGTATCTCTCAGCTTTGATGTGGTCACTACAGCTAGGGGATGTATCCCCGTCTCTTGGATCGCCTTGTGGATTAGATCCGCCTTGGTTAGTGTGGGACCCCACAATGAAGGCATTCCACTCTATGTCGGCACGGCGGCTTAGTCCAGACGATGGCGATAAAACCCTTGGATAATTATTGATGGAAGAGACTGATGAGTAGCATTTCCGTAGTCCTTCCTGTCGCCGCTGATACGGATCCGTTAGACCTCCAGCGAGCGCACCGAAGTCTCACTGCACAGACGAGTTCGCCATCAGAGATTCTTCTCGTGACTAACCAGTCGATCGAGACCCCCCTTGCAAGTGAAATTTCGGACTTAGTTGAGACGCATTCCGAAAGCCGCCATGAACGCACTCCAAATGCTTGTGGTCTGGGAGGTGCTCTCCAGGCCGGTTTAGAACGGTCTTCGGAACCAATCGTGGCGCGGATGGACGCGGACGATGTCGCCGCCCCGGCCCGTCTGGCTGAGCAGCGGGCTATTCTCCTGGAGACGGACACTGACATCGTCGGCACGCATCTAGCAGAATTTCGCGATGATCCTAATCGTCCTATTCGAACACGTCGTGTCCCAAGAACCCACAAAATGATATCCGAGCAGATGCCGTGGCGTTGTCCACTTAATCACCCCACTGTGATGTTCGATCGGAGGGCAATCCTCAACGTTGGAGGGTATCGTAACGTCCCGATGATGGAGGACTGGGACCTCTGGGCACGCTGTCTCGCTAGTGGACTCCGTTTCCGGAATCTCGATCGAGTCCTTGTCAGTGCACAGATTAACGAGCTCGCTGACCGTCGGGGTGGCTGGGAGTATGTCAAGGCCGAAATTGCGATGGCACATGAACTCCGGAATCTTGGTATAGCCTCACCTCTGGATACGTTTCGTCACCTCTCATTTCGGATACCACCGCGGCTGCTACCACGACGTGTTCGGAGAGTAGTATATGATGTGATTGTTAGATGAACTGATCTAATATTATCACGACAGGACTGCTAGAAGGGTTCGGATCCGGGAGATTTGAGGTGCTGGCCGGAGATAACTCCACCAATGTACAGAGATGCCGTCGATGGCTAATGCTCCCCATCGGATCCAGTATGTCGTATCGACACTTGCAGCGACTGGGCCGACGAGACAGCTGCTGAACATCGTTACGAACCTTAACAGAAGTCACTACGCTCCTCACGTCGTGACACTGTCACCAGAACCAGACCAGTCTTACCATGGCCTCTTTCGCGATGCGGACGTCCCAGTGACGTCGCTCGCACTCTCACGCGCAGGTGGACTTGTCCTCGGTCCGAGTCGGTTACGATCGATCACGACAGCGATCGACCCGGACGTAGTCCACACACAGGGGATCAGGGCCGACTCGTTAGCGGCTCATTGCCTCTTCGCGTATCCACAAGTCACAACTCTCAGAAACTTCCCGCCGGAGGATTACATCCCCAGATACGGGGCCGTTCTCGGACGACTCATGGCTTGGCAGCAGTTTCGGACAGCCCGACTGGCCGATCAACCAGTCGCCTGCTCAGAGACGATCCGAGACAGATATCGTGGCCGTGACGTAGCAGCGATCGCCATCCGAAACGGCGTTGATGCAGAGAGCTACACCCCACCCTCCAAGGCGGAACGTGAACGGATCAGAGCCGAGCTTGGGTTCGAGCAGGGCGAGACGGTTGTCATTTCCGTCGGTGGTCTCATTGAACGTAAGGACCCGGAGACGGTCATAGACGGATTCCAGCGAAGCGAAACGAGCGAGACGGGCTCCCTTCTGCTGCTCGGCGACGGACCGCTTGCTAACCAATGTCGAGTGCGAGCCGGACCGTCAGTGAGCCTTCTCGGACACATCGACGACGTCGCACGGTATCTCCGAGCCGCTGACGTCTTTGTCTCAGCCTCCCATTCGGAGGGACTACCGAACGCCGTCATGGAGGCCCTGGCGACTAGTGTCCCGGCTGTGCTGTCGGACATTGGCCCCCATCAGGAGATTCTCTCGGTGAACCCAGACGGGGGAGCTCTGTTCGAACGTTCAGACCCCGATGCCCTCGCTCGCACTCTTGACACAGTGGCCGGATCTGTTGAGGACCGTCGTCAAGCCGCTAGAAATGCCATCGAGACAGAACTGAATGCCGTCACGATGACCCAGCGCTACGAGTCGGTGTACGACGACCTCATCGATTGCTGATTGTCTAACTGCGACCCCAACGTCAAATCCTCGTCGTACAGGCTGCCACAACCGATATATTCGCGGGTAGTATAACCCTCCCTGATGACTGCTAATGTCGTGTGGCTCACGCTCGAAAGTCTCCGCTTCGACCATACGTCTCTCTCGGGCTACGGGCGCGACACCACGCCGTTTCTTCACTCTCTCGCCGCCGAATCCGAGGCTGCTTCGTTCGACGGGTGTTTCTCTCACGGCATCTGGACGAGACCGGCCAGCGCCTCGATTCTCACCGGCACGTACCCGTCACACCATCAGGCCGGTGTCTCTTCGGACGTTATTCCTGAGGACCTCCCCACGATTCCAGACCTACTGGGCGAACAAGGATTCGGGACTGGATGCGTGTCGACGGTGGCCTACATGGGGCACGCGACCGGGCTTGACGGTGGATTCGACAGCTTCCGATACCTCATCAGCGACACGCTCATTGAGGAGGTCCATCTGGTCGACCTCGTGAAGTATGCGTTCGCCATCCGTCGACACAGCGGTGGACTTACCACGGACACGACCAAGCACTCGACCTCTTTTTTAATCAACGAAACTGTCAAGCGGCAGTTCGACGAACTCTCTCAGAATTCGGATGACGTGTTTATCTACGCCCATTACAATGATACCCATCACCCATACACACCCCCGCTCTCGTTTCTCGACAAGTTCACTGCTGACGTGGCGCTCTCACCGCCCGAGGCCCGTGCCGTCGCGATCCAACTGACGGAGAACCTCAACGAATACGTCTCTGGAGCGCGCGAACTGACCAAAGACGAAATTGAGGCCTTGATCGCCATGTACGACGCGACGATCGCTTACGTCGATCAAGCCGTCGGCGACCTCGTGAAGTGGATCCGGGCGCAGGACGATGACACGGTCTTCGTCGTCACTGGTGATCACGGCGAATTGTTCGGCGAACGCGGGCTTTACGCCCACAAACTCGTGACCCACGACGCCGTTTGTCACGTGCCGATGGTCGTCGCGGGTCCAACGGCGGTTACTGACTACGACGGCGATTTGGTCCAGCCAATCGACGTTGTCAGGACGCTCCTGGCCGAGGCGGGCGCCGACCAGTCAACGCTTCAGGGAATTGACCTGCGAGACGATCGCCGCGAGCACTGTTTCGTCCAGCGCGGCGGGGACCGGGTCAACCGCCACCTTCAGTGGTTCGAAGAGTACGCTCCGTCGTTCGACCAGTCGTGGCTCCACCGCGGAGATTTAACCGCCGTCAGAACGACCGACTACAAGTACGAGAGAAGTGCCTCTCACTCGGTGTTGTACGAACTCCCGGACGAAGAAACCGACGTTGCGGTGGACCATCCCGATGTTGATGACCGTCTAGATGACGTGTGGGAAGAATTCTTCGAGACTCACGGACGGCCCTATTCGGATCAGCGGCGAAGAACTGAGTTAGACGAGTCGACGCGACGCTCTCTTAAGCAGATGGGGTATTTTCTCTGATGAGTATAATATGCAAAACTCACTACTAAGCTGACTCAATCAGTTAGATTGGTTCTGGGTTCGAAACCCGCTCTCCGTTGCTACGGCTGCGTGGTTTGTAGAAACTGTGTTCGTCATATATCTGTGGAAATTAGCGTTTAATACTAATTTGAATTCTATGATAGGAGAATCTTTGAACCATTGCTACTCAAACGTGACTCAGTTAGAAAAATGGGACGTTTTGGTACTCAAAATTTCCGACGTGGCTACGGAGTGAACAGCTATACCAGCCGAGAAACTTTCGGTAGTTGTCCTCACGAACCGAGTCTATCGGATCGTCACCGTTGAAAAGGACACCGAAGGTTGAAGTGTAACTCGCTACTTCCTCTCCCTTCCTAAGAAAAGGCGCCCAATCGTCGTCTAGCTGTTCCCAACATGGGTCATCAAGATGCTTGAATTCTTGAACAAACCGTCATTATTCGAATAAAGTGTATAGTTGGCTCTGTTGAAATCCTCAGTGGGTTACACGTTCGACCGGTAGTTTGACCAGATGCAGTACCTCCCGAAGTCGCGGTTACTCCGGTTCGTCGAGCAGGCATTTCACTTGGCTCAACGAGCTGTCGCCCGCTACTTCTCGAAGTTCTCAAAATGACGCTACACACTCCACCAGCACATCGTTCTACTCTGTCTCAAAGTTCGGAAGAACACGACGTACCGGACGCTTCTCGACGAACTCATCGAGATGCCCCGCATTCGGAGAGCCATCAATCTGGACGAACTCCCCTCTCCTTCGACGTTGTGTAAGGCATTCAATCGGCTTGATATGGCGGTTTGGCGTGTCCTGCTCAACCTCTCGGTCACACTCCTCCCGACCAACGGCGTCGTCGGGATTGATGCCTCCGGGTTCGACCGTAGTCACGCCTCGAAACACTACACAAAGCGAACGAAGTTGACGATTCAGCAGTTGAAAGTCACGCTCCTCGTAGACACGAGGGCGAACGCAATCATCGACATACACGTAACGACGACCCGAAAACACGACTCGCAAATCGCGCCGTCGCTCATCAAGCGGAATACCAGTGATGTAGCGATTCTCCTTGGCGACAAGGGATACGATGACCAGAAGATTCGCGCATTAGCTCACGAAGAGGATGTTCGCCCGGTCATCAAGCATCGAGAGTTTTCGTCACTTCACAGGGCGTGGAATGCTCGGCTGGACGCCGACCTCTACGGGCAACGTAGTCAGAACGAGACGGTGAACTCTCGCCTCAAACGGAAATATGGCGCATTCGTCCGCTCAAGACTCTGGTGGAAGCAGTTCCGTGAACTCACTGTCGGCTGTCTCACTCACAACATTGACAAGACACTCTGAAGGTTAAATGGAGAGTAGCTGCGCATCGAGCCTGTCTCTACCCCCTCGTGTCCTTCCAGATAATAAGGGCAATCCCGAGAAACATAATACCCAATCCGAATAGCTGTAGCCAGCTCAGATTGATGCCCGCTGAATAGCTGGTCGCAGGAAGTACATAGCTTGCGAGAACGGCTATTCCGATACCCAAGAGAACTACCAGACCTTCGGGATAACGGAAAGAGAGGTTCATCCTTCGGAATAGATGGATGGAGTCTTAAATACTTGGTCGGAGACATCTTCACTCACCTATCAAACAGCTGTTTCAGCGAGAAAGGTGTTGATACAATAGGATTTCAACAGAGCCGTATAGTTAAATAGAAGTTCGCTGAGGTCACGATTTCGCGTTTTCTAATGCAGATCGTGGACGAAAACTGCCGCTGGTTCGTCGCATTTCAAAAGTCAAGGGCCATCATGAAGCCGTCGTCGCCTTTCGGACCATCGATGAGGACGACTGTCGATCCAGTCAGCCCCTCTCAAATAATCTCGCGCGAATCTCCGCATTTCAAGTCAATGTTCTCACACTCCCGGCTTTCTGTCGCGCGATCTCGTCATCCTTCCCTCCCTTTGCGCGTTCAATGCTCACGATATTGAGCTCGTGGTTTGCAAAATACTCTGCTAATACCTTCGTACTATGTCCACGAGCTCGACCACTTTCGACGATTCCATCCGGTGCTAGTAGTTCGACGATGGGGATAATAAGTAGCAGTTCGCTATTGAAAACGACTTTCTTTTCATAAGGTTCCTCTTGATGATCTCTACGAAGTCTGCTTCACTTTCGCTGGCTTGTTGAATTATAACTTCGCTATTGAGCATTATCGTGGTAATTCTTTCGTCGCTTGCGTACTGAGTAGTCGTCTGCGCTTTGCATTGCTGATCCGAATTGATCCCAGTTGGGACTTCAGATGAAGAAACTGGATCTACAGTTCGAACGCGAACCCGAATGTAGACACAGTCATCTCGACGATTCCCGAGTCGCCTTTAGGAATATCTGTTCTTGTTCCTCGTCGTCATGGGGTCCGGTAACTTTCCGCTGATGTATTGAATCCACAGAGAATCCTTTCTCAAAGAGAAAGGACTCGATCTCCTCCGTCGTGGTCTCGAACCGGCCCAGCGCAAATGGGTGGAGTTCGATATAGACTACTCGACAAACACCGCGAGAAAGAGTTCTTTCCAATCCTTTAAGAACGTCGAATTCGGCCCCTTCAACATCTATTTTTATCACATCTGGCTTTGGAGACAAATTCTCTTCAATAATTTCGTCGCCCGTCTTCACATCGACTAGGACCCCCTCATTTCCACTAGTCGTCAAATTGTGCCTCGCTGGGTGATCCTCCTCTTGTAGACGCATCTTCCCAGACTGCTTCGATAGAGCACATTCAAGAGTATCTGCATTAATCCTGTTCCTCTTGAAGTTGGACTGAAGAATCTCGAAGTTCTTGGGATGGGGTTCGATGGCAACTACCTGGACGTCTGGCTTAACGACCCCGATGGTACACGCGTATCTTCCGAAGTTAGCTCCGATATCGTAAAAAACGTCGTCGGCATTGAGTTCGTCGAGTACGTCCTCGATAACTGTCTTTTCGTGGAAGGACGACAGCCGCCCCGAGGGATACACGAAAATTTTCCGAGGCCCCATGGGCGTCTCTAAACGAACATCATGAGACGAAACGACTGAAGAGACGGCATCGACAAGTCTACTAAAAGCGCTCATGACTCGTCTAGAACCTCTCGCAAATCGAATCGCTCAAAGCGCTTGTTCTTGAAATGGAGGACACGATTTTGCTCTCTGTTTACCCCTTCTTCAATCTTGTAATAGTTGTACCGATCACACGGTAGTATCTTTACGTCGATATCGTACCCCTTCAGGTGTAGGCTTCCGTCGTTGTAGAAATCGTCGTAAATCCCTTTCGAGGACTCTCCGATCAGTTGCGTCAGCGCGGTTTGTTCGTAGAGATCACAATCTAATTCCGCCATCCGATCGATCCACTCCCGAACGAATGCTTCTATCTTTTCCGACGAACATGGGAAGTAAATCACCCCAGCGTTGAGGACGTGAAAGTTTCCCCGCTCTCTCGCTGCATGTATCTCCTCCTTTGGCCGCAGTGTAACGCCGACGTCGAAGTCCATACTCATCACCTCAGAGATGCCGTTTGCCAAGACAGCGTCTCCATCCAGAAAAACGAGGTCGCCGTCGATCCGCGAGACGCAGTCGAGAATGCAATGAGGTTTCTGCGAGTAGAGATATTCGTTTCGACGATTGAGAGCGGGATAATCGTAACTGAGGTTGTTTCCGAGCACGAAATTACTGTACCGGTTTCCCTTTAGCCAGGATTCCAGTTTCCCTCTAATTGCTTCCACTGCGGAAACGTCGTAATCCATCTCCTCGTTCCAGTCAACGACCGTGACGTTGTCAGCATCCGACAGCTCCTCGTGGTGCTCGGGTTCGAGCCCCCAATCGTAGACGAAGAACGAAGCGTCCGGATAGTATTGCTGAACCTGAGATAGTGACCACGAGATTGGCTCGGCGAACCCTGAATCGCCCGCCGTTACGAAATTCATCAGCGGATTCTCGGAGAGGACAGTGAATATCTTTTTTGGTTATCGTTACAACCCGATATCGGCTACAGCACCATTCGTTTCGAGCGTCAATCTCATTGTTAATCACCAATCATGTTTCGAACCGAAGCGGTTAACCGGTGGGTCCCATTGAATTCCCCAAATGGCACGCGAATCGGTGTTGGTTACAGGTTCGAGCGGCACAGTCGGGACGGAACTTGCCCTCCGACTCTTGAAATCGGGATACGATGTCAGAGGTGCTGACGTTGTCGAAAATAACTGGTCCGACCGCGTCGACGAGGTTACCCGGATCGTCGACTTACGAGACAAGGATGCAGTCGCGGAACTCGACGCAGATGTGGACATGATTGTCCACCTCGGAGCGAATGCACGGGTCCACAAACTTGTTGGAGCACCAGAAGGCGCCCGCGACAACTTCGAAATGACGTTCAACGTCCTTGAGTTCGCTAGGCGAAACGACGTCGACGAGTTCCTGTTCTCGAGCAGTCGCGAAGTCTATGGGAACAAAGGGAAGCTCATCTATAACGAGGAAGATACCTACACAGACGCCTGTGAGAGCCCCTACACTGCGAGCAAAATTGGTGGCGAGGCGATGGTGAAAGCGTACCAGAAGTGTTATAGTATTGACACATCGTTGCTCCGCTTTTCAAACGTCTATGGACGCTACGACAGATCGAATCGCGTCGTTCCATTGTTCATCGCCCAGGCCGCACGAGGGCAAGACCTCACCGTTTACGGCGCTGACAAAGTGCTCGATTTCACGTATATCGACGACTGCGTTGCCGGCCTTATGGAAGTGATCGACTCTTTCGAGAAGGTCCAGGGAACGACGCTAAACATCGCTTCGGGAGAAGGCACATCGCTCCTCGAACTCGCCCGAGCTGTCGTTGACCAATTGGACGCTGACGTTGACGTCCACGTGGAACCGAACCGCACCGGCGAAGTCAGTCGCTACGTCGCCGACATCACGCGAGCGAACCGCTTGCTCGGGTTCGAACCGGAGTACTCCTTCGAGGACGGACTGAATGCGACTCTAGAATGGTATCTCGATCACAGAGAAACGTTCGACACAATTCTCGGGCAGTAGACTTTAGATTACCCCCTATGCTTTTCGTTTTCCTTCGCAAGGGAATCCGGCCGCTACTCGGACTGGATACTGTACATCTCCGCGTACTTTCCATCTCTCTGGACGAGTTCGTCGTGGCGCCCGCTTTCCGTGATCCCTCCACTCTCCACGGTGTATATCCTGTCCGCGTTCTCGACCGTGGAAAGTCGGTGTGCTATGGCGATGATAGCGTAGTCCCCCTCCATCGCTTCGATACCGGCTTGGACCTCCTGCTCTAGGTTTGAGTCCAGGTCACTCGTTGCTTCGTCGAGTAAGAGCAGGTCGGCGTCTTTGAGGAGAGCACGTGCGAGGGCGAGACGCTGCTTCTGTCCGCCAGAGAGTCTTACGCCTTCGTCGCCCAGAACTGTATCGTATCCCTTAGGGAGGTCGCTAAGGAACTCGTCTACTCGCGCTATTTCACAAACTTGGTCGAGCTCCTCTTCTGTTGCGCTTCTGTTTCCGATTGTAAGATTGTATCTGAGCGTATCGTTGAAGATGAATGGATTTTGCCGGACAAGTGCGATCTGTTTACGCCACTGTTCGACATCAAATCGTTCAATGGATGTTCCATTTGCACGAATTTCGCCGCTATCCAATTCGTAGAGTCGAGCGAGGAGGGCGACTATCGTCGACTTCCCAGCACCGGATTGACCGACGAACGCCACGAACTCTCCTTTCCTGACTTCGAAGTCGATACCTTGTAACACGGGGTCACCGTCGTTGTACGAGAAGTGGACTTCATCGAACGAGACCCGATTGACCGCGGTGGGGACCGCCTCTTCTGCCATGGTCTCTTCTTGATGTGCTTGCAACTTTTCGATGAAGGCCCGTGTACGAACGAGGTGCGGGAGGTTATTTTCGACCTGGTAGAACTTCTGGTTAAGTGCGCTCACCTTCGGTCCGAGCCGAAACATCGCAATAAGGAAAACGCCGAGCCGACCGAACGAGAGATCCGCGAAGGTCATCGCGAGGTAGATCAGGACGAAGATGAAGATTGCGACTGTGAGGTTATAGAAATTGTCGATTGCAGCTTCGTTTCTGCGTAACGATATCTGTGCGTCTGTGTACTGTTCGACTGCATCGACGAAATCGCCCTTCAATTCGTCGGACAGCCCGAAGACACGCACGTCTCTGATTCCTTGTGTCCCTGCTTGAGCGGCCTCCTGTCGCCTCTCGTTTGCATCAGCGACCCGGTCTCCTGTCTTGTATCCTGAATCGACGGCAAATCGGACTAGTACCGTGATTCCGCCGAGGACACAAACTGCGATGAGAGTGAGTACTGGTGCGATAATAAGTGCGATGAGAAAGTACACGAGGGAGAGGAAGAACAGTTGCAGTAAATTAATAGCGTGAACGATAAAATTCCCTGCGTGATAAGTCTGTGTAACGAGTGCATTAAGGATGTCGTCGGAGCCTTCTTCGTCGAAGTAACCGATTCGTACGTCAAGTGTGTTCTCGAAGGCCTTAATTTGGAGGTCGCGGATATAGTAGTTCCGGAGGGCTTCGCGGAACCACGCGACGATGAACGTGGTCGTATACCGGACCGTCATTACGACGGCCACGCCAACGACGACGAACTCGAGTGTGAACGGAATTCCGAATGCCTCGTAAACGGTCACAAAGACCTTGAGCAGGCCGTCTGCGTTCTCGGCGGGAGCTTCCGTCTGTATAAGTTCAATGATAGGGAGGATAAAGCTGAGGCCGACCCCTTCGAGGATCGCAGCCGCGATCCCCAACCCGACGATCAGAACGGTCAGCGACGGATTGTACTTTGCAACGTCGAGAAGAGCATCAAGCTTCTCGTTTCGTGATAGACTATCAGACTCTGGAGTAGACATAGGAGGTCGTAACTATAGCCACGTCCGGAATCGCGCGCTATAATTTTGTCGGTCCCGAACCGGGGCCGACCAATCAATCAGTTTCGTCTTATGGGGAAGTATCTTTGACTGTCATAGAGTTAGATTTGGCATTCGGTAGCCGGTAGGCGGCGGCGATTCCAAGTCCGATGATGATCCACTGGATCTGGAAGCTCATCGGTCCGCTGGGGCCGAGTCCAGCGATCCCAAACGATAGCAACCCGCCAAGAAGTCCAAGGCTGATTGCGTCACCGTGAGTAATGAACCGGTAGAGCAATCCATCAGCAGTCCGCCCGTAAGCGAGGAGAAAGAGAAGAGTGCCCAGAACCCCGCACTCTCCGAGGAGTGCCGCGAACCAATTATGCGCCTTCGCGGCAAAGTCCGGGGCCACTTCAGATTGCTCTAATGCCGTCGGGAAATTTCCTATCCCTGCGCCGAGTCCACCGGTCTCAATGAGGATGGCGACGCTAGCTTCAAAGGTCTGCCATCGGAACCACAAAGAACGAGACGACTGGCGCTCAAATGGGTTGCCGATTAGCAGGACGAGTATAATCACGCCAAAGGCGACTCCGAACACCGTTGTAGTGATTAGTCGGCCGCGATCGTTGGGGGGAAAACGGTCACTAAGTTTGGTACGACCCCAGAACAAAATGAGGACGATTCCGCCGATGATAGCGACGGCTAGTAGCGCTGCTCGCGAATTATTCACGTAAATGACAATAACGGAGGCGAAGAAGGCCGCGATGCTGAAGACCCGTCTCGATATACTCGATGCAATCAGGGTGTCAGCGAGGAAGAGAAACGAAACCATCGCGAGGAACATACTGAAGTCGTTCTCGTTTACGTACCACGCAGTGCTCTTGTAGTACGCATCCATACCGAACCGTTTGCTAACGGGTAGATGCGTGCTCGTCGTAATCTCAATCACGGCAATTGCGAGCCCAAGGAGGGCCAGTAACTGCAATATACCAACATATCTCCGCAACGACCACGCGTCTCCGACGCTCCAGTATGCAAACGCCGCAACACTAATCGACGCTACAACGATAACCATCACCTTGAGCACGCTTGAGGCACCAATCGCCAAGAACGAACTCCCGACCGCGTATAGCGCGAAGAGCAACACCGCTACAAGCGGGCTTGGAATGTCGAATAAATACTCAGAATGTCTATTTACGAGGAAGAACACGAGAATCGAATGTGGAATAAGATAGAGGATGAACGGAAAAACGTCGAAGCCGGCCACCGAGACACCATCCAGTCCAGAGCCGAAAACGGCAAGAACGATGAGAAGCACCGTCGACAACCAGAGAGACTTATAATGGTTTCTTGCGGAAAAGTAGGGGGAATAAGTCGCCATCTCTCACTCCGAGAAGTGTGACTGACACAGTTAAGGTTGCTGGGTCGTAATTCGACAGTACAGTCGTGGTTGGATGTTTCCGGGACCAGCGAATGTGTACTATCGATGGACCCATCTCAAACGTACTTGCATTCAGTCGTCCTTATAAGCGGTATCGATGGCTAAAATACCCTGCCGACGGGAGAGGCCATACCAGAAGCAAACAATACTACATAACTCGCATTCACCAAAAACGATGACTTCCCGGAACGAGATCGTCTTGCTGGCAACCTACTGGAACGAGGAACAATGGATTCGCCCGTCATTAGAACAGATCCGCCGGATTGACCCGATTGAGATCTTAATTTGCGACGGATGCTTCGATCCCAACCGGAGAAACCGATCGACCGATGGAACGAGAGAGATCATTGCTGAGTTCGTTGACGAGCGCGATCATGCGAGGATGATATCAGCCCGTCGGCCCTGGCGACCGTTGGGGGTGTTAGCAATGCTCTGCGGGCACGATCACTCGCCGCTCCGAAATATGGCCACTCTCTCGCGATTCAACACAGCCTATAAGTCACTTAGGACGGCGGCTTATCGCTTGAACCAAGCACTGACGTTTAAGTACATGATCGGCCTGTCGGAGAAGTGGAAGCCCGGTCGGTGGTTTATGACGTATGACGCTGATCAGTTTTATGATGATGAGACGATTGACGGCTTCTCTCTTACGAACGAAGAGACCGAGGTTGGAATCCTCACAGCCGAAGAGCGGACTTTCTTCACGTCTTTTGATAGCTACACCACAGAGTACGAACAGCGAACGTACAATAACATGCCCCACAAGATATATCCGGACACGATGATCCAACCGACCAGAGATCTCGTTCTCGAACGACAGACCAGAAAGCCCGGGTCGCTTGAAGCGAGGTGGCGTAGTCAGCGGTACATTCATCACGTGGATACAGAGTTTGTGGGAACGTACAATCATTACAAGATCGAGTCCCTCGATCCCGAACGGTTTGAGGATGGATACGAACTTGGCGATAGGGAACGTCCAGACGAGAGTGATTACGAGATGAACAACTATGACGAGCAGCATCCTACCGTCATTAGGGAGCACTTCCCAGAACTAACGTAGATGTCGGGGCAAGCGCCGACTGTCTCAGTGGTCATGGCGGTCTACAACGAGGAAAAATACGTTTCAATGGCGATAGAGAGCATCTTGGAACAGACTTTCAGTGATTTCGAGTTCCTGATCGTCGATGATGGCTCGACTGATCGAACGTCGGAGATCGTCGATGGATACGCCAAGAGTGACAACCGCGTACGATTGCTTACTAACAAAAAGAATATGGGATTACCAGCGTCTTTGAACAAAGGTATCGAAGCCGCACGGGGTGAATACATAGCTCGGATGGACGCGGACGACAAATCTCTCCCTGGGCGTTTCGAGCGACAGGTCAAGTATCTCGACTCAAATCCCGAGACGCACGTCATCGGTTGTCAAGTTCGAGTTATTGGTGCCAACGGGGAATATTTCGGTTATCGTCGCTTCTCTGCCGGCCCTCGCAGTCCAAACGAAATGAAACAAACTGGCCCGAAAGTCGCCCACCCTTCGGTGATGATGCGGCGTTCGTCAGTAATCTCTGTGGGGAAATACAGAGAGTCATTCAAATACGCCCAGGATCTTGATCTCTGGGTGCGGATGTCGAGGAAATTTGGCTACTCTTTTCTACACGTCCTGCAGGCCGTCTTGTTTGAGTACCGTATCACTCCGGGAAAATACCGCCGGAACCAAATCGGACATATTTATGCATCTTTTGCAGGTGACTTCACATCTGACGATCAATTGCTAGAAGAGAGATTATCGTCTGCTCTCAAAAAGCGTCAAGTCAAAAACAGACCGCTGAAGAATCGATCTATCTACAATTACACTGCAGGGCGTTTATTACTTGGAAAAGAACACAGAGGAAAAGCAGTCCGGCGCTTCCTCTTTGCGATAATACAGTGGCCATTAAATCCTCAAGGATGGTACGGAATCATACTCTTACTATCCTCTCTTATCAGCAACGGGTGTGGATCACCCAGAAGACAGTAATGATTCGAATCTTGGCAAAATCCGATCAATAGAGAAATCATTTGCACGATTCCGGAGGATGGATTCGGGCGTGGGGTCGTCAATCTCGTCACGTAGCGCCGCGGCCATCTCTTTCTCATCACCCACTCCCGTTAGCCTTCCATACTCTCCGTCGCCGAGAATGTCGATGGGTCCGGTTGAACTTCTCGTAGCGATGACGGGACATCCACAAGCCATCGCTTCAACGAGGACGTTACCGAATGCTTCGGTCGCGGAAGAGAGAGCGAACACTGATGCAGCCTCTAAGTATGGAAAGGGGTTCTGTAGAGTGCCAGGAAAGGTGACGTATTCTTCAATTCCCAACTTGACCGTGAGTGACTCAAGAGAAGGACGTGACTGGCCGTCGCCGATGAGCACGAGATTCGCATCATGAGTCTCACGCAGTTCTGCGAAGGCACGGAGTAGCGTGGGATAATCCTTCTTCGGAACAAGTCGTCCAACACTGATAACGATAGGCTCTGTCAATGATTCGAACCAAGGCTCAACGGGGCGTTTCCGCTGATTTAACATTGTATCCGACACGACAGGGTTCGGTATTACCTGGATATTATCAGCTGGTACTTTTGTCGTCTCGACGATACCGTCCTTTACTGTCTGGGAATTCGCGACCACACATTTTGCGAATGGGTAGAGGTGGCCGGCGAGAGTCGCTACCGCTTTCTCTTTCTGTCCGTTGTCCATGAACCCGTATCTTTTCACAAAATCACCGTGTTCAGTGACAATGACGTTCGAAAGGTTGCCAGCGAGACCGCTGGTCAGTAACGCAGCCACGTTTGTGTGTGTCATAGCAGAAAGCACAGTCGACGGACTCACGTCACGAAGATATCGATAGAGATCGGGGAGACAGGTAACTGTCCGCGATGCATGGAGGTCAACAATCCGAACCTCGTCTGACACCTCCGAGAGAAATCCGCCCGTTGCATTTACTAAAACGAGATCAGTTGCGTAGCCCGCCTCTGCGAATCCATTTGCCAGATTCACTGTGACGCGCTGAGCGCCTCCTACTTCGAGCGTCTGGATAAACAATGCTACGTCAACCTTCATTATTGTACTTCCTCTATGGGATGTCGATTAAGAGTTGTGAACACCGATCCTATACTATGTATGGCTGTACTAAAAAGACCCACGCGACAAATGCAACCCCGCTGATTCCATGTGTTGTCTTCGGGAGTAACAGAAGGACGTCCTCCTATCCAAATTACCCCATTTAGTTTCTGGAAAATTTCCACCCTGCTAGTTCGGCTTACGTATTTTCATCTGAGTGAAACTGAGATATTGAAGAAGACTGGACAGCATCATTATCAACGATGCCTGTGGGCGACATCTTCGACGAGCGAGCTGCCCTCTCATTACATAGGCACCGTTCCCATGCCTTAGCGACGTGGGAGTTCGTCCTTACGAACTTCGCGGGCCGTCAACTTCGTGAGACCGTGGCTATCACCGGAAATTTCTAGCACTTGCAACACCGGAGGGGATTGGAGCCAAAGTCCGTGACGTCTACATTGTAATCCACAAATCAGATTAGGCTAAACTCGACTATCTGAATAAGTGTGCTTGGGCTGTATTAACCATTACCCAAACAAAGAAGTGTCGGATAACTATATTTAATGCATCACTTATTTTTCAAGCCGACCATTGACGAGCTTTTCATGTCTTACGAAGATGATATTATTTATATTTCTAAACACCATTCAGCAGGGTAATCCCCACATATCCAATGAGATGGTTCTGCATGTTGCTCGCGAGACTCCCTACCGAGTATTTCCGTGTCTGAAATGCCTCTTAACCAGGCTGGGAGAAAGACTGCAATCACCGTCACTTACAGAAATTCACTCAGAGTACGCAGGCGACCGTCCGTATCTGGTAGTATTATATTGTATAGATATCTCACATAGACGAAGTCGCCACCATGTCGTTGCTCGTTCAAGAAGCGGGGCACAAAACAGTCATTGAATTTATAGAATGAAAAGAATCGGATCGATCATACTCCGTTGGCAACCGTTCGAACGAGGCCCGGCTCCGCGCTCTCGGATACAAAATGTAATTAAGGCCGACCTCTCAGACCAGCACGCGGAACCGACGGCACCAAAGAAGATGCGATACAGCCTATCCGACCTCAAGACGGCCGCGAATAATCCGAAACTCGTGTTACGCGAGATGAACCAGTTATTCTATTCGTCATTCGGACGGCACGAGAGTAATCCTTACGGGCGATCGGTCTTCGAGGAGGACTGGGATAACTTGGTGATTCTTGATGCCTGCAGGCATGACTTCTTTGAGCGCCAGGCTGACCTTCCGGGACAGCTTGATTCACGAACTTCACTTGGGTCCTGTACTCCCGAATTCGTCGAATATAATTTTCGGAACCGTTCTCTTCGAGACACCGTCTACGTTACCGCAAACAGCTGGTATCTCAAGCTTAGGGATGAGATTGGCTCCGAGGTGTACGATCTGGTCGATCTGCTTAGCAGTCCCGACCGGAAGTACTCGGACCCCGATCACAACATCGTACTTCCCGAGACGATGACCGAGGTAGCGCGTCGCGCCCACGACGAGAACCCAAAAAAGCGCCTGATTGTCCACTACATCCAGCCTCATCACCCATTTATCGGTCCGACCGGAGAATGTTATTTCCAGACAGATTCTGCATCGTTACCCGAAGTTGTCCGCGAGGAACCGAACGCGACCCGTGAACTCGTGGAACGGGCTTATCGAGAGAACGTCGACAGAGCGGTAGACGCCGTCGCGGATCTTCTTCCCAACCTACGGGGAAAGACCGTTGTGACGGCCGATCACGGTGAGATGCTGGGTGAGCGCCACGAGTACATCCCGATCAGGGAGTACGGACACCCGGCTGGTATCTGGAGTGACCTCTTGACGACAGTCCCGTGGCACGTCTACACCAATGGCGAGCGAAAGGAAACGGTCGCTGAGCGTCCGGTTGCGGGTTCCGACGGGGAGTCTGGATACGCGGTGGACGAACGTCTAGAATCGCTTGGATATAAGATGTGACAGTGATGGCGGAGGCAGTCTCAGTCGTGTCCTGCTGCGGATCGTTCGACGCAATACCACTCACGAAACCGCTCTGCTAAATCCCGAACCCCCTTCCCGGATATCCTCTTGTTTCGAAGCTGGTCTCCCCGAGCCGATCGAAGTTAATGTAGGAGGATTAGTCGAGGTATTCATGTATCGCTCTTGTGTCAGAGATTGTGGATCCGGTTGAATGGTAACTATCGGGTCAGAACGGGCAAGGGCACCGCGGTAGCGGTGCCCGATAGACATGATTCCACTCGACACCTTTGGGTCGGAATCGGTTGCCGCGGACCTGCTCCAACAGGTTCGCTGGCGTAACGGCGTCGAATGCCCGCGCTGCCAGTCGGACCGAACGGTCCGACACGGCAGCTATCGGGAGTTTCAGCGGTATTTCTGTAAGCGTTGTGACCGCTCGTTCAACGACAAGACGGGAACGATCTTCGCTCATTCAAAGATTGCCCTCCGAAAGTGGCTGTTTTCGATCTACGCATTTCTTCGGTTTAACACCAGTCTGCGGCAACTTCAAGCCGAGATCGGCGTCTCATACAAAACGATCCATCGGCGCGTCGAGCGCTTTACCCACGCGCTCGACGCGCCCCACCTCGACCTGGTCGGCCCGGTCGAAATCGACGAAGTGTACGTCTCTGCCGGACTCAAAGGCCGCGAGCGCGACCAACCGTCGCGCTCGCGTGGCCTGTCCACGCGCGGACGAGGATCGTACGCCGGCGACAAACCGCCCGTTTTCACCATCGTCGATCGCGGCACCGGAGACCGATACGTCGTCCCCGCGAAATCCGCCGACGAATCGACCGTCCGACTCCTGCTGGCCGACCGCCAGCAGGAGTCGCTGACCATCTATACCGACGGATTTCGAGCCTACGGGCCACTCGACGAAAACCACGATATCGACCGGAAGTACGTCGTCCACAGCGACGGCGAATACGCCGTCGACGATGTCCACATCAACACCTGCGAGAGCCACGGTTCGCTACTGCGACCGTGGCTCTCGCCCCATCGCGGTGTCTCAAAAGATACACTCACTCAGTATCTCAGAGCGTTCCAGCTCCGCCGAGAACTATATCGGAAACCCGGGAAAGAAGCCCTCAAACACGCTATTCGAGCGACGCTCTGAGATCAACAATGTGCTACACAAGAGCGTTCGGCCTTGTTTAGACGCCCGAAATCAGGCAGCTCAGCGACTCACGGTTTAGTATCGGTTTCCTAGTAGCTGTCGCTACATGTCTAACTTACTAGGAAGTGAAGCGGGTAGGCTTAGTTGTGTTGACGAAGCTAGCCCGCTTCACGAAAAAAGTTGTAACGCTCGCCCAAAAAGCCGTCGTTGGAAACGCGAAACCTGCGTTACAACGTGGTGACGGCGGCTACGCAGACTGGGTGATCGTCTCGATTCACGGTCTCAAAACCTATCTCGACCTGCCGTACCGACGACTGCTGGACGTGCTCTATGAAATGCCGCGGATCGGTCGATTTCTCGACCTAGAACCGTTCGAACTGCCCGATTTTACCACCGTGTGTACGCGGATGCAGGAGCTGAAAATGCCGATCTGGCGACG
>Ga0208135_100428_pt1 | contig 26080 bp, 26 predicted proteins | sample AntDeeMetag02WF5_FD_184757 | JGI IMG/M metagenome (GOLD analysis project Ga0208135, IMG submission 184757) | Saline lake microbial communities from Deep Lake, Antarctica - Antarctic Deep Lake Metagenome 02WF5 (SPAdes) (version 2) | ecosystem: Environmental > Aquatic > Non-marine Saline and...
GCACGAGCACAAGTGTTCCTCGCGCTGTGCCTTCGTCTCGTTATTGCGATCACCAACGACGAACGCGGAGACAATCCAGGAAGCACCGTCATCACGCTATGAGAACTATTCTATGACACCCTCTGATGTAACGTTTGCATCTGGCTCTAGCGTTGAGAGTATCGGTCTTACTGGACTGCCTAGTGATGTAAACAGTGTTGAGTTCAGCCAACCGAATGAGAATCCAGTATCTGATGATCCCAGTAACACCGTAGCAACCTATCTCGAAATCACTCCTGATAGTGCTGTTAGCGAAGATGTCGACGTTGAGGTCGGTGTCTCAGATTCCACACTGACGGAAATTAATGATCCCGTTTTGCTTCACTATCAAGATGATAGTTGGAAGGAACTAGATACCAATGAAAACGGCAACAAACTGTCTGCCACAAGTAGTGGACTCAGTCCGTTTGCAGTCGCTGAGGCTTCCAGTTCCGGCGGCGGTTCTGGTGGCAGCTCCGGCGGCAGTTCAGGTGGAACCTCCGATAACGACGACGAACAAGACGATACTACACAAGACGACACACCAACTGTCGAAGATGTGCGTGAAGAGCTAGACCGAACGGGGCCAAGCAGAGAGACCACCACGGAAATCATCGACAACGACCCTGATACGCCAGGCGTCACAGTGACACCGGAAGGGACTCAATCGGTCCGCCAGATCACGTTCCAAGACGAGAGTGCGAGTGGGACGGTCACCGTCAGAGAATACGATGAGCCACCAGAGTCGCTCTCTGAGTCGGTAACAGCTTCACTGAATCGACAACAGACAAATAATGCTGACTCTGACGGGAGCAACAGCGAAACACAGCCAACAACACGCCGAGCACGCGTTGTCAGTGTTAGCGATATCTCTCCGGATTCAGAATCTGCAAACGGCCCGGCCACGATCGTGAAGACAGTTGACAGAGATAGATTCGAAAACCCCGAAAACGCAATCGTCTACCACGAACGCGGTGAGACGTGGGAAGAACTACCAACGAATATTGAAGACGCTGGTGACGGCGAGGTCACAGTGACTGCCGAGACCGATTCGTTCTCGCTGTTCGCAGTCGCAGAGGTCACTGAGGAGAGTCAAACCACAGACGGATCCACTGAGGATTCCGATGATGGTGATGGAACTACTAACGAATCCGGTGACGGTCCTGGAGCACCTGTTATCATTGGTATAATGATAGTGCTGGCGCTAATCGCTGCTGTTGCCTTTGCCTACAATCGGCAGTCAAGTCAGCAAGGCAACGACAAACTGTGAGATAGCTTGAACAGTTAACCGGATTTTTGACTGATTCGTTTTTACCGAAGCATTCGACGCCCTGGTGTATAATTATCCACCGCAGACAGGTTGATTTCTGTTATTTCACCGGCCATTGAAGCCGGTTGCACCATAGTTGACGAGCTTAGCTCTCTCGATGATCGCCAGTGTTGCGGCGGCATCGATCTGGGCGTGTGGACCGTCTCAACGGTTCGATAGTCGATGGTCTGATCGACGTTGATCAACAGGGACAGTCGTCGAAACCTGTATCATGGGATAGTTCGTGACCGCTTCCAAGCTGGTTGATTTGTGTGTGTGTCAGGAGATCCGCCAGCCGCGATAGGCTGGCCCGAAGCACGACTGCACTCGGTTGGCTTGTAGCCGACGATGCTCTGAATATCGTCGACATAGGTATCAATCAAGCCATTAGAACGTATTCGAGATTCGGCCGTGTCACAGCCGGTCACATAGGCTTCGACTGGCTCGCAGTCAGGCGGCAAAGTCGGATTCTCTGCCAGTAGCCAACACGACCGCCGAGGAGGGTCGACTGCCGTCAATAGCAGTATGGCATGGCATAATGGCGTTTGTCTGTTCGGATCAAATGATTACCTCGATTTAATTTCCCCGCCACTAAATAACAATAGTGAGACAGCTGTTCGAACAGCGACCGCTATGTGTCGGTAGACACGTTCCGATAAGGTTCACACACCGTTCGACCCCTTCTTCGAAGCTGATCTCCGGCTCCCAGCCGGTCGCTTCGTGGAATTTCGAGATGTCGGCAAGCGTGTCGTGGACGTAGCCATCGAACGGACACTCAATATACTCGGAGTCAATGTCGGTGCCGAGTGCGTCGTTGATCATCGCTACCATCTCGTTGAAGTTATAGGGCTCCTCAGTACCGACGTTGTAGACGCCCGTGAGTTCGTGATCGGCGGCGAGTTCGCAGGCCCGGGCGACATCGTCGACGTGTGTGAAATCACGGGTTTGGGTACCGTCGCCGAACAGCTCGGGGGCCTCGCCGTTGGCGATGGCGTCAGCGAACTGTGCGACCGTGTTGGCGTACTTGCCTTTGTGTTTCTCGTTGCCGCCGAATCCCTGATACACCGAAAAGAAGCGGAGCCCTGCCATCGACATATCGTGGTGGTTGGCGTAGTACTCGGCGTAGCGTTCGCGGGCGAGTTTCGAAGCCTCGTAGCCGGTGTGAGCCTCGACGGGCATACTCTCCGGCGAGGTCTAGGTCCGACTGCCGTAGATCGAGGAGGTCGACGCATAGACAACTGTGTCACACCCCTGTTTACGGACCTGTTCGACGGTGTTGACGAATCCTTCGACGTTGACCCGACAGCCACGTTGGGGGTTCTCCTCGTGCATGTTCCGCGAGGAGAGCGCTACGATATGAAAGAGGACGTCGACGTCCGTTGGAAAGTCGTCGTTGAGGACCGACGCCTCGACGAATTCGACCGAATCCGAGAGATTTCCGGGGATTCCGAGGTAGGTGTCGTCGACGGCGATCACGTCGTTGTCAGCGGCGAGATGGTTGGCGAGGTTCGATCCGATGAACCTCGCGCCACCGGTGACGAGCACACGTTTGTCTTGCATACTCGCATCTTCGTAGTAGATTCATTACTGCTTCAATACGATTTTGCTGACTGAACAAACTGCGGCTCTTACCAGGTCAATCCTTCGTAAACGATGCCGTCCCGCCGCTCGATAGCGCGCCGACCGTCGACGACCACCGGCGTCGACATGGCGTCGAACTCGGCGTCCAGTTCGGTGATCTCCGGCCAGTCGGTGACGATGAGCGCCGCCGCCGCGTCTTCGAGCGCGGCGGTCGGCGAGTCGGCGTACTCGATGTCCGGGAACCGTTCGCGCATATTGCCCACGGCGACCGGATCGTAGGCGACGACTATGGCATCGCGAGCTTGGAGCCCCCCGATTACTGGCACCGCCCGCGAGTTCCGGATGTCGTCGGTGCCCGGCTTGAACGAGAGGCCGAGCACTGCGACGCGTTCGTTGGCGACGTCGACGTGACTATCAAGCAGCGAGAGCAGCCGCGCTGGCTGCCGGTCGTTGATTTCTGTGGCCGCATCGAGCATGCTCGGTTCGTACCCCTGCTGGCGCGCGGCGGCCCTGATCGCGGCAGTGTCTTTCGGGAAGCAACTCCCGCCCCAACCGAGGCCGCTGCGGAGGAACTGCTCGGAGATCCGGTCGTCGAGGCCGATGGCATCGGCGACCTCGTAGGCGTCGAGGCCGAACTCCTTGCAGACGTTCCCCAGATCGTTGATGAGGCTGACTTTCGAAGCGAGAAACGCGTTGTTGGCGTACTTCATCATCGCTGCGGTCTCGGGATCAGTGTCGACGATTGGCGTCTCGGCCTCAAGCAGAGGTTCGTATACCGCGGTGAGTCGGTCAGTGGCCCACTCAGAGTCCGTACCGACGACGAGCTTGTCGGGGTCCTGGAAGTCCGAGACGGCCGTGCCCTCTCTGAGGAATTCGGGATTCGTTGCGATGTCGATGGCTGCGTTGTCGTTAGATCCCGCACGGATCACCGGTTCGAGTACGTCTCGGATGCTCGGTGGGGTGACGGTGCTTTTGATGACGACCAGATGCCGGTCTTCCTTCTCAGCGAGTGCTTCGCCAGTCGCTTTAGCTGCCGCTTCAAGGCCCGTGAGGTCGATGCTGCCGTCGTCGTTGGAAGGCGTACCAATCGCCAAGAAAGTAACATCCGATTCTGGGACCGCATCGTATCTTGTCGAGGCAGTGAACCGACCGCCAGCGTGTGTGGCGATGAGTTCTTCGAGGCCGGGTTCGGTGATCGGTGCCTCGCCTGCGTTGAGCGTGTCGACGATCTCTTGATCGATATCAATTGCCGTCACTGTGTGACCCATTTCGGCAAAACACGCCGAAATCGTCGTTCCAACATAGCCGCTCCCGATGACGGTGATATGCATTGTATGAGGTGTTTCGGGAGGTGAGTATGAATGTTCTGATTCTATAATGATCTGTAGTGCTGATGAGAAAGTCTTTGTACGCTGATTTGCTTGTGACCAGTATGCAAGCAGTTGTACTCGCTGCCGGGAAGGGCACGCGGCTCCGTCCACTCACCGAGGACAAACCGAAAGGGATGGTCGAAGTCGACGGACAGCCGATTCTCACCCACTGTTTCGACCAACTTGTCGACCTCGGGGCGGACGAACTCGTCGTGGTCGTCGGCTATCTCAAAGAAGTGATTATTGATCACTACGGCGATGAGTACGAGGGCATCCCGATCACCTACGCCCATCAGCGCGAACAAAAAGGGTTAGCTCACGCTCTGCTGAGCGTCGAAGAACACATCGACGACGACTTTATGTTGATTCTCGGTGACAACATCTTCGAGGCTAACTTGGAGGATGTTGTTCGCCGCCAGCGAGAGGATCGTGCGGATGCGGCATTCTTGGTCGAGGAAGTCGACTGGGAGGATGCCTCCCGGTACGGTGTCTGTGATACGAATAAGTACGGCGAAATCACGGATGTCGTCGAGAAACCTGAAGAACCACCATCGAATCTGGTGATGACTGGCTTCTACACGTTTACCCCCGCGATCTTCCACGCGTGTCATCTGGTCCAACCGTCGAACCGCAACGAGTACGAGATCAGCGAGGCGATCGATCTGCTGATTCGCTCAGGGCGGACAATTGATGCGATCGGGCTTGAAGGCTGGCGGATGGATATCGGGTATCCGGAAGATCGAGATGAGGCTGAGCGACGACTACAGGAAAAAAGAGAGTCCAAAGAAATAGCATCTGCTGATAACTAACGGTTATTCGACGGTGACGCTTTTGGCGAGGTTCCGCGGTTTGTCGATCGGCCGACCTAACGCATCGGCGAGATGGTACGAGAACAACTGGAGTTGGACGTTGGCCAGAACAGGAGCCGCCCGCTCGTCAGTTTCAGGGATCATGAGCGTCTCGTCAGCGATCTCGGCGGCATCGGAGTGGCCATCCGTGACCGCAATCACCGGTGCCCCACGAGCTTGGACCTCCTTGATATTGCCGAGCGTCTTCCGGGCACGCTCGTCGTCACCAGTGACGACTGCGAACACCGGGGTTTCGGGCGTGACGAGCGCCAGCGGTCCGTGTTTGAGTTCGCCCGCCGGGAACCCCTCGGCGTGTTCGTAGCTGATCTCCTTGCATTTGAGCGCACCTTCGAGCGCTACTGCGACGTTCGTCCCCCGGCCGATGAAAAAGTAGGCCTCGCTGTCGGCGTACTCTTCGACGAGTACCTCGGCGGCCGAGGAGTCCAGGATCGACTGGACATCGTCCGGCAGATTTCGGAGCGACTCGATGAGCGGGCGGAGATCACGCGGCCCGTCGACCAACTCCTCGGCGAGTAGATTACAGCCGACGAGCTGCGAGGAGAAGGTCTTGGTCGCGGCGACCCCTATTTCGGGGCCCGCACGAATGTAGACCGCGTGGTCACACTCGCGGGCGGCCGTCGAGTTTACGGTGTTGGTCAGTGCGAGCGTGCTAACTCCGCGGCTCTTGGCGTCCCGAAGCGCGGCGAGCGTGTCGGCGGTCTCGCCACTCTGAGTGATGCCCACGACGAGCGTTCCCAGCGAGACGGGCGGCGGCGACAGCGCGTACTCGCTGGCGAGATACGCTTCCGCCGGAATTCCCATCTCTCGGAGGATCGCCGCCCCGTAGAGCGCAGCGTGATACGAGGTCCCGCAGGCGACGAACTGGACCGCATTCGGTTGTGGAATCTCGTCGATCTCCTCCAGTGTCACCGTTCCTTCGAGGGCATCGCTGCGGCCGGAGAAACACTGCCGGAGCGCGGTCGGCTGTTCGTGGATCTCCTTGAGCATATAGTGGTCGTAGCCGCTTTTCCCGGTGGCTTCGGCCGTATAAGAGACGGTCTCGATGTCGACATCGACCGGTTCGCGATCCTCGTCGAGCACGGTGTAGCCGTCGGCTGTGGCGATCACCCGGTGGCCGTCCTTGAGGAAGACGACATCGCGGGTGTGTTCGACGAACGCTGGCACGTCGCTTGCCAGATAGGTGCAGTTTTCACCGACGCCGACGACGAGTGGCGAGCCCTGTCGAGCTGCATAGATAGTCTCGCAGTCCTCGATGACCGCTGCGATAGCGTAGCTTCCCTCCAGCCGGTCGACCGTGTTGTGGAAGGCGGTTTCGGGGTCGGCACCGGCGTCGAGCGCTTGGGCGATCAGGTGTGGAACGACCTCAGTGTCAGTGTCGCTGGTCAAGGTGACACCTGTTGCCTGGAGGTCGGCCTTGAGTTCGGCGTAGTTCTCGATAATGCCGTTGTGGACCACGGCGACCCGACCGGCCTCGTCGGTATGTGGGTGGGCGTTTCGGTCGTTCGGCGGGCCGTGGGTGCTCCAGCGAGTGTGGCCGATCCCGTAGGTGCCGGTCGGCCCAGTGGCGTCGACGACCTCGGCGAGCGCGTCGAGTTCGCCGGATTTGCGGAGCACGTCCATCGAGGGGCCGAGGGCGATCCCGGCCGAGTCGTAGCCGCGGTATTCGAGGCTCCGAAGTCCGTCCATCAGGACGTCGACAGTGTCCTCGCCGCGGCCGAGACAGCCAACGATCCCACACATCAGCGGACCACCTCGCTGCCAGCATCGATGTGGCCGCGAACAACCACGCCGTCGCCGACCGTCGCACCCGGGCCGATCAGCGCACCGGGTTCAAGCGTCGCACCGCCACCGACGTCGACCCGGTCGGCGATCACACCGCCGAGATCGACATCGCTGTAGACGTGGTCGTCCAAGATGACATCGGCAGGGCCACCACCGGCGGTGAGTCCGGCACCAATCTCACATCCCTGTCCGGCGACGAGTTCGATGGCGGTAGTATTGGGGCCAATGGTGGTGTCGGTGTCGACAACGACATCATTGAGGACCGATCCGGAGCCGATGGTTGCACTCTCGCCGATGGCGGCGTAGGGACCGACGACTGCCCCGGCCTCGATGACGGCGTCGCTGTCGACGACGACCGGGCCGACCAGCGTCGTCTCGGGATGGACGTGGGCGGATTCGGCGACGTAGATGTCGGTGTCGACCGTGGGTGCGTCGACCCAGCCGCGAGCCAACAGCTCTCGGGAGAGCGACAGCAGATCCCAAGGATGGGTGGCATCCATCCAGAAGTGGTCAGTTCGGACGCCGCCGACGCTGTGGGCCTCCTCAGCAATCAGTTCCTGGATCGCGTCCGTCAGCGGCAGCTCACCCCGCTCGACCGAGAGTGCTTCGAGCGTCTCGAAGATCCGGTCAGTGAACGCATACACCCCGGCGTTGAACAGCCGGAAGTCGCTGGCAGTCGGCTGTTCGATCAGCTCCGTGATCGTCTCGCCGTCGAGATGGACCGCGCCGTAGTCGACTGCCTCTGGCCCCTCAACGACAGCCAGCGTTGCAGTTGTGGCGGTGTGAGCTCTACTGACGGCCTCGACGATTCGGTGGTCGATGATCTGGTCACCGTTGACGAGCAGAAACGAGCCGCTGGGGCCATCACGTGCCTGTAGGAGTGCGTGGCCGCTACCAAGCTGAGTCTCCTGTTCGTGGTATGTGATCGGGACGTCACGGTAGGTCGAGCCGAAATGCGAACGAACGCGGTTTGCGTGGTAGCCGACGACGAGGTGAATGTCGTCGATCCTGGCGTCGATCAGGGCGTTGAGCACGTGTTCGAGAATCGGTCGGGTTCCGGCTGGCAACATCGGTTTGGGCCGGTTGGCTGTCAGTGGACGAAGCCTGATACCCTCGCCAGCAGCTAGCACGACCGCCGAGGAGGGAAGGCTGTCGGTCGCGGATGAAGACGTTGACATGCTGTGGCGTTTGTCTGTTTGGACTTAACGTTTGCTTCGATAGGATGTTGGGTTCTGCGGACGAGTCAACTCGGGTCATATCGGCCTCAAGGTCACGGTGACGAGTGTCGATGAGCCACGCAAAGTCAACCAGTACAACGTTGAGGGGATGCTTAACGTCCTGGATGCGGCCAGAGACGCGGATATCGAACGTGTGGTCAACGCATCTTCCGTCGAGCGTCTACGGCAAGCGAGATATCTCCCCTACGACGAAGATCATCTTACGACGCCCATTTCCCCCTACGGTGCCTCGAAGCTCGCGACCGAACAGTATGCCAGAGTGTACAACGAGGCGTACGGGCTCTCGACTGTCTCGCTCCGCTACTTTACGGATACAGTCCCCGAATATGGCGATCACGAACTTCGTTTCGCGGTGTCTCCATGGCGAACCACTGGTCGTCTACGGCAGCGGCGAGCAGACGCGTGATTTCACCTACATCGAGGGTGTCGTCGATGCCAACAGACGACACCTGACCGACGACAGGCCGACGGTGAGGTGATGAAAATCGGTTCGACCGACAACACCGAGATCCTCACGCTCGCCGAGGAGGTTCGGGACGCAATCGACCCCAGCCTGGAGATCAGTTTCGACAGCCGACACCCGAGCGATGCGGAACACACCCACGCCGATATCTCGAAAGCACGCGAGCTGATCGGCTACGAGCCGGACACTCGACATCCGAGAGGGTGTGAGTAACTTCATCGACTGGTACCGAGCGAACTACGAGTGGTACGATCCGCTCGTTCGGCAGTCGTAGGCGTCGTCTTCCGCTCTCAGCTGCAGTCAGGGCCTGCCTTCCCTTTAGAGCCCTACCGATTCGTTCAGATACGGCTCACACACCAGTTTGACGCCATCGGTGAACTTGATCTCCGGCTCCCAGCCGGTGGCCTCGCGGAACTTCGTCGCGTCGGCCATCGTGTCGTGGACATAGTCGTCGAAGGGACAGTCGATGTACTCCGGTTCGATTTCGGTACCAAGTGCGTTGTTGATCATCTCGATCATCTCGTTGAACGAGTATGCTTCCTCGGTACCGACGTTGTAGATGCCGGTGAGATCGTGGTCTGCGGCGAGTTCGCAGGCCCGGGCGACGTCATTCACGTGGGTGAAATCCCGGGTCTGGGTGCCGTCACCGAACAGCTCCGGTGACTCTCCGCTGGCGATTGCGTCAGCAAACTGGGCGACCGTATTTGCGTACTCGCCTTTGTGTTTCTCGTTGCCGCCGAACCCCTGATAGACGGAAAAAAACCGGAGTCCAGCCATTGCTATCTCATGGTGGTTTGCGTAGTACTCTGCGTAGCGTTCCCGGGAGAGTTTCGAGGCCTCGTAGGCGGTCTGTGCGGTCACGGGTATGCTCTCGGGGGAGGGTTCGGTTCGACTTCCGTAGATCGACGAGGTCGACGCGTAGACGACGGTGTCACACCCCTGTTTGCGGACCTGTTCGACCGCATTGACGAACCCCTCAATGTTGACCCGGCAGCCGCGCTGGGGATCCTCTTCGTGCATATTCCGCGAGGAGAGGGCCGCGAGATGAAACAGCACGTCGATATCGTCGGGATATTCCTCGTCAAGCACCGAGGCCTCGATGAACTCGACACCGTCGCTGAGATTCTCGGCCGTTCCAAGAAATGCGTTGTCGACTGCGATCACGTCGTTGTCCTCGGCGAGCCAGTTCGCAAGGGTCGAACCAATAAAGCCAGCACCGCCCGTGACGAGGACGCGTCGGTTTTGCATACCAACCAGTATCGGTGATCGTATTATGAAGCCTTCGTTCGCATGATTTCTGTGGCTGCGTCCGGTTGACAGATGGTCTGGATTCGTTTGGGGACGATCACACGAGCCTCACTACTACCATGGACCACCCAACTGACCGTCGCTCGCTGCTCCCTCGGTGGGTTTATCAACGACAGATGTCACCGTCTTTAATATATGATGATCGAAGGAAACAATGTTCTTCTGACGGGCGCAGCGGGCTCTGTCGGCAGCATGCTCGCTCCGAGGCTTCTCAATCTCGATCCAGCGGTGCTTCGGCTGTTCGACAACAACGAGCCTGGAATCGCCGAGGTCAAATCGACGCTCCACGACGACCGGTGTCGGTTTCTCGCCGGTGACGTGCGTGACCAGGACCGCCTCGTGCGTGCGATGGAGGATATCGACGTCGTCATCCACACGGCCGCGATGAAACACGTCGATATCTGTGAGTACAACCCCTTCGAGGCGGTCAAGACGAACACGCTGGGGCTCCAGAACGTCGTCGATACAGCGATCAATGCGGGTGTCAAACGCGTCGTCTTCACCAGCAGCGACAAGGCGGTCAATCCGGCCAACACGATGGGCACGACGAAACTGCTCGGCGAGAAGCTGATGACTGCCGGCAACACACACAGCGGGAGTCCGGATATCAAGTTCGCGTCGGTCCGGTTCGGCAACATCATCAACTCCTCGCAGTCGGTCATCCCGCTGTTCGCCGACCAGATCCAGGACGGTGGCCCAGTCACGCTCACCGACGAACGGATGACGCGGTTTTTCCTCACCTACGACGACGTGTTCGATCTGGTCACCCAGGCCGTCGAGAAGACGACCGGCGGCGAGGTGTTCGTCTACAAAATGCCCGCCATCAGGATCGAATCGCTCGCCGACGCGATGATCGAGACGCTTGCCCCGAGATACGGCCACGATCCTGCCGAGATCGATATCGAGGTGATCGGTCCGCGTCCGGGCGAGACGTTCCACGAGGACATCATGACCGAACGGGAGGCCGCACGCGCCCAGGAAAACGACTCGCTGTACGCGATCCCGCCGGAGATGACCGAGATGCAGTCCGACAGTGAGACCGACGTCTTCGAGGAGAGCTCCGACATCGTCCTCTCGTCGAAAGACGCCCCCAAGCTCTCGACCGACGAGATCATCGATATCCTCGAAGAAAGCGGCGCAATCGCTCCCAGCATCTCTGATGGGGGCGACCCATCGAAAGAGCAAAACGTCGAGTACGACAACCCAACCACAACAGAGCCAGACAGATGAGTCAGACAATAGTCGTCACCGGCGCAGCAGGGTTTATCGGGCGATGGGTTGTTCGTGAGCTCTTGGACCGTGGCTACAGCGTCCGCGGCCTCGATGACCTCTCGAACGGCTCGCGACGTAACGTCGCCGCCTTCGAGTCGAACGACCGGTTCGAACTCCACGAGGGCGACGTCTGTGATGTCGAGACAGTCGATTCGCTTTTCGATGACGATGTCGCGGCCTGTCTGCACCTCGCGGCCGAGATCGACGTCCAGGAGAGCCTTGAGGATCCACAGTCGCATTTCGACTCGAACGTCGTCGGCACCCAGAACGTGCTCGAAGCCTGCCGACGCACCGACACGCGACTCGGCCTGGTCGGCACCTGTATGGTGTACGACATGGCCGACTCCGAGTCGGGAATCAGCGAGACACACCCGGTCAAACCGGCCTCTCCCTACGCCGGCTCGAAACTCGCCGCGGAGAACCTCGCCGAGAGCTACTACCACGGCTACGATCTGCCGGTGGTTATCCTGCGGCCGTTCAACACCTACGGCCCGTTCCAGAAAACCGGGATGGCCGGCGGCGTGGTCTCGATCTTCACGAGCCGGGATCTCGACGGCGAGCCGCTGAAGATCTTCGGCGACGGCACCCAGAGCCGGGATCTGCTGTATGCGACCGACTGTGCCCGCTTTATCATTGAGGGAACGTTCTGTGAGGCGGCCACCGGCGAAGTGCTCAACGCCGGCACCGGATCGGACATTTCGATCAACGACCTCGCCGAGCTGATCGCGACCGACGGTACCGAGATCACACACGTCGAACACCATCACCCACAGAGTGAGGTCCAGACGCTCCGGTGTGATCCGACGAAAGCTGAGGAATTACTCGACTGGGAGCCCGAAGTCTCGCTCGAAGCGGGCGTCGATCGCCTCCGAACCTGGCTTCGTGAGGAGGCGGCCGACGAATAGTCATGTCCGAAGATCTACCGGCAGCCTACGGCGGAACACCGATCCGAGAAGACGTGCTCGGCTACGGTTCCCAGAGCATCACCGACCACGAAAAAGCGGCTGTTGCCGAGGCACTTGATGGCGATTACATCACTCGCGGACCGACTGTCGACGAGTTTGAGCGTCGTGTTGCGGAGCTGGTCGGTGTCGATCACGCGATAGCGACCACCTCCGGTACGACCGCGCTCCATCTCACGGGCGATGCGGCTGGTTTCGGACCGGGTGACGAGGTGATTACGACTCCCCTGACCTTCGCGTCGACGGCCCATGCGGCGACCTACAACGACGCCACGCCGGTGTTTGCGGATATCGATCCCCACCGCCGGACGCTGGACCCCGAGGCGGTTCGCGAGCAGATAACCGACGACACCGTCGGGATTATTCCAATGCATTACGCCGGCCACCCCGCGGATATCGAGGGAATCCTGGATGTCGCCGACGAGCACGATCTGACGGTGATCTGGGACGCCTGCCATGCGTTCGGTGGCACGTGGCGCGAGGAGTCACTCGGTGCCCAGCGGGATATGGCGATGTTCAGCTTCCACCCGGTCAAGAACGTCACGACGGGCGAGGGTGGGATGGTCGTCACCGACGACGACGAGCTGGCCGCACGGCTGCGACGGCTCCGGTCGTTCGATATGAACTACGAGCCCGAGGGCCACGACGATGAGCCGTGGTATCAGGTGACAGAAGGGCTCGGCTACAACTACAACGTCACTGATCTGCAGGCGGCGCTTGGATTGGCCCAGCTGGATCGACTCACCAAGTTCAAGCAGCGCCGCGACGAGATCATCGACCAGTACAACGCGGCGTTCGCCGAGATTGAGGGGGTTCGGACGCCGCCGGAGCCGGTCGAGGCCGACCCGATGTACCACCTGTATGCGGTCGAGATCGGCGAGGCCTTCGGCTGTGACCGCAAAGCGTTCGTCAATGCGATGCACGACGAGAACATCGGTGTCCAGGTCCACTACGTTCCGTTGCACTACCACTCGTACTTCCAGGAGGCGTTCGGCTACGAGCGGGGGCAGTTCCCCGAGACGGAGGCCGTCTACGATGGCCTCGTCAGTCTGCCGTTACACGCCGAGATGGATGACAGCGACGTTGCGGATGTCGTGACGGCGGTCCGACGGTTGTCGGCATACCATCAGTAGGAGCGTTTATTTTCTTTCCGTGTCGGGTGTGAGTATGGAGACGTTCGAGATCGACGGTCGACCAGTCGGGCCGGGCGAGCCGACGTTCGTGATTGCGGAGGCTGGATCGAACCACAACGGCGACCTAGAGACCGCCAAACAGCTCATCGATGTCGCTGTCGAAGCCGGGGCGGATGCGGTGAAGTTCCAAACGTTTCGCGCGGAGGAGATGTACGTCGAAGACAGCGGCGAGGTCGAGTATCTCGACGACCAGCGTTCGATCTACGACATCATCGAGTCGATGGAGATGCCACACGAGTGGATTCCAGAACTCCACGACTACTGTGTCGAGCAGGACATCTACTTCCTCTCGACACCGTTCGACGAGCGTTCTGCCGAGCTGCTCTCGGAGTACGTCCCCGCCTGGAAGGTCGCAAGCTACACCAGCAGCCACCATCCGTTCCTCAGGACGCTGGCGCAGTCGGACAAACCCCTCATCATGTCGACGGGAGCCCACGAACTCGACGAGGTTCGGGAATCCGTCGAGGTCATAGAGGGCGCTGGCGCAGCAGGGCTTGCGCTACTCCAGTGTGTGGCCGCCTATCCGACGCCGATCGAAGAGATCAACGTCAGGTTCGTCGAGACACTCGCCGACGAGTTCGGGGTTCCCGTCGGCCTCTCGGACCACACGCTCGACCCCGTGACTGCCCCGGCGGCCGCAGTCGCACTGGGTGCGAACGTCATCGAGAAACACATCACGCTGGACAAGTCGATGGAGGGTCCCGACCATCAGTTCGCGCTCGAACCCGACCAGCTCGCGGAGATGGTGGCTGCGATTCGGGACACCGAGGCTGCACTCGGAACCGGTGAGAAGTTCGTGCTCGATGTGGAGTCCGAACTCCACGACAAGGCCCGGCGCGCAGTCCACGCTGTCGAGGATATCGCGGCTGGCGACGAGATCACCGCCGACAACGTGAAAGTGCTTCGGCCGGGCGAACGGGACGCCGGACTTCACCCCAAGTTCTACGACGAACTGCTGGGGAAAACTGCCGCTCGCGATATCTCACAGAGTGCTGGTCTTCAGTGGAATGACGTCGAAACTCAGGGCTCGTAGCTGTACGAGATCCACTCACCGTCACGGCCACGCTGTCGGAACCCACACCCCTCGAACAGCCGTTTCGATGGAGTGTTGTCCTCGTGGATCTCGGCGATCAGTGGCGACCGACTCTCGAAGCGCCTACAGATCCAGTCGAGTGCGGCTGTCGCCACTCCCTCGCCATGGGCGGAGAAATCACCGAGATAGATACCGATCTCGTCGGTTGCAGTGATGTTAACGCAGCCGACACGCCGACCCTCGTAGTGGATGACGAAGTCGTGACGGTCGGCCGCTCTCGATTCGAACCACGAGAGATGGCTCTCCCAGTCGAGCGGCGAGTCCTGTTTCCGAAAGTGACGGTAGATCTCCGGGTTCGACCGCCACGCCAACATGAGTTCGAGATCCTCGACGGCGAGCGGGGTCATTCGGATCGGGGGGCTGCGTTCGGACAGTGCTGTACAGGGCTCACAGAGCGAGCTTGAACCGGTTGTGGCTTCGAGTGGCTGACGACAGTTTTCGCATACCGACATCGACGTACTGTTGATTTGTTCGCTGCTCGTATATATACGACCCTTCAGGTGAGCTCTCACGGTTTACTCGTCGGCGATCCAGGACCTCGGACCTCACAGCCGGTCCGGGAGCGCAGTGATGGCGGCGGTGACCCGGTCGGCTCCGGCACCGTCCACGAGTTCACGGCCTGTCCGACGACGTCTGCGCCGGAGCTCCGTCTCGCGGACGTACGCTGTAATCGCACTGCGGAACGCGTCCTCGCCGTCGCCGCCCTGGAGCACCGTTGCGGCATCACGCTGGCGAAGCGCCGTCGCAATCGGTTTCTGGTTGTCGACGACCGGAATACTCACCAGCGGCGTCCCCAGTGCGAGGAGTTCGTAGGTGGTGGTGCTGGCCGTGCTCACTGCGATATCGGCCGCCAGCATGCGCTCGACTAGATCGTCCGGATCCCACGCGACACGCACGTCAGCGTCAGTCTCGGCCGCTGCGGTGCGAACCGCCTGTCGCTGGCGTTCCGAACAGCCCGGGCCGACAACGGCATCGACGCTGAGATCGAGTCCATCGAACGCCCGAACCACCGTCGGCGTGAGGCCACCGACATCGCTGCCTCCCATCATCACGATTGCACGTTCGGGCTGTGTCCGCCACGGTGGCTCCTCGGCTGCCTGCTCCCGAATCTCACGTCGCAACAGCACGTAGTCGGTGCCGAGACACGTTTCGGGTGGGTCGCCGACGAATTCGTACGTCAGATCGGTTGCGTACAGATTCCCGTTTATGAACAGATCCGCGCAGATCGCGTGTCGGGCGTCGTCCTGGAGCACCGCAAGCGGCACTCGCTGCCGGACTGCCTGCTGATAGGCGGTGTCGACCGGATAGGCGTCGGTGAACACCAGATCCAGGGTTGCTGTGTCGAGCCACTCGACGAACGGGTCCGGATCAGCCCTCGACGGCAGCTCGACGGTGGTGACGCCCTCGGGGAAGACGGCAGTGGCTGGCTCAGGGGTCGTCGTTGTGAGGGTAACCGTGTGTCCCTGACGGCGTAGCTCGGCGGCGAGTGCTCCCGACCGAAAGAGATGCCCGTAGCCGATCTGGGCCCCGCCGTCGGCGCGGAGTACGACGTCCATCGTCTCGTCAGACGCGTTCGACAGGGTTCGTCAGCTCGCCAATGTCCTCGATCTCACAGGTGACCGAGTCGGCATCGTCGAGGAAATCGGTTGGGCTCCCAGGGTCGCCCAGCGCAACCACGTCGTTCTCCTGGAGTTTGCAGACGTTGCTCGCAAACGAAACCATCTCGGGGATGGTGAAACTCATCTGGGCGGTCGACCCCGAGACGATGGTCTCGCCTTCGACCCGCACCTCGACTGCGAGATCGTCGTAGTCGGCCTCCTCGCCTTTTTCGACGTACTCGCCAAGGATCGGTGAGAACGTCGGCAGCAGCTTGTAGCCGACGCCGGTGATCATCTCGTGGTCGGGGTCCGACCACCCGGGCCAGTCGCCGGAGGCCGTCACGTCGTTCGAGATCGTGAACCCCTTGATCGCATCCCAGGCCTCCTCCTCGTCGGCCTCGTAGATGTCCTCGCCGATAACTGCGGTGAGCTCCGAGCCCGGTTTTACCTTCTCGACGCGGTCCGGTATCTCGATGGTCTCGCCCTCGCTGATCACTGCTTCGGCCGGGACGACCCACAGATCAGGCCATCTGTAGGTTCGGTCCTTCTCGTCGAGGTGCGACTGGAACCCCCCACCGAGCGCGACGAACTTCCCGATCTTGTCGGGCGAAAGTTTGCTCATACCGAGAGTATCCCCCGGTTGCCTGTTATAGCTTACCGTTCCGCAACCCATTCGGTCACCGCACGTGGCTCCTCGCCGACCGCCTCAACGGCATCCGACAGCCGCCAGTAGTCGGCCGGGGTGTCGACGGCTGTGTGGGCCTCACCCAGTGCCGTCCACTGCTCGTTCGGCGTCACTGCGACAGCCCACTCCTCGGGATTCTCTCGCAGCCGACGCACTGGATGGCTGTCGCCCAGCTCGCGGAGCTCTTCGAGCACCGCTCTGTCGATGACGTCGACGGCAGTGCCGATTGGCATCTCCTCTGTGAGATTCGTCGTATACCGGGCGTCGTTCCCCTCGTGTTCCGCGATTACGCGGTCGATCTCCGACGGCGGGACGAACGGACAGTCACCCGTCACCCGGACCACTGGATCACTGTCTGCGGTCTCTGCGGCTTGGTAGTGTCGTTGAAGGAGATCGTCTTCCGGTCCGGTGTCGAACGCAACCTTGTTTCGATTACACCACTCGCGGATCGTATCGTTTTCTGGACGGTCACCGACGGTCAGGATGAGATCGCCGGCTCTCTCGGCGCGGCGAGCCCGTTCGACGACCCACCCCAGAACGCGTCGGGAACCGAGTGGATACAGCACCTTTCCAGGGAGGCGTGTTGAGCCAAGCCGTGCCTGAAGCTGAACAACAGTGGTCATAGTTTCAGTATAGTTCGATCATATAAATAATGTTCAGCCGCACTACGCTCCAATACAGGCTATCGCTGGCTGCGTTCATACCTAGCAGAACACTCACAGCCAGCCGCCAGTATAGTCTGGCGACCAAGGGAAACATTTCCGATGTGGTCACCAGAACACAACTGTTCTATGTGTATACAAGGGCGGAGATCCTTGGAACGTCGTATACAGGGGGCTCTCTCCGTGTGAAAATAGCCGACGTGTGGGTTTGTTATCGACGAATAATTGATGAAATGAACCCGTCCCAGTGATGAATTTCGACAACATCTGAGCGATGAGAATCAATATACTGGTTGCTCGCGTTCCGGAAGAAAAACAGGTCGGTGCTACTGTATTCTGATTCGATCAACTCCTCGAATTTGTAGTATGAATCGTCGATAAACGCTTCTGCATTCAGACGTCGAACGGTGTCGAGCTTCGAGTTCCGATTTGTGTTCGTGTATCCTGCGACCGCTAGGTTGTGCTGCTGGATATACTCTACCATACTTTCGAGCTCCTCATCGTACCGTGACGTGACGATAATCGGATGAAACCCTGACTCGGCTAACCGAACAAGGCCTTTTGAGGCACCGTCTTGAAGTGGCACCTGCTGTAACCACTCGATGTTCACTGTCCTGGAGACCCACTCGTAGTCGTCTTTTGGGATATCCTCCACCTCAAGACAGTATTCTCGGCTCGTCTCTGTAGGGTCCATGTCATATCCCCGCTCGGCGAAAGCCACACTCTTCAGCTCATCTGGGTCGGTAACAACACCATCAAAATCGATCGCAACAACGGGGCCGGTCTTCGGCACAGCTGTCGCCGCTATCGGCTTATACGGATTTGAACTCATCCATGAGCTCCGTGAGATTTGATACCAGAGTAGTCACTGTCTGTTCGCTTACCGTTCCCTGCTGAAGCATATCGACTGTCCCCGCTGCCGAGTCGTACTCAATCACGGCGACGTCTCCTCGCTCGACAGGTGGGTCGTCCAGTCCGCTGTCGGCATTATTTATTGTACTTTGATACGTTTCGAACTCCGTAGCTTCGGCGAACGGGTCGTCCCGTTGCTCTCGTTCGGAGAGTCGCTTTCGGATATCTTCTTCATCACTGCATACACATTTTACTAGGACGACATCCTCCGACCGTTCGAATCCGATCTGGTATGACTGAAGACGCTGTTGTCTTAGTCTGTGAGATCCGTCGAGGATCGCATCTTTCCCCTCCTCGAGATCACGGGCCGCTCGTGCCCGCATCTCGTCGTATACTTTTTTTGAGACCGACTCCACGAATTCATCGTCAGCAAGGTCGAACTCGTAGTCTAACTCGTTTTTTTCGGGTGTGAGATTCAATTCTCTGCGTAACTCAGCGGAGTGGTAGACTGTCGTTTCGTCCAGAGTGTCCGAGAGCCATGTCGAAACCGTACTTTTGCCGGAAGCGGTTGGGCCCGTAAATATTATTAAGACCATTGGTGTGTCCACGTGACGAATGCACTCTACTACTATCTTATTTAACCTAAATAAAAACCCCGCTATTCGGGTTTAATAGTGGGATAGCTCTCGGTCAAAACCGAGACACCACCGACCAGATTGATTCAGTCGAACAAGTTCTGTTAGATGTGTGAATCCGAACAGTACTGCAGTGACAAACTCGGTTAAGATGCCTCCTTCATTGACCGCTCATTGAGATATTGCTATACTTCATCTCTACTCTCGAAAGTCAACCTACCTGAACAATACTCCGACAAAACAAGTTAATAAGTGATCATCCCCTGCGTCCATTTATGAACACTGATGTCGTGATTCCTGCTGCCGGACTGGGCTCTAGAATGGGTGAGTACACCCAAAATCAACCGAAATGTTTGGTGGAATTAGATGATCATACTCTTCTTGAACATCAACTAACGTCACTCACTGATTTCGGAATCCCCCGCTCATCAATTCACGTTGTAATTGGAGCGAAAGGAGAGTGTTGGACACAATCGGCTTATGAGCGTATCCGTTCTATTCATGATAACGTTATAATCAATTTTGAGAACACAACAAAGGGACCCGGTTTCAGTGTGAAACTTGGCCTGGAGAGAATCACCTCCAACTCAGTTATGATTCTTGACGGTGATATTATACTCGTAGATGAAGTTCTAACGACCCTTCTTGAGAGTGACCATTCAGCAGTTGTCTCCAAACTGGCTAACGACCGGGCTGAGCCCGGTAGCAAGGTTGTCACCGACGAATCAAATTCTGTTATCGATATGGGAAAAGAAATAAATCCAGAATCTTTCCCGTGGAACATATATTCCGGCATCTGTAAACTGACTGGTGAAGAACTCAGTATTGCGAATTCATATTTCAACCAGTCGGATTCTGAAGAACAAAGTATTTGTGATATGATCAGATACGTATCTTCCACCGGTACAGTTTACAATAAAGAGTTCAACTGGGGGTGGGAGAACGTGAACAGACCCGAAGACCTAACTAATGCACAGGAAGTTGGACAACGATGAACGTACTCATTATTGGGAAAAGTGGCCTCCTGAAAACGAAATGTCATGAGTATCTCATAGATAGATACCGAGTTGGCGGTATCAGCAAATCAGGAGCTGGCAAGAACAATAAGAAGGTTGATGTTACTGACAAGAAGGCTGTTGATCAGTTTTTTAAACAGTATTCGTTTGATGTCGTTATCCACGCTGCGGGACTAACCGATGTCGACTACTGTGAGCAGCATAGAGACGAAGCGTGGGAGTCTAACGTTGAAGCAACGAAAAACGTTGTACTCAAGTGTAAGGAGGAGGGTGCAAAGCTCATATATATCTCTTCTAACCAGATCTATGATGGGGAGGAACCACCGTATTCGGAACAATCTGAACCAAAACCTGTCAATTATTTTGGTATCACGAAGCTGGAGGCTGAGCGATTTATCCGCGAAGAGTTACGTGAATTCGCCATAATTCGACCAGGAAAGCTCTATGGGTTCAGCGAGGAGACTGGCTGTGACACATTGGTTACTAGTGTTCGCAAGCAACTTTCTGAAGGGAACCCGGTAACAGCTAGTCAGGATACGATCTATACTCCGACGCTTGTTGACGATGTGGTAGCACTCATCGCATTAATTATTGGTGACGATCTTGAAGGCCGATTCAATATCTGTGGCGGAGAGACGGTTTCAGAGTATCAGTTTGTGGAGGCAATTTGTGAAACGTATGGACTGGATTCTGAGAAAGTACATATCTCCCAGCAGGAATCAGAGGCTGATCTTTATGCAAACAGTAACTATACACTGAAAAAGATCAACAGCCTGGGGATTTCACCACGAAAACTCAGAGACGGCCTGTCAGTGATGTATAAACAAGAGTTCTGTACATTCAGACCGATTTATAAAATGGGCTTGACTGATGAGTTCAACGGACAAAGTTCGTCGTCAATTCGGCACTCCTTGGGGGCTGAGCTTGCCAAGTCAGACCCAGTCACACCAGATATTGTGGTTCCTATTCCCCGGTCAGGAGTGTATCCTGCTGTCGGATATGCGAACGAAGCGAACATCCCTATGAAGTTCGGGATTTCTAAACACGAACTCCGCCGACAGACGCTATACGATATGACTGTCGACAGATCGGAGTTGCTAGACGAGAAAATGAGAGTGATTCCGGAAGTCATCGCAGATCAAAACATCGTGCTCGTTGATGAAGCGATTCTGTCTGGGACTACAATCAAAAGTATTGTTTCCAAACTACAGGCAGCTGAATCTGTCCACATAAGAGTCTCTTCGCCGCCGATTACTCAGGAATGTCCTGCTGGGATACATCCGACTAATATAAACCTCTATGCGGACGGCCTCATTGATTCAACGTCGTCGACACAGGACGAACTAGAGCGACGAATGGAGGCTAATTTCGGCGTTGATTCAGTACGTTTTGTTGATAAATCACGATACGTCGAGATAGTCGCAGGGGATACCGGAATCTGTTCGGCCTGTTTTCATGAAACAGGTCGGAACGAAACCCCCGAAAAACCGTAACAATCAGTAACCACCGGTGCTGACAGAGGGTATGCGTATTATCAGGATCGACGAGATTCCCGAGGAGGATCGTGGCGAATATTCGATCAAGCGATTGTTTACTGAAACGCTTAAGCACGATGTTGAGAACGTCGGCTTCTATAGAACGCTCATACCTGCTGGAAACAAAGTACCGCGCCATCACCATGAGTCTCTTGACGAGGTCTTGTTCTTTTTGACTGATGGTGTGGTTGAGACAGAGGAATATGGACAGATCGAATTTCAGTCCGGCGACTCACTATTTATCGAGAAAGGAGAGGATCACGAGATAATTGCAGTAGAAAACGAAATCCGTCTCATCGCAGTCAAGCTTCCGAACAATGTCGATGATAAACGGGTTACTGCTTGAGTGACTCGTTTTCCGAGTCTAAGACCTAATACTTCCGCCTGAATTTGGTTGAGAGCAACGGATATTCAGTGATCTAACTGTTTTTTCATCTTTCTCAAACCAGCATCAACATCGTGGAACGAGACACCGAGTGTCTCGCTTCGATCACACACGAGATCAACATCGTGCGGCCGATCGACATCGTGGTCGTTGACCGTTGGATGGAGCAATGAGTCATCGAGGTCGAACACGTCGGTGACTTTCTGTCCCCACTCATACCGCGTTACTTGATTTTGACCGCTCGCGTGGAAAATCCCCTCGGCATCTTTCTGGATGATCTGTATGACGAGCTCTGCGACATCGTCGATGAGAACGGGGTACTTTTGTCTATTATCGTCGGCGGAGATGGACCCTCCCGCAGTGAGACCCTCAATCAGTTGAGTAACGAACGTTGTCTTGTCTTGCTTGTCATTGTAGCCGTACATGATCGTCGGTCTGACAACAGCACCACCATCAAGCCGATTCCGGACAATCGTCTCACTGATTAGTTTCGTGACACCGTAGAAATTCACCGGTTCAGTGATGCTCTCGGGCCGGTACGGTCCATTTTCGCCGTCGAACACATAGTCCGTCGAAATGTAGACAAGGCGTGTCTCAGTGTCTGTACAGTAGTCGACGATCCGTCTCGTTGCCGTGACATTTGTCTCCCAGGCTGACTCTTTTTGCGCTTCGCAGGCAGCTACATCGACAATAGCGGCGTTATGTACCACTGTATCCGGGTTGACGGTCCGTAGTAGTTCGTCGATACGGTCCGGGGACCGCAGATCTATACAGTGGTCGGCTCCAGCGTCGGGTCTCGTGTGATAGGTTCCTTCGACCGAGAACGACGAACTAAGCGTCTCAACGAGTTTCGTCCCCAAAAAGCCGCTGGCACCCGTCACCAACACGTCTGTTTTCTCAGAAGTCATTGACAATCTTCCGCGCTGTTTCGAGGTCTTCGGGTGTATTAATATTCACCCATCCCGAGCTGAGTTCGTGGTTACTGACAGTCGCTTCCCTGCAGACTTCGTCGAGCACGTCGGCGACATCTCGATCCGTTTCGTCCCCAACGACAGCCTTCATGCGTGACAACGCCTCGCCGCTTAGCTTACAGAACCCCGCATAGATATGATGACTCTCTCCGCCAGTGTCGATATCCTTTCCAATACTCCTGACACATCCTGTGTCATCAGTGAGGATTTTACTCCCTGGCTCGCCGTCGGAGTCCGCAGATTTTGACGCAAGTACTGAATCGTTTTTATCAGTATACACTGTTTCAAGCATCTCTTTGAGCACGACTATGTCGCCGTCGAGAATCAGTACCGAGTCGCTTGACACTTCCTGTAGTCCAAGTTCGAGCGTGAAAGCAGGCCCTCGATCCGTGTTCTCGAAATTCAACAGGACCTGATCGTGCAGCTTTGTGAGTCGGTCGTACGCTTTCTGCGTCCAGCAATCACCGGTCGTTCCGATGATAACATACACGTCTCCAGGAGGAATCCCGATCTCATCAAGAATTTTGAGCTGGTACTCAAGAACTGTCGTGCCGTCGAGGTCGACAAGACTCTTCGGATTTCCTTCCTTGTGTTCGCCGAGCCGCGTTCCGAGACCGGCTGCAGGAATTATAACCTCAGTCATCGATTGTGATAGCTTCAGATTAGTAGCCGCACAGATTAGTATTGCGGATATCTCGTTTCGCTGTTCACCGTCACCATCACGCCCGAACGATCTGCTCATAGATCCGTTCAGCAGCGTTCCCATCTATATTATCATAGAACAGATCACGGATGACTTTACGCTCTGTCTTGTGTGGATCTTCACCGTTTGAAACTGCCCGTATTTTCTCATATAACTGGGTATTGTCCTCTGTAACGTATCCTGGAGTGATGCTGCGATATGTGTAGTACAAACCTTCGTTCCGGGTATATTCTTCGAGATCATATGGGTAAAATATTAGTGTCATATCTCTCATCAAGAAATCAATATATATGGATGAATAGTCCGAAATGAGACAATCCGTTTCTTTTAACAAGGGGTACGGATCGCTACCAGACTCGGCTATCAGAATTCGACTACTGTCTTCGACATCCACATCTATCTCTTCCATAGGATGAAGTTTTAAAATTAAATAACTATTACATTCTTCGAGGATGGTGTGTATTCTTGTAAGATCTAGCTGAGATTCAGTAAGTACGGATTTCTCAGTTCCCCTATAGTCCCGACGCCACGTCGGGGCGTACATGAATACCGTTGCGTCAGCAGAGATCTCCGTGTGTAACGTATGGAGAAGCTGTGAATCAACATCGATTCCGAGATGATCTATATCGTTAAAAAAAATATCAGTTCGCGGAAATCCTGTTACTACTGTATCTTCAGAATCTATTCGGAATGCTCGTCGAAGAATATCTCCTTGTGGGTTTTTTGAGGTCGTAACGAGCGTATCCCAGTTGTACTCGACATGTTTTCGATACAGCTCATCGTACTTGGAATAATCTCGATGTTCAACGACATCCCATCCACCTTTTTTAAATGGAACACCGTGCCACAGTTGAACTATTTCAGCACCACCGGTGATCCACCAGCTAAAATCCATCGCATTTGTACAAAACACTGTTTTTGCTCTCAGTAAACGATACATACCTTTCCAGCTTCGACTATCATACGCAGTGTACCCATTTTGACGTAACGTGGTCACTACGTCTTGTTTATGAGATACCCAGACGATTTTTTTATCGTCCTGATTTTTAGCTATTTGTAAGAACAGATATTTAGCATTTCCACCACGTCGATCCCGTCCTCGGTGTCCATCTCCCATGACACATAAATTCTCGTTTCTCGGGAGGTGGCTTATAATATATCTGCACAAATATAGGACTACAAACGATATCCGTAACTTAAAGAAATTAAATATCGATTTGAATAGGGAAAACACCCCTTCAGTGCGCTTGATCTCACGTAACTCACGAGTCAGATTCATATTGCCCGTTCAGACACTAGCTTAAATTAGTTTACGAATGCGTTTCCGAACACATTACTAATCTCAGAGACTAACTGTATAACACGCAGAACCCTGTCCGTTCGAAATGTCGATACAGCGGTACACTTCGAACACCAGATAATCTAGCAACAAATCGTCAATATCTCCCCTCAGTAACGCTTCATTGACAGAACTACGGACCCTGACTCAGCGCTCCATAGCCGGCGGTAAGCTGCTGGTGGCTGTATCTACTAAGCATATTCATCGATGAATGAGAAAAGTGCGTCAGCGATAGTTGAAATCCGTTCATCCTTCTTTTCTACAGGGGCCACGGGATACGTTGCTTCTCGCAGTGAATGGATGCTCGATCGTACCGCTCTCTCCTCGACGGAGTTATTTACGGCTTGAGAGAGTTCCCCCGGGAGTTCAGATAGCTCCGACACATGTCTTGCTGCGGGTACGTCTTCGTAAAATGCACGACCGAGGACAACAAGAGGCGTCGTGTGGAACAGCGCTTCAAATCCGACCGTATTGTTCGTTACTACTACACCTTCGGCGTGTTCGATCGTTTTGTGTGCATTGAACGAGGGATGAAGGAATTCTACTTGTGTGTTCTGCTCTCTTTGTCGTGTCCACGCCGGTGATTGCTGTCCAGGATGGTTTGGATGTTGTTTCACGAATAATTTGACGCCTTCGGGAAGAATCCGAGAGATGTAGTCAATAATGTGTGCTTGATCGAAAAATTCCGGTGAAAATACTGTTAGCCGTGACTCAATAGGGTACTGTAGTGGGAAAAACAGGAACGTATTGTTTTCACACATTTCTTTTGATTCTGCAACTGTCGGTACGGTTCGTCGATTGATTTTTTCATTTACAGCGGTTCGGACTTTCCGTGCACTGTACCGACGTATGTTGTTCGGCGTCGTTCCGGTAACAACTGTCTTGATGCTACTGACGGCCCCTGCTACCGCATCCTTGATTGACCTACTGGTAGTACCTGTTTCATTGCCATGTGTGTAGACTTTCTGTTGTGAACGAAACGACTCGATATATTCGTCTACTGTCTTTCTCTTAGCCGATGAAATATCCTCATCCGGAACTGTTTCGTAGGAATCCCAAGTTCCGTTAAGACGGCTACTGAATGCAACTCGGTTATCAAACGGAGAAAACTCTCCCCAGATATTTGCTCCACCGTTTTCTTGAACAAAATAATGTGCCAACAGTCGGTGTATTTCACCGCCACGACCTTGATATACATAGTCGATATTGGTCGTTTCAAACATCCTCGTGAGTAGTTGTGC
>Ga0208135_100433_pt1 | contig 25824 bp, 14 predicted proteins | sample AntDeeMetag02WF5_FD_184757 | JGI IMG/M metagenome (GOLD analysis project Ga0208135, IMG submission 184757) | Saline lake microbial communities from Deep Lake, Antarctica - Antarctic Deep Lake Metagenome 02WF5 (SPAdes) (version 2) | ecosystem: Environmental > Aquatic > Non-marine Saline and...
CCTTTTGGGAAAGGGGGTTCGAAGATCTGCGAGTTGCTCGAAGGGATTTACGCGCCTGACGCGTAAATCCCTTCGACAAGCGCTCCGTAATAAGCGACCTTATTACGCTAAAGCGTAATAAGCGACCCCCTCACGGGGCGGGATATGGGCAGGAGAGCGAACCTACAAAAATCCTAGTGTCGGATTTTTGCGTTCGCAAAAATCCGAGCGCTTATTACGCTTTAGCGTAATAAGCGACCTTATTACGCTTTAGCGTAATAAGCGACCTTATTACGCTTTAGCGTAATAAGCGACCTTATTACGCTTTAGCGTAATAAGCGACCTAGCTATAACTTATTTGCTGTACTCTAATTAAATAGAATTTCAAATTTGTATTTAAAACTGGAAATAACTAATAAGCGGCCCCCGTGAGGGGCCCCTTTATTTCTAACGGGGCCCCTCACGGGGGCCGGGCTTGGCACTAGAAAGTAAACGACTTTTGTAATATGAGATTAAAATTAATCTTTTTTAAAAATTACTTTTAAGAGTTTTCTTTTGAAAAATTCTTTAAGTTTTTCATTTCATCTTCAATTTTTTCATTGTTATAAGTATCCTTTTTTTTTTTACTGGGAGCATTACTTTTTAATAGAAAAACTCGTACGAGCGAACGATCCCCTTATATATATAGGGGATCGTCGCGAGTACACGAAAACATCGACAATAGAATTTTTTTTTTCCCCCGCGGATATAAGAGGGGGAAAACTCTTACTCGCGAATAGACTCGGAGCGCTTGCGTCGGAATTGTCCCCCTCCCCCCTGCGGGGGGGAGGGGGACAATTCTTAGCGCTTCCCTCACGGGTTGGCCCCGTGAGGGGCGCCTCCCTCACGGGTAAGGGACCACTGGGTATATAGGAAGGAGGGCAGGACCCGTGAGGGCAGCGCTCCGGGGCTATTCGCTCGGACGGACGTAAAAATCCTAGTGTCGTATTTTTGTAGGTCCCCCTCCCATATATATGGGGTCTACTGCCCATATCCCTCCCCCCGTAGGGGGGTCCCCGTCAGGGGGTCGCTTACCCCCCCTTCGGGGAGGGACGCTTTAGCGTAATAAGCGACCTCCCCTATATAAGGGACCCGTGAGGGGGACCTAAAGATTTTAAATATATAAGATATTTAAAACTTCGACTTTTAGATAGTAATTGTATATCTTTTCTTTTAAGAATACTAAAATAAGGTTGTGATTTAAACAATAAATCAACTACTAAGGTGATCTATTCTTCAGAGCTCCACTCCCTTTTTCTTAGGCTGTTTATTAGGAGGAATTATGCTCTGTTTTTTTCTTCGGTTTCTTATACATCAACAGTTATTAAACTTATTAATAGAATATTAATTATTAATATTATTATTAATTAATATTCTTTTTTTATAGTAAAAGTCTATACATATGTATTAATTCTAGCATATAATTTTTATATAATAATTTCTATTATATATAATTTTATTCGAGAAAAGAATTACTTTAAACTTAAATAAGTTTTAGTTATTAAGTTATCAACGTCTAAACAATGATATTTGGCTTAAATATCAAGGTAACATATTAGAAAAATGTTACCAGATGGCTTCCCCTTAAGTTCTAACTCTTTTACCAACCATCATATCCTAAATACTACATATTATTGTATTGCTAGCCGTACCTCTGATTTGATAACCCAGTGGTTCTTTTCTATATAATACAGCGGAGGTTACCCCCTATATCTATATAAAGGGGAAACCTCCGCTGGTACAAATACGAGTAGGTCCGGAGCTTTAGGCAACCCCCCTAAAGGAACCGGTCCACCCGCAGGGTGGACTGACACACTTGTAGAGGACTAATCCGACAAAGCGTAGACAAATCCCACTATTATTCAATCTAATATTTTTACGTATCTTTTCTTGTACTCGTGAATAGACTCGGAGCGCCCCTCACGGGGTCGAAGGGACCCGTGAGGGGAACTCGCAGATCTTCGACCCCCCTTTTCTCGTACGAGCGAACGATCCCCTTAGGGGATCGTCGCTCCCCCCCTTCGGGGGGGTAGGTTCGCTCGTAGAGTCGGAATTGGGTCGGATTTGGCCGTAGGCCAAATCCGCCGGCGTAATTGGCGCACGCCAATTACGACGCATACGCCAATTCCGACTCTCCGAGCGAATCTAGCCTCGCGAATAGCGGGGCTATTCGCTCGGACGGACGCAAAAATCCTAGCGCTTATTACGCTTTAGTGCGAAGGTCGCATATTACGCTGAAGCGTAATATGCGCTAGGATTTGTCCGCGGACAAATCCGACTTCAGGTCGCTTATTACGCTAAAGCGTAATAAGGTCGCTTATTACGCTAAAGCGTAATAAGGTCGCTTATTACGCTAAAGCGTAATAAGCGCTCGGATTTTTGCGGACGCAAAAATCCGACACTAGGATTTTTGTAGGTCCGCTAGGAGAGCGGACCTACAAAAATCCGACGTAGGTCGCATCCCTCACGGGTTTGCGTACGCAAATTATGCGCTAGGAATTCGCGATCGTGATCGCGAATTCCGACTGAGCGCTTCGCAGAGCGCAAGCGCTCCGTAATAAGCGACCTCGACCCCCCTACGGGGGGAGAGCGGACCTAAAGAAAATTATATCGAAGAAAATCTTCGATTTTCTTCGAGATCTCCGCGTTTTTCGTCGAAAAACGCGGACATATATAATTTTCTTTAGGTCCGCTCTCCCCCCGTAGGGGGGTCCCCGTGAGGGGGTCGCTTACCCCCCCTTCGGGGAGGGACGCTAAAGCGTAATAAGGTCGCTTACCCGTGAGGGACGCTTTAGCGTCCCTCACGGGTAAGCGCTCGGATTTTTGTAGGTTCGCTCTCCTGCCCATATCCCGCCCCGTGAGGGGGTCGCTTATTACGCTTTAGCGTAATAAGCGCTAGGATTTTTGCGGACGCAAAAATCCGACGGAGGACGCGTCCCCCGCCAGGGGCGGGGGACGCGCTCGTAATTGGCGTCCCTCACGGGGCGTCGTAATTGGCCCCGTGAGGGGCGCCAACCCGTGAGGGACGCCGGCGGACCCGTCCCGCCAGGGGCGGGACGGGTCCGACCCAATTCCGACTCTACGAGCGAACCTACCCCCCCTATATATATAAGGGGGGGAGCGACGATCCCCTATATATATATATATATAAGGGGATCGTTCGCTCGTACGAGAAAACTCGAATATTTTGCCCCCGCGGATATAAGGGGGGGAAAATTCGACTTTTGAGAAAGGGGGGTTCGAAGTCTTCGACTTGTTAAAGGACGGCCCTATATATATTATATATAGGGCCGAAGGGTGGAGAGTTTCGCGCCTGACGCGAAACTCCCTTCGACAAGCGCTGCGGGGCTATTCGCTAGGACAGCGTCCTCGCTACTAGCCCCGCTATTCGCGAGGACAGCGTCCTCGCGACTAGCCCCGCTATTCGCTAGGACAGCGTCCTCGCGACTAGCCCCGCTATTCGCGAGGCTAGGTTCGCGAGGAGAGTCGGAATTGGGTCGGATTTCGCGTCCCTCACGGGTTAACCCGTGAGGGACGCCTAATTAGGCGTGCGCCAATTAAGACGCTGTCGGACCCGTGAGGGCGCCCCCCTGACGGGTCAACCCGTGAGGGAGGCGCCCTCACGGGTCCGACCCTATTACGACTCCCCCCAAAGGGGGAGCGAACCTAGCCTCGTGAATAGCGGTTACGCGTCCCTCACGGGTAGGTCTTCGTCAATTACGAGCCCGGATTTGTCCGCACGTGGACAAATCCGACTATTCGCTCGGACTGTGCAAAAATACGAAGGAGGTCGCCTCCCTGACGGGGCAAACCCGACAGGGACGCTAACCCGTGAGGGAGGCGCTCGGAATTTGCCCCGTGAGGGACGCGTCGGAATTCTCCCCCCCCCCCCCCCCCCCCCCCCCCCTACGGGGAGGGGGAGAATTCCGACTCTCCGAGCGAACCTAGCCTCGCGAATAGCGGTGACGCGTAAAAGGTCTTCGACAATTACGCGCCCGGATTTGTCCGCGTGTGGACAAATCCGACCATTCGCTCGGACCACGCAAAAATCCGACGGACTCGCGACTTTTTGTGTTGTTGACCTAGTCCTGCCTGAGTTAACTACTGCCGGGATTTGTGACAACATATACATCATCGTCAAGGTTTCCTTAGAGTATTGCCAATGAGGGACCAATCTCGGTTAAGACACCAAGGAGCTAGTAGGCAAAGTCCTCAGGCGTAACTTACGTTATGTCAAAAACGGAAATCAAGGTTGAAGCTTTGTAACAAGGAGTGTTTTACCAAACACCCTTAATTTAACCTATCGTGCCTTAAGCGTACTGTACTCGCTTTTAGGGCGCATTGATCCTTAAGTGCTTGTCGAAGGGAGTTTCGCGTCAGGCGCGTAACTCCCTTCGAGCAACTCGCAGATATTCGACCCCCCTTTTCTCGAATATTTTCAATATCGAAGATATTGAAAATATTCGAGAAAAGGGGGGTTCTGAAGTCTGCGACTTGCTGGCGGATCCAGTCGTTAAAAAGGAGGTCAGTGTCTTATTTGATAACACGCTTTAAGGAGTCTTCGTACACTATTTCTCTTTAAAGGTTGTACAAAACTTACGCACAAAACTAAAAAAAAAGACTTGTAATTTTGATAATACATAATAGAATTATACATATACACAAAAAATGAAAAAAAAAACGTCGAGTCCACCTTTAACCTTTAGGGTAACGGAGTTAAAGTAAACATCGTAAACCCCGCGGTAAAAAATAAAAAAAAAAAGTCACTTGGCGTGAGAAGCCCCCCTCCCCGTGAGGGGGGCCAAACCCGTGAGGGACGCACTAATAATTTTTTCTTCGTGACTCCAATAGGTCTACCACAGATTAATATTAAAGTACGACTTTTACTGTATTTTTGTATAGATCTTGGTAAGTAATTTATTTCATCCCTATATAAATTTATAGAACGAAGCAAATTATCCTTTAACAATTGTGAATTTTATTTACATTTAGTGTCCTTACCGAAGGGGGTCATCGAAGGGGCTTTTTAGAATACAATAAGTTTAAGTATAGAATTAATAGCTTTTCGAACTTGAAATTTTTTTTATTTCATTTTTTAGATTTTCGCTCTGTGTTTGACTAAATAAAATTAGACTATTTTATATAAAAGAACTACCCCCTCACGGGCCCGTGAGGGGGTATCTGGCGTGCCTCTAATAGGCACGCCACTTTTCTTTTATGTAGGTACCCCTCACGGGTCCCATATATAAGGGAGCGGAGGACGCCTCCCTGACGGGTTTGACCCCCCCCCCGTAGGGGGGAGGGACGCAAACCCGTCAGGGAGGCGCTCGGTATTGGCGTAAGCAGCGTCCCTCACGGGTTGCCTGGACGACCCTATTTGTATAGGGTCGTCCAGGACAACCCGTGAGGGACGCTGGTACTCGCGACGATCCCCTTGTCGAATAAATTTCGTATACTCGCGAGAGGGAGGCAAAATCCTACCCAATTACAACTCTACTCGCGAACCTACCCCCCTTATATCCGCGGGGGGAGCGAATAGTGCGAAGCGTCAGGTCGCTTATTACGGGTCCCTTCGGGACAGGACCCCGTGAGGGGCGCTCCTAGTCTATTCGCGAGTATAAGATAAATAATTCTTATTTATTTAACCGCATTTGACTTATTTTAATGCTTTTATCTATATAGCTGTATGAAGTTGATAAACATCCTAATGTATTATTAAAACGCGGTTAAATAGATGAGACAAACTTTTTAATAAATAATTTTCTAGTTTTATTAAGCATAGTAACTCCTACTTAAGGGTAGCATAAAATAGATACTAATGCTTCACTAAGTGGTAGTTATAAGCTGCCGTTTTAGGGGAGCGCAACCGCGGAACCTCTTGCCCGAAATAAAAAGAGAAAAAAAAAAGAAACTTAATAGAGCTTTTTGTTGTAATTCAACTCTTTTCAAAATTATTAAAAATTTATAGTTCTCATTAAGAATAAGTCTATTTGAATACTAAAAAAAAATAGAGTTAAGAAGACACTTATTTAAAATAAATCTAATATTTAGATTGTGCCTTACCTAAGCGGCCCCCGGCTTATATTTTTTTCTTCTTGGGTGCTAAGGTCGCGTAATTCTCGCCCTCACGGGCCTCCCCCCTACGGGGGGGGGCAAACCCGTGAGGGACGCAAACCCGTCCCGCCAGGGGCGGGGGAGGCGCCCTCACGGGCGAGAATTACGACGTAGACGCCAATTCTGCACTCGGATTTGTGCCACGACGGCCGCGGATACCCGTCCCGCCAGGGGCGGGGGAGGCCGTCGGGAAGCGCCCCGTGAGGGGCGCTCCTTAATATGCGATCTTCGCTCCCATATATATGTATATATGTATATATGTATATATGTATATATGGGACCTCCGCTCTGCGATCTCCGCTCCCATATATATGGGACCCGTGAGGGGGACCTACGGATTTAGCCAAAATTACCCGTGAGGGAGGCGAAATCCTACCCAACCCTTGAGGGAAGCTGGCGGACCCGTCCCGCCAGGGGCGGGGGAGGCCGCCCTCACGGGCCTCCCCCCTGTGGGGGGGGGCCTAATACGACCCAATTAAGACTTAAAAAAAAATTGGCACAAAAACTTCCACAACAAAATATATAAGACTTTACGGAAGCAAAGCTGCTATTTGAAAAGCCGTTCCCTTTTAAGTACAAGTAATCTACTTGTATATAGCTTGTTAGTGTTAAAAAACCAAATTAGCATCTTATGCATATTTATGGGGGCTCATTTTAAGCATAATTAGGCAAATACAATAGTGGTGTGCTTTGTGCATCCATTAATATATTTATATATACCTAATATATATGAAATTGAATTTCAAAGTTTTTCTTAACTCCTACCTAAAAATCAGATGACTGAAGCAACAGAAAAAGAAACAAAGGATGCTACTATGTCGATTCAATCTATTTCTTTTAATATAGATTTAGTCAAATATCCTGTTATTACAGAAAAAACATATTTAGCATTATATAAGAATCGCCAATACACGTTTGATATTGATAAACGCTTAACTAAAACTCAAATTAAAAAATTATTTTCTAATTTATTTGATGTGAATGTTATTGCGGTTAATACACACATACCACCTCGTCAACAACTTCGTGTTGGTATGGCACAAGGTTTTCGTCCCTCTTTTAAAAGAGCTATTGTAACCTTAAAAGAAGGACAATCGATTAATTATAATTTAAAACCTAAATCGTAAATTGGCTCAAATTAGTATCCGTAATTAACTAATAACGATTTTAATTAATCTTTACTGACCGCTCCGCTATAAATTTCTATTGACGATGTTTTATAGGTCCCCCTCACGGGTCTCCTGCCCCCCTCACGGGCCCCCGTAGGGGGGTCCCCGTGAGGGGGTCGCTTACCCCCCCTTCGGGGAGGGACGCGCCGCCCCAGCGTCCCTCACGGGTAAGCGCTCGGATTTTGGTAGGTCCGCTCGCTGAGCGAACCTACAAAAATCCGACGGAGGACGCGTCCCCCGCCAGGGGCGGGGGACGCGCTCGGAATTGGCGTCCCTCACGGGGCGTCTCCCCCGCCAGGGGCGGGGGACGCCGGCGGACCCGTCCCGCCAGGGGCGGGGGAGGCCCCCGTCCCGCCAGGGGCGGGGGAGGCCAATTCCGACCCAATTCCGAGCGCATAAATTGCGTACGCAATTTATGCGACCTCCGTCGGATTTTTGTAGGTTCGCTCAGCGAGCGAAGCTCTCCGAGCGAATCTAGCCTCGCGAATAGCGGGGCTATTCGCTCGGACGGACGCAAAAATCCTAGCGCTTATTACGCTTTAGCGTCCCTCACGGGTAAGCGACCTCTGGGGATATGGGCAGGAGAGCGGACCTAAAAACTCGAATAATTTCTCCCCCGAAGGGGACCCGCCGGTACCGGCGGACGAAAAATTCGACTTTTGAGAAAGGGGGTTCGAAGTCTGCGACTTGCGTCGGAATTGTCCCCCTCACGGGCGGGGACAAGACAATTCCGACACAAGCGCTCCGGGGCTATTCGCGAGTACGAGTTTCTCGAATAAATTGAATATTCAATTTATTCGAGAAAGATGTTTAATATCTTCGATATTAAAAACTTCGACTTTTATAAAAAAATTTTAATTTTTTTTTTCATAAAAAAGACTGTTATAACTTCGTTATATGGATTAATCATATGTAAATCGAGGTATTGGATATTTATTCCATCATAGATTATAAAACTATTTGTATAAAACGGAATTAATTAATTGAATTAAAAACATTCGTCGTCGAATAAATATTAATTATTTTTTATATAGATTTATATATATATATTATGGAAATATATATATTTTTTTTGTACTACCTATCGAAGAAAATCCTATATTTATAGGATTTTCTTCGAGATCTCCGCGTTTTTCCTATATATAGGAAAAACGCGGACATAGTTTTATAAAAGTGAATGTTGAATTTCCTTCCTTTGTTAAAAGATTTATTAAAATCTTTTTAATTAGAGTTATTCTAATAATATGCTTATATTATGTATAAAAATTGGTCCTTAGTGCTCTCACTATTACGAAATCAAAGTTTGCGTACTAAGGAGACTAGTGTATTTGCGCGGGCGCGACACTCGTACTAACTTCTCTCCAAACATAACCCGATTGTAGAGTTGCGCACGGAACTTGATTTCTTTTCCTCCAATGTGCTTATGGCGGCGCGGGCTACGAACGCCCGCCAAATTTTAAAATATTCCCCCTTAAGGCGAATATTTTATATAAAATATATACAAATGTTGCACACTATATAATGGATAAAGTAATGCAGTTTCCTATAAGTATATTTTTATCGAAGAAAATTATATAGAATTTTATATCCCCCTAATATATATATATAAGGGGGGGGAAAAGTAGAATAATACCTCCCCTTATATATATATATATATATTAGGGGATATAGCAGATATTTAAAACTTCGACTTTTTTCTAGTACTCGCGAATAGACTCGGAGCGCCCCTCACGGGGTCGAAGGGAGTTTCGCGCCCCCCCTCACGGGGAGGGAGGCGCGAAACTCTCCACCCTTCGGCCCGCCCCATATATATGGGGCGGGGAAGCAACTCGCAGATCCCCTCACGGGCGACCCCCCTTTCTCAAAAGTCGAATTTTTACCCCCTTATATCCGCGGGGGAGAAAATATTCGAGTTTTTAGGTCCGCTCGCAGAGGTCGCTTACCCGTGAGGGACGCTAAAGCGTAATAAGCGCTAGGATTTTTGCGTCCGTCCGAGCGAATAGCCCCGCTATTCGCGAGGCTAGATTCGCTCGGAGAGCTTCGCTCGCTGAGCGAACCTACAAAAATCCGACGGAGGTCGCATAAATTGCGTACGCAATTTATGCGCTCGGAATTGGGTCGGATTTGGCCTCCCTCACGGGGGCCAAATCCGCCGGCGTAATTGGCGCACGCCAATTACGACGCATACGCCACCCTCACGGGTCCGACTCTACGAGCGAACCTACCCCCCCGAAGGGGGGGAGCGACTAGCGAGGCTAGTTCGCTCGTACTCGTACGAGCGAACGATCCCCTTATATATATAGGGGATCGTCGCTCCCCCCCTTCGGGGGGGGAGCGCCGCCCTCACGGGCCCTAAGGGGATCGTCGCGAGTACCAGCGTCCCTCACGGGTTGTCCTGGACGACCCTATACAAATAGGGTCGTCCAGGACAACCCGTGAGGGACGCTGCATACGCCACCCTCACGGGTCCGACTCTCCTCGCGAACCTACCCCCCGAAGGGGGGGAGCGCCTATCCCCAAATCGAAGAAATTTCGTACGAAATTTCTTCGACAAGGGGATCGTCGCGAGTACCAGCGTCCCTCACGGGTTGTCCTGCACGACCCTATTTGTATAGGGTCGTGCAGGACAACCCGTGAGGGACGCTGCATACGCCAATTCCTAGCGCCTCCCTGACGGGTTTGCCCCCCCCCTACGGGGGGAGGGACGCAAACCCGTCAGGGAGGCGTCCTCCGCTCCCATATATCCCATATATATGGGACCCGTGAGGGGGACCTATTAGCTTTAAAAGGAAATATTTTTTCTTCTTTTTTTTGTATCTGGGCAACATTAAAAATGCTATTTATTAACTTTAATAAAAAAAAAAATCAAATAATGTTTTTGCAAAATATTTAATTATGGGAATTCATTTATTAAATCCGTGTACACCAGGTACACGTAATAGATCGGTTTCTGATTTTAGTGAATTGACTCGTACAAAACCTGAAAAATCATTAACCTCTTACAATCAAAGATCAAACGGGCGAAATAACCGTGGTGTTATAACATGTCGTCATCGTGGTGGGGGTCATAAACGTCTATATCGTGAAATTGATTTTAGACGTGATAAAATTGGAGTACCTGCTAAGGTAGTTTCTATTGAATATGATCCAAATAGAAATGCACGAATTGCTCTTTTACATTATGAAGATGGAGTAAAACGTTATATTTTACATCCACGTGGATTAAATCCAGGTGAAATGATTATTTCTGATTTAAATGCGCCTATTTTAGTTGGTAATTCATTACCTTTACGTAATATCCCTTTAGGTGCCGAAATTCATAATGTTGAATTTCAACCTGGTTCTGGGGGCCAATTAGCAAGAGCTGCTGGTTCTTTAGTTGAAATTTTAGCTAAAGAAGGTGATTTTGTAACAGTGCGTTTACCTTCAAAAGAAATTCGTTTTATATCAAAAAATAGTTGGGCTACTCTTGGACAAGTTGGTAATGTTGAAGCTTATAATTTAACAATAGGTAAAGCTGGTCGTTCACGTTGGTTAGGTGTAAGACCTACTGTACGTGGTTCAGCTATGAACCCAGTTGATCACCCGCATGGAGGTGGGGAAGGACGTGCACCTATTGGACATAGTCGACCATTAACACCTTGGGGACGTCCTGCTTTAGGTAAATTAACGCGTAAACCTAAAAAATTCAGTAACGTTTTTATTATACGTAAACGTAAATAAAATTTGGCTTAAAAGAATAGCGCTTGCGCTCAGAGTAGCAATATGTCTGATTTTATCACGTACGAGGTCGAGGAATTGTGTCGGATTTGTGCCCCGTCCCCCGCAGGGGGGGAGGCCGCCCTCACGGGCCTCCCCCCTGCGGGGGGGGGGCACAAATCCGACACAATTCCTAATAGCAATTTGCCTAGGCGAATTGCGACGGAGCCCTGCCCCCCCGTAGGGGGGAGGGACGCTCCCCTCTTGGGACGGTTACAGGAGGTAGCCTGATTGTCTTACGTAAATTAGGGGTAGGATTTGTCATGGTACAAATCCTACTATGACACGTTAGGGGGGCGTCCCTCCCCCCTACGGGGGGGGGGCAAACCCGTGAGCGAAGCGCTCGGATTTGTGTCGAATTTGGCCCTCGTGAGGGAGGCGAAATCCTACCCAACCCGTGAGCGAAGCGCTAGGAATTGTCCGCCTCCCCCCTGCGGGGGGGGGCGGACAATTCCGACGCAAGTCTGCGAGTTGTAGGTCCGCTCTCCCCCCGTAGGGGGGTCGAGGTCGCTTACCCGTGAGGGACGCTTTAGCGTAATAAGCGCTCGGATTTTTGCGTCCGTCCGAGCGAATAGCCCCGCTATTCGCGAGGCTAGATTCGCTCGGAGAGTCGGAATTGGCGCATGCGTCGTAATTGGCCCCGTGAGGGGCGCCAATTACGCCGGCGGATTTGGCCCCCGTGAGGGAGGCCAAATCCGACCCAATTCCGAGCGCATAAATTGCATACGCAATTTATGCGACCTTCGTCGGATTTTTGTAGGTTCGCTCAGCGAGCGAAGCTCTCCGAGCGAACCTAGCCTCGCGAATAGCGGGGCTATTCGCTCGGACGGACGCAAAAATCCTAGCGTCGGATTTTTGCGGACGCAAAAATCCTAGCGCTTATTACGCTTTAGTGCGAAGCTTCAGCGTAGCTGAGCGCTTCGCAGAGCGCAAGCGCTCCGTAATAAGCGACCTTATTACGCTAAAGCGTAATAAGCGACCTCGACCCCCCTACGGGGGGAGAGCGAACCTACAAAAATCCGACGGAGGACGCGTCCCCCGCCCCTGGCGGGGGACGCGCTCGGAATTGGGTCGGATTTGGCCCCCGTCCCGCCAGGGGCGGGGGAGGCCAAATCCGTCGGCGTCCCTCACGGGTTGGCGCCCCTCACGGGGCCAATTACGACGCCCCGTGAGGGACGCCACCCTCACGGGTCCGACTCTGCGAGCGAACCTACCCCCCCGAAGGGGGGGAGCGACGATCCCCTAAGGGGATCGTTCGCTCGCACTAGAAGGTTTTTTCGCGTATGCCGCGAAAAAACCTTCTAGCCCCGTGAGGGGCGCTCCGAGTCTATTAGCGAGTACATGATTTTTCAAGCATGATTTAGCAATAATTCGACTTAGATAATTGCGTGCTAAAATCCTAACAGTGTTTAATTTTTAAGAGTGTAAATATTACAGTTAGGTATACATTAGTGTAGTAGTAGTTTACGACGTAAAAGGTTAGCCTCGCGTCAACTTAATAAACGTGTTAATTCAATCTACTTTAAAAAGTAGATTATTGCGCACCTGCTTTATTTATGTGTTTGCCGCATAAAATTTTTGGAGATAGTTTAAGATGTTCCAATAAGATTGTTTGTCCCCGTGTTATGCTTTTTATGTTGAATAAAAGGGGGTAGTCCTGTTTATCTTTCCTACGCGGCATCGATTCTTTAATTATATATATTAAGCGCTAATTTTGTGTGTAAAGCCCCTCTTACACAAATATATAAGAGCGTTGACTAAATTTTTTTCTTTTCTTTTTATCCGCTTCGTAGCTTTATTTTATATAGTTAATAAATGAAATGAAAATTGGTTATCGCCCGCTTTACTCTTTTTTTTTAGAATTAAAAAGCTCTAGATACTGAGCTTCAAATCCCAACAGGTCTTTCCTCCTTTAGTTGGCTTATTAAACGAACACTTTACATCAAAAATGTATATGAAAAAGAATTTATTTGCATATACGCTTTTTTGTGTTTTCTCTATGTTAGTACTCTCAATAAAGTTCATTTTTTAAAATAAATAACCAGTCGAAGTTTTAAATCTTTATCGAATAAATTTATATATAAATTTATTCGATAAACTCGTACGAGCGAACGATCCCCTTAGGGGATCGTCGCTCCCCCCCTTCGGGGGGGTAGGTTCGCTCGTAGAGTCGGACCCGTGAGGGTGGCGTCCCTCACGGGGCGTCGTAATTGGCCCCGTGAGGGGCGCCAACCCGTGAGGGACGCCGACGGATTTGGCCTCCCCCGCCCCTGGCGGGACGGGGGCCAAATACGACCCAATTCCGAGCGCGTCCCCCGCCCCTGGCGGGACGGGTTTGCGTACGCAAACCCGTCCCGCCAGGGGCGGGGGACGCGTCCTCCGTCGGATTTTTGCGTCCGTCCGAGCGAATAGCCCCGCTATTCGCGAGGCTAGGTTCGCTCGGAGAGTCGTAATTGGCGTCCCTCACGGGGCGTCTCCCCCGCCCCTGGCGGGGGACGCCGGCGGATTTGGCCTCCCCCGCCCCTGGCGGGACGGGGGCCTCCCCCGCCCCTGGCGGGACGGGGGCCTCCCCCGCCCCTGGCGGGACGGGTCCGACCCAATACCGACTCCCCCCAAAGGGGGGAGCGAACCTACCCCCCCCTATATATATAAGGGGGGGAGCGACGATCCCCTATATATATAAGGGGATCGTTCGCTCGCACTCGAAGGGACCCGTGAGGGTCGCGTCAGGCGCGACCCTCACGGGTCCCTTCGGGACAGGACCCCGTGAGGGGCGCTCCGAGTCTATTCGCGAGTACGAGTTTTAAATATCTTCGATATCCCCCTTATATATATATATAGGGGGATATCAAATTCTATATACTTTTATTAGAGAAAAAATGATAAAAATCTTGTTTATACGAAACCTTTCTATCTATTATAATAATGATTATGCCACGTTCAATTACTAAAGGTCCATTTGTAGCAGGACATTTATTAAAAAAAGTAGAAAAATTAAATAGCATGGGTAAAAAAATTGTGATCAAAACTTGGTCTCGTTCATCAGTTATTATACCACCTATGATTGGGCATACTATAGGATGTCATAATGGGAAAGAACATATACCTGTTTTTGTGACAGATCAGATGGTAGGGCACAAACTGGGGGAGTTTGCCTTAACAAGAACTTATCGCGGTCATGTCAAAAATGATAAAAAATCAAAACGTTAAATTCTTTAATTTAAAATTTTTTAAAATGAATTCTAATTACAAATTTAATTTTTGGTTTAATTATAGATCTATAAAGTATCAAAGTAATGAGGTACTTTCCTCCTGGCTTTCTAACCTCCACCACTTGAGACTTTATAGATTCAATTCTTTTCTCGAAGAAAATTCTATAGAATTTTCTTTAGGTCCGCTCGTAGAGTCGGACCCGTGAGGGTGGCGTCCCCCGCCCCTGGCGGGACGGGACCCGCCGGTACCGGCGGACGGTATCCCCCGCCCCTGGCGGGACGGGTTGGCCCCGTGAGGGGCGCCAACCCGTGAGGGACGCCGGCGGACCCGTCCCGCCAGGGGCGGGGGAGGCCCCCGTCCCGCCAGGGGCGGGGGAGGCCTCCCCCGCCCCTGGCGGGACGGGTCCGACCCAATTCCGAGCGCGTCCCCCGCCCCTGGCGGGACGGGTTTGCGTCCCTCACGGGTTTGCCCCGTGAGGGACGCGTCCTCCGTCGGATTTTTGTAGGTTCGCTCTCCCCCCGTAGGGGGGAGAGCGGACCTACAAAAATCCGAGCGCTTACCCGTCCCGCCAGGGGCGGGGGACGCTGGGGCGGCGCGTCCCTCACGGGTAAGCGACCTCGACCCCCCTACGGGGGGAGGGATATGGGCAGGAGAGCGGACCTAACGAAAATTCTATAGAATTTTCTTCGATAAAAGTCTGATTAAAAAAACGCTTTTGTAAGAAATTTAAGTGCTCCTATATATACATAAGGGGCCCGGCCGGGCCCCTTATGTATATATAGGAGCCCCTCACGGGGGCCGCTTACTATAAAAAGAAAAGTTCATTATATTAGATATTTGTATTGCTATTGTAATATATCAGAGCATACTAAAAAAATGTTTATTGTCCCCCTCCCCCCTGCGGGGGGGGGTCGTAATAATTTTTTTTTTTTTTCTATTTAATATGCAAAAATTAAACTATTATTATATAATTTGTATAAATAAGCGTTAGATTTTGATTTTTTTAAGTCATTTTGTTAAAAAACATATCATTACAATAAATTGAAAATAAGTATTAAATCAAAAAATTATAAAAATAATAAAATTATGACAAGTTCAACAGAAAATAAAGGACGTGTAATACAGGTAATTGGACCCGTACTTGATATCGTTTTTGCTAAAGGTCAAGTACCTAATATTTATAACGCTTTAACTATTAAAAGCAAAAACGCAGCAGGTATCGAAATTGCTGTAACTGTTGAAGTACAACAATTATTAGGTGATAATGCTGTTCGTGCAGTATCAATGTTACCTACAGAAGGTTTAATGCGTGGTATGGAAGTTCTTGATACGCAAAAACCATTAACTGTACCTGTTGGTGCAGATACTTTAGGCCGTATTTTTAACGTATTAGGTGAACCCGTTGACGAATTAGGTCCTGTTAATGCAGGTCAATCAAACCCTATTCACCGTCAGGCACCGACTTTCGTAGATTTAGATACTCGTTTATCTATTTTTGAAACAGGTATTAAAGTAGTTGACCTTTTAGCACCTTACCGTCGTGGCGGTAAAATTGGTTTATTTGGTGGTGCTGGTGTAGGAAAAACAGTACTAATTATGGAACTTATTAACAACATTGCGAAAGCACATGGTGGTGTTTCAGTTTTCGCAGGTGTAGGTGAAAGAACACGTGAAGGTAATGACCTTTATGGTGAAATGAAAGAATCAGGTGTTATACAAGAAAAAAACTTACCAGAATCTAAAGTAGCTTTAGTGTATGGTCAAATGGTGCGAGACGTTGCCCCTAACCACCTTTGGTGGGAAGGGGGCGCAGTGTAAGCATAGACTGGGTCTATGCCTGCGCTGACAACTGGAGTTGATTGGGGGTTCGATTCCCTCCAGGCCGCCGGTGGCCTGCCTAGAAACCTTGATAAGCAACCTAGCAAGTTGTGAAAGTTTAGCAAAGGTTTGTAGTAGTTTTATACATAATGGATTATTCTTTAAGCTTCTAGCTTCGAACATAGAACTTCACCTTTGTGGAGGAGTTGTCCGTATTAGCTAAGCTAGTACGCCGCTTACGTGGGGGTTTCGTTTGGCTCACACGACCGGATAGTGCATAACAAGCGGTAGGAGTATTGGGTAAGCCTAAGTAAAACGCGATAAATCAATTACGGAACGTTTTAAAGTCGTTAGAGCTCCCTCACGGGTAGGTAGCTAGCCGCATGCTTTAACGATGTAGGAATTCCTCAAAAAGCCAAAGCCCTCCTGCTCTGGTGGGGGGGATATGCAGACATGAGGAGCGCAAAGGCGTAGGTTCTCTCTATGATACCATTATGAGCAAATCACACAATTATTTTGGGGATTTAGCGTGGGATAAAATTGTGTGGAGCGATTCACATAATAGAGTCCGTAGAATTCAGAAGAGAATCTACAAGGCGAGTCGGTTTAGTGACAGGGGTAAGATGATATTCATGCAAAAAATGCTATTAAGAAACCCGCATGCGAAGCTTGTTGCGGTACAATCCGTAACTACGCTTAACAAAGGTAAGAATACGCCCGGTATTGATGGCTTTACAACAACATCAGGGGAACAGAAATTGGATTTAGCTAAATCTCTATCCCTGAATGGTAAAGCTAACCTAGTAAAGCGAATTGGTAGACCAAAACCTGGGAAGACTGAGAAGCGTCCCCTTGGTATACCAACCATTAGAGACAGAGCAAAACAGGCACTATGCAAATTAGCTTTGGAGCCCCAATGGGAGGCAAAATTCGAGCCAAACTCATATGGTTTTAGACCCGGTCGCAGGGCGCACGATGCCATCGAAGCGATATTTCTGAACTTGCGCTTCAACGAAGACAAGTACGTATTTGACGCAGATATCCGTAAATGTTTCGATCTAATCGATCACGAAGCACTCCTTGGGAAATTAGATACATTCCCGTTAATGAGGGCTCAGGTTGCCGCTTGGTTGAAGGCGGGTATTTTTGATGAATTCGCGTCAACACCAGGCATGTCGGAGTCTTCAACAATAGGAACACCCCAAGGTGGAGTTATCTCGCCACTGCTAGCAAATATTGCATTACACGGGTTAGAAGATCATTTATCTGAGTTTGTCTCAAAAAGAAATATGCCTAAACCACACACGGGGGCATCTAGAGGAAGTCGTGCAAAACGCGCGGCTCTAGGTATAATAAGATATGCGGACGACTTCGTTATCATCCACAGGAATAGGGAGATCATGCAAATGGCGATTCAAGAAACCAAGATTTGGCTAAAGGGAATGGGTTTATCCATCTCTGAAGAAAAGTCTTCTTTAAAGAAGGCAAGCCAGACATTCAAATTTCTTGGGTTCCAAATCGCATTAGTAAAAAATAGGGCTACGGGTAAATTTCGCGTAAAGATCACTCCAAGCAGCGAGAATATCTCTAGAACCATTCCAAAAGTAAAGTCCATCATCCAGAAAAATAAAGCGGTTAGTGCATACCATCTCATTGGTAAAATTCGACCTGTTCTATTAGGCTGGGCTAACTACTTCCAATATTGCGAATGCAAGGAAGTGTTCTCGAAGGTGGATAATATTATCTATCAGCAGATTCGTGCTTGGGTGTTCCGACGTGCTGTTCGTCAAGGTCGAAAAAAGGTTAAGGAAAAGTACTTCCCTAGTGGAAATACGTATCCATTCCAAGGTCAATCGCATGAGGCGAACTGGATCCTAGTTGGATCGAAAAAGTTGGCTGGCGATAATAAGTCAACCATCTATCTCCCGAAATTATCTTGGGTTAGTAGTAAAAAGTATGTGAAAATAAAAGGGGATACTTCAGTATACGACGGAAATGAAGTATACTGGTCGCTTAGAACCCCAAAATATAGTATCTTGTCGACAAGAGTAAAAAACCTTCTTTTAAAGCAACGAGGTAAGTGTACTATCTGTAAGAAAGGCTTTTTACAAGGCGATATTATGGAAGTGGATCACATTACACCGAAGTTTAAAGGCGGGTTAGATCAATACTTGAATCTACAATTACTACATCGTCAATGCCATGTCATCAAAACAAAACAGGATAGGGCAACACCTTAGCCTGAGCCTTCCAAACCTTTTGCAAGAGCTGGGTGAGCTGGAAACTCTCACGCCCAGATCGGAAGACGAGGGGGTCCTAAATGTCCCTCCTTAGTTTAACAATGAACCACCTGGTGCACGTATGCGTGTAGCCTTAACAGCTTTAACAATGGCTGAATATTTCCGTGATGTGAACAAACAAGACGTTTTATTCTTCATTGATAATATTTTCCGTTTCGTACAAGCAGGTGCTGAAGTTTCGGCTTTATTAGGGCGTATGCCCTCAGCTGTAGGTTACCAACCTACTCTTGCTACAGAAATGGGTACGTTACAAGAACGTATTACTAGTACAAAAGACGGTAGTATTACTAGTATCCAAGCTGTTTATGTACCAGCAGATGATTTAACAGATCCTGCTAGTGCTACTACTTTTACTCACTTAGATGCTTGTACTGTACTTTCAAGAAACTTAGCATCAAAAGGTATTTATCCAGCGGTAGATCCTTTAGATTCAACGTCAACAATGTTACAACCATGGATTGTGGGTGAAAAACATTATTCAGCGGCTGGTAACGTAAAAGAAACGTTACAACGTTATAAAGAACTACAAGATATTATCGCTATTCTTGGACTAGACGAATTAAGTGAAGATGATAGATTAACAGTAGCCCGTGCGCGTCGTATTGAACGATTCTTAAGTCAGCCATTCTTTGTCGCGGAAGTTTTTACGGGTGCACCGGGTAAGTATGTAACACTATCAGAATCTATTGATGATTTTAATCGTATTCTAAGTGGAGAATTAGATTCTTTACCTGAAGCAGCATTCTATTTAGTTGGTAATATGAATGATGTTTTAGCTAAAGCTGAAACGCTTCAAGTTTAATTTTAATAAGATATTAAGATAATGCTTTTATCCAAAAATTTTTTATGACTGATTTTAATATTAGAATTGAAAATTTCAATGGTTAATTGTATCTCACTAAACAATAACTATTTAAAATAGGTTGGGTTTTGATTATTATTCTTTTAGCACGCACGCGTTCTGAACGACCCGTCCCGCCAGGGGCGGGGGACGCTGCTAAGTTGTATATAACAAAGCCCAACCTTTATCAATTTTTTTGGTTGTAATTGTTACTAAAGTTTTGGCAAAACCTTTAAGGCTTAATTGACAAGAACTTATATGGGTTAACTTACAAGATAGCTCTTTATTAATAGAATTTTTTAACAAATTAAGAATTCAAAGCGTGTTACATAAAAAAAAAAAAAAAAAAAAAAAATAAAAAAAAAAAAAAAAAAAAAGAAAAAAAAAAAAAAAAAAAAAAAAAAAAAAAATTAGTGCAAAAAAAACGTGTAGTATTGTAGAGTAATATTAATAATAAGCTAACGCTTAAATTCTATTATTAATCTTTATTTTAACAATTATATGGGGCAAAGTTCGACTATAATCTACTTCAACATATTACTTGTAGAAAAGTAAAATACAATGGTGGTTAGGGTGTCTCCTTACGGGATCCTCCTCCCATTATAACCGTACAAGCACTTCACAGCGCATAAGGCTCACACTAACGCGCTAACAGGACGATCAATCAACAATAGAAATTATAAGACTAGACCGATTCAGGTACTGTGAAAACCTGAAACTGTCAACAAAAACTCGCGAATAAATTTCTGTAGGTCCGCTCTCCCCCCGTAGGGGGGTCCCCGTGAGGGGGTCGCTTACCCGTGAGGGACGCTGGGGCGGCGCGTCCCTCACGGGTAAGCGCTCGGATTTTTGCCCCGTGAGGGACGCAAAAATCCGACACTCGGATTTTTGCCCCGTGAGGGACGCAAAAATCCGACACTCGGATTTTTGCGTCCGTCCGAGCGAATAGCCCCGCTATTCGCGAGGCTAGGTTCGCGAGTACGAAATTTCTTCGCGAGTTTTTCTCCGTAACTTTATCGAAGAAAATTATATATAATTTTCTTCGAGAAAAGACCCAGAGCCCTAAAGGACGCTAAGCAATAACAGACGTCGCGATACACGAGGACGATAACGCTTCCTACGAGTTTTCATCAGCAGGGTTGCACCCCAGCGGACGTCGCGTCATAAGGTACCTCCATCTTGCCATCCCCCAATTCAACTTGGGCTTCGGCAACAGAGGATTCAGAACCGGACGGGGAACTGTGAAGAACAGACCCTGCGGACTCTGAGTTAACCTTATTTTGATCTTCTGAAACCGATGAGTCGCGAGAAGTCACAGAAGGAAGAGAAGTCACAGAAGGAAGAGAAGGAAGAGAAGGAAGAGAAGTCACAGAAGGAAGAGAAGGAAGAGAAGGAAGAGAAGGAAGAGAAGGAAGAGAAGGAAGAGAAGGAAGAGAAGGATCCAACGAGGAAGGAAGAGCTAAAGCCGAAGAAGACGTACCTTCTGCGGGAGGAGACTCCACAGAGGGGGAATACCCATCTGCGGATTCGCCTCGAAGAGCGGACGACACCACTCCTTTTGTACGTTTCTTTTTGGCACCGACACCAGCATTTGCCAGAACGGTTTTAGTATCCACCATTTCCGCTTCTGCGCTCGAAGAGCGAGGACGGCCTCCCTCCCCCCTACGGGGGGGGTGGACGTTTCTCTTTTTGCGTAACCACCTCTTGAGGTCCGGGGCCAGCGACAGGGGGCGCGGGTACCGGAGACTGCGGAGAGGACGGTTTAGCAGGAGCTTCTTGTGAAGCTGTACCAGGAGCAGGACCCTGGGATTAACTTTGTGCAACACGCTCATTGAAGCGAGTTACCGCAAGAGTAGAAAGCTGTTTCAGTTTAGTAGGTCCCCCTAACGGGTCCCATATATATGGAAGCGGACCTAAAGTCGAAGTTTTCCCCCCCTTATAACAGGATATCCGCGGGGGGAAAATCTTCGAGTTTCTCGAATAAATTTATATACCGTAACAAAATTCCTTTATAAAGGAATTTTTCCCCCCCTTATATCCGCGGGGGGGAGGGATCGACGATGTTTTCGTGTACTCGCGACGATCCCCTTAGGGCCCTCACGGGCCCTAAGGGGAGCGCCGCCCTCACGGGCCCTAAGGGGATCGTCGCGAGTACCAGCGTCCCTCACGGGTTGTCCTGCACGACCCTATATAAATATATAAATAGGGTCGTGCAGGCAACCCGTGAGGGACGCTGCATACGCCAATTACGAGCGCGTCCCTAACGGGTTTGCCCCCCCCCCCTACGGGGGGAGGGACGCAAACCCGTCCCGCCAGGGGCGGGGGACGCGTAATAAGCGACCTTACCCGTGAGGGACGCTGGGGCGGCGCGTCCCTCACGGGTAAGCGACCCCCTCACGGGACCCCGCTACGGGGGCCCGTGAGGGGGGCAGGAGACCCGTGAGGGGGTCCTATAAAACATCGTCAATAGAAATTTATTCGATAAAGAGTTTCAATTTCTCAGATAAAAATGGAAAACTTGGACTTTGAAGGCGTTTAAATACCCTAAAGAGAATTCCCCTATAGAAAGACCCTTGGAATTCCCACGTAGAAGAGACATAGGAGAGCGTGAGTCCCTTAGTTTATTCGCGCTCGACTTACGATACCTTTTAATATTCATTTCTAATCCTCCGAAGGTCTAACCCACTAGCCATAGATTTCACCGGCATCGAGGTCTATGGGTAGTTTATCTAGCACCGAGGGACCCGTGAGGGGGACCCCGCGCGCCACTTAACGGTTAGCAACCTCAGCTGCCAAAAACGCTGGTCCTTGTCATAATGAACTTTCATATGACAAGGCCTATCATACAGGAACAAGAACCAAATTTGATGGCCAATCCTTACCACCAAGACGACGTTCCACAATAAGGTGTTTGTGGATTGGTTCGCCCTGGTTGAACCCGAAGGATAGATTGCACACCGGACAGACCCAATCTTGCTTTGCAGCAAGATGAATATCCAGCTTCCTAGTAAGGTCTGCATAACCACGAGACAACAACGAAAGTTGTCGATCGTGAAAATACTGTCTGGAATCTGGAATCTGGAATAACAGGGACCTGATCAAGCTTCACTGGTTAGTAATCAATGACTTTACCACCAGGAATCTTTTTGCGCCAAAACCAAAACGCCCTAAGCATAGGAATTCCCGTAATCGGGGGTCCACTTGTAAAAGTCGAATTTTTTTCCCACTTCGGGGGAGAAAATATTCGAGTTTTTAGGTCCGCTCTCCCCCCGTAGGGGGGTCCCCGTGAGGGGGTCGCTTATTACGCTTTAGCGTAATAAGGTCGCTTATTACGCTAAAGCGTAATAAGCGCTCGGATTTTTGCGAACGCAAAAATCCGACACTAGGATTTTTGCGTCCGCAAAAATCCGACGGAGGACGCGTAATTTGCGTACGCAAATTACGCGCTCGGAATTGGCGTCCCTCACGGGGCGTCGTAATTGGCGTGCGCCAATTACGCCGGCGGATTTGGCCCCCGTCCCGCCAGGGGCGGGGGAGGCCAAATCCGACCCAATTCCGACTCTACGAGCGAACCTACCCCCCCGAAGGGGGGGAGCGACTAGCGAGGCTAGTTCGCTCGTACTCGAATAAAATTATATATAATTTTATTCGAGAAAAGTAGCCCCCCTCACGGGTCGAGGATTACGTTCCATCGCGAAATACTTATAAACCCTCCAAGAGGTCTTTTTGTCCGAAACAAAGTCGAAGTTTTCCCCCCCTTATATCCGCGGGGGGAAAATATTCGAGTTTTGAGAAAGGGGGTTCGAAGTCTGCGAAACAAGCGCTCCGAGTCTATTAGCGAGTACGAGTTTCTCGAATAAATTGAATATTCAATTTATTCGAGAAAGATTGGACTTCCTTGTGCGCGTGTTTCCAGGAAACATCGTGCCAAGAGTCCTCATTGTTTCTATCCGCGGCCCCCATATAAATGGGGGCCGCGGGCATATCAACCAATGAATTAATAGATGAAAATTACGACCCCGTCCCGCCAGGGGCGGGGGAGGCGCGTCCCCCGCCCCTGGCGGGACGGGGCTCCCCCGCCCCTGGCGGGACGGGTTGCCTCCTCGAAAGGATGCGCGGATCCAGATTTACCCAAAGTCCTATAATACGTCCGATTCAAGGCGCACCATTGCGGAATAAGGGGCAGTACTCTGGTGGCTATTTGTTTCACCACGAGATCCTGACAGGACAACCATCTTACCTTCACATTCGCCATGAGCAAGAAGCTTGATGCTCCAAACCACCTGAGTCTATATCCAGGAGAACCAGGTCTGAGGTTCAGGAGACGAAAGGAAGTTACACGTTTTGCATTGAATAGATGCGAAAGATAGATAGACTACGTAACCGGCCCGGGGACACTAAATAATACCTTCAATCAGCACCACTCAGCTGCTAGTCTGATCCCATACCCTCATATCCGCAAAACGGACACTTCAAAGAAGACCTAAGCGGTGGACCCGTGAGGGGGCTCCCCTCACGGGGCCGTTACCCGTGAGGGGGCCCCCCTCACGGGGCCGTTACCCGTGAGGGGAGCCCAATAATAGTCCTCAAACCCGAAGGATTTCTTTCTTGCCCTAGCGACCCATATATATGGGGCGGTGGGACAATTACTCCGCATGGCCTCGTCTACTCCCCGCTTGTGGGTTACAGCCTCCCTCACGGGAGGCCTTAACCTGGGAGCACAGGCACGTTCTCCTCCCCGCCCGTGAGGGGGACAGGAACGGGTGAATCAGGGACGCGAACCGGGCGAAAAAGAAGAGAGTCAGAGAACCCAGAGGGACAAACCCCGCCCTGAGAACAGCTCCAAGAGGACTCGAACCCTTCTACCGACCAAGAACGCGGACCAAACCACTACTCAAAACAACGACGTGCCGCACCACATGTTTCCAAGAAACATCATGCCAAGAGTCCTCATTGTTTCTATCCGGGCCCCCATATATATGGGGGCACCGGGCATATCACCCAATTAATTCATAATTGAAGATTACAACCCCGTCCCGCCAGGGGCGGGGGAGGCGCGTCCCCCGCCCCTGGCGGGACGGGGGAGGCGCGTCCCCCGCCCCTGGCGGGACGGGGCTCCGTCGCCTCCCTCACGGGTTGCCTCCTCCGAGGAGGATGCGTGGATCCAGGTTTGCCCAACCTCCAAGGAACGCCCTATTCAGGAAATAGCATACTAGGAAGAGGTAACATCCCCTGGCGGCTATTTCTTTGACCGCGATACCCTGACAGGACGACCATCTTACCCTGACCATCGCCATAAGCAAATAGCTTGGAGCTCAAAACCACCTGATTATAGATCCAGGAGAACCCGGTCTGCGGAACAGGAGACGAAAGGAAGTTACACGTTTTTCATCTAGCTGATGCTATATACAGAGAGACTACGTAACTAGCCCGGGGCCATAAATAAAAATCTTCGACCGGCTCCATTAAGCAGCCGGCCTGATACCATAACCTAACAGCCGCTAAAAAGACCGCAAAGGAGCCTAAGCGGATAAGTGTCCCACTCATTTACCCGTGGGGGGAGCCCAATAATAGTCCTTAAACCCGAAGGTTTTCTCTCTGGCCCTAGGGACCATAGGCGGTTCTACACATACTACTATACTACTATGGCCCCGTCTACTCCCCGCTTGTGGGTTTCAGCCTCCCTCACGGGCGGCCTACACCTGGTAGCACAGGCACGTTCTCCTCCCCGCCCGTGAGGGGGACAGGGACGGGTGTATCAGGAACGCTTAAAAGGAGTCGAAAGGAAGGACGGGAAAAAGTCCGAGGGAGAATCAACCTATAACAAGCGGATAAGCCCCGAAGGGACATGCACCGACAGAGAACCATTTATAGGTTACCTCCCCCCCCCCATATTTAAGGGGGGGGACTCGTACCAAACGAAAACGTACCTAAAGATCCGGATCGCGTACCAAACCATTAATCTAAACAACTACGTAACGCACTTTAACACAACCTAATTTAGGTTGTATGCTACCTATCTACTTTGGTTTTAAGTCCAACCTGTAAAATACTACTCGAAATAGTCGAATACATTGACGATGTTTTCCTATATATAAGAAAACATCGTCGATTACGTCCCACCTTATATCCGCGGGGGGACTTAATCGAATAAAAGTCGAATTTTTCCCCCCCTTCGGGGTAGAAAATATTCGAGTTTTTAGGTCCGCTCTCCCCCCGTAGGGGGGTCGAGGTCGCTTATTACGCTAAAGCGTAATAAGGTCGCTTATTACGCTAAAGCGTAATAAGCGCTAGGATTTTTGCGGACGCAAAAATCCGACGCTAGGATTTTTGCGTCCGCAAAAATCCGACGGAGCTCTACGAGCGAACCTACCCCCCCGAAGGGGGGGAGCGACGATCCCCTTATATATATAGGGGATCGTCGCTCCCCCCCTATATATATAAGGGGGGGTAGGTTCGCTCGTAGAGTCGGACCCGTGAGGGTGGCGTCCCCCGCCCCTGGCGGGACGGGACCCGCCGGTACCGGCGGACGGTCTCCCCCGCCAGGGGCGGGGGACGCCGGCGGACCCGTCCCGCCAGGGGCGGGGGAGGC
>Ga0208135_100435_pt1 | contig 25739 bp, 23 predicted proteins | sample AntDeeMetag02WF5_FD_184757 | JGI IMG/M metagenome (GOLD analysis project Ga0208135, IMG submission 184757) | Saline lake microbial communities from Deep Lake, Antarctica - Antarctic Deep Lake Metagenome 02WF5 (SPAdes) (version 2) | ecosystem: Environmental > Aquatic > Non-marine Saline and...
TTCTTGTCGCGCTCGACCATCCGGACCATCCGGTCGACGTAGGTGTCCTCCCACTCTGCGGCGTCGCTGATGTGTGGGGTCTCGCGGGCCAGTTCCATCCCGTGACACTCCAGATCCGTCTCGTCGACGACGTAGAGGCCGTACTCGTCACAGAGGTCGTAAAAACGCGAGTCGTTGGGGTAGTGGGCCGTCCGGACGGCGTTGACGTTGTGCCGTTTCATCAGCTCGACGTCCTCGCGCATCGATTCGACGGGGACGTGGCGCCCACGGTCCGGGTGGAAGTCGTGGCGGTTCACGCCCCGGATCGTCACCGCCTCGCCGTTGACGAGGAACTGGCCGTCCGTTATCTCGACCTCGCGGAAGCCGACCGTCTCCGCGACGACTTCCGTCACTTCGCCGTCCGTCCTCTCGTCGTTCCCCTCGTCCGCCAGTGCGACCTCGAGGGCGTAGCAGGTCGGCGTCTCGGCGGTCCACGTCTCGGGGTCGTCGACGTCGGTTTCGAGCGTGACGGTCGCGGTCTCGCCCGCAGCGACGTCGGCAGCGGCCTCCAACTCGGCGACGACTCCGCCGTCCTCGTCCCGGAGCGTCGCTTCTACGGTGCGGGTCGCGTCCGCCGCGCCGACGTTCGCGACGTCGACGGTGGCCGTGAGGTGGGCGTCCCGGTAGTCGTCGTCGAGTTCCGTCCGCACGTCGACGTCGGCGACGTGGGTCTCCGGGACGGCGTAGGCGTACACTTCCCGGAAGATGCCGCTGAGCCACCACATGTCCTGGTCCTCGACGTAGCTCCCGTTGGACCACTTGTACACGCGTACGGCGACCGTGTTCTCTCCGGGTTCGACGTGCTCGGTGACGTCGAACTCCGAGGGGAGTCGAGCGCCCTCGCTGTAGCCGACCCGCTCGCCGTTGACCCACAGGTGGAACGCCGAGTCGACGCCTTCGAAGTGCATCCGGACCTGTCGCCCGTCCCAGTCCTCGTCGACGTGGAACGTCCGGCGGTAGGATGCGGTCGGGTTCTCCGTCGGGACGTTCGGCGGGTCGAGGGGGAAGGGATAGACGACGTTGGTGTAGTGGGGGTCGCCGTGGCCCGCCGCTTGCCAGTTTATCGGCACGTCGATGCCGTCCCAGTCGCCGGTGTCGAACGCCGGGTCCTGGAATCCGGCCGGCGCGTCCGCCGGCGTCGCCGCCAGGTCGAACGCCCACTCGCCGTCGAGCGAGCGGATCCAGGGCGACCGCGTGCGTTCGCGCGCCCGGGCGGCCTCGGGGTTCTCGTACGGCAGTACGTCCACGTGGGGGTCCAGCCGATTCCGTCCCACCGTCTGCGGGTCGAGCCAGTCGTCCATACTATCCCGTGAGACCGGTCCTGCGCAAATTATTCTTTGGGTGGTCGCCCCCGGCGCTCGTGGCTCGCCGCTGCACGAACTGGTCGCCCCGCATCGCACGAACGCTTTTGTACGCCCCCGGCGCAGTTATCGGCGTGTCCTACAGCGTCGCAGTTATCGGAACGGGTACGGAACCGGACGACCCCGGCCGCGATGGGTACGCGATGGCGTACCACCACGCGACGGGGTACGAGAAAGTCGACGAGTGCGACCTCGTCGCCTGCGCGGACATCGTCGAGGAGAACGCTCGAGCGTTCGCCGACGAGTTCGACCTCGACGACGGGAACGTGTTCACGGACTACGAGGAGATGCTCGAGACCGTCGAACCCGAGATCGTCTCCATCTGCGTTCCCCCGGCGGTCCACGCGAACATCGCGCTGGACTGCATCCGGAGCGGCGTCGTCGACGCCATCCACTGCGAGAAGCCGATGGCCGACACCTACGGCGGGGCCAGGGAGATGACCGAGGCGGCCGCCGACCACGGCGTCCAGTTGACGTTCAACCACCAGCGCCGCTTTAGCGACGCCGTCCGGACCGCCAAGGACCTGCTCGACGACGGCGAGATCGGCGACCTCGAACGGGTGGAGTTCTCGGCCCCGGTCGGTATCTTCGACTACGGCAGCCACTCCTTCGACCTCTGTAACTACTTCAACGACGAGACGTCGGGGGAGTGGGTGATGGGTCAGATCGACTACTCCGAGGAGAACATTCTGTTCGGCTCGCACAACGAGAACCAGGCGATCGTCCACTGGGAGTACGAGAACGGCGTCCACGGCGTCGCGGCCTCCGACAGCACCGGGACCGGCGGTCCCGCCAGCGCCTTCGCGTGCCACAACCGCCTGATCGGGACGGACGGCGTCATCGAGGTCGGACCCGAGGGCGACGACGACGAGGAACTCCCGGCGCTGCGGATCCGCCGCGACGGCGGCGACTGGGAGGCGGTCGAGACCGAGGACGGCCTCCACGGCTGGGAGTTCGTCGACCGCGCCATCGCGGAGAACGTACGCTGCCTCCGCGAGGAGGAGACGCCGGAACTCGGCGCCGAGAACGCGCTCAGGGCCACCGAACTCATCTTCGCGACCTGGGAATCGTCCCGACGTCGCGGCCGCGTGAACCTCCCGCTGACTATCGACGACAACCCGCTCCAGGCGATGATCGACGCAGGCGACCTGACGCCGGCACCGGCGGAGGAGGAGTAGATGGTCGACCTCTCGGTCTGCGTCGAGATGGTGTACGACGACGAGCCGTTCCACGATCGGATCCACCGGGCCGCGGCCGCCGACGTCGACGCCGTCGAGTTCTGGGACTGGCGCGAGAAGGACCTCGACGCCGTCGAATCGGCGGCCGACGAGGCAGGCGTCGAGATAGTCGGCTGCGTCGCCGGCGGTGAACTCACTGACCCCGAAGCCGCCGACGACACCGTCGAGACGATCCGTGAGTCGATCGAGACGGCCGCGGATCTGGGAATCCCGACGCTGATCGCCACGACCGGGCCGGACCAGGACGGCCTGGACCGCCAGACCCAGCACGACACCATCGTCGACGTGCTCTCGCGGGTCGCCCCCGACGCCGAGGACGCCGGCGTCACCATCGCGCTCGAACCGCTCAATACCGTCGTCGACCATCCGGGCTACTACCTGACGACGAGCGAGGAGGGGTTCGAAATCGTCGACGCGGTCGGCTCGCCGAACGTGACGCTCCTGTACGACGTCTACCACCAGCAGATAACGGAAGGGAACGTGATTCAGACGATCTCCGAGCACGTCGAGGACATCGGGCACATTCACGTCGCCGACGTCCCGGGCCGTCACGAACCCGGGACGGGCGAACTGAACTACGCGAACGTCTTCGGCGCCATCGACGCCGCCGGCTACGACGGCTACGTCGGCTGCGAGTTCTCGCCGACCGGTGACCCCGACGAGGCGATGGCCGGCGTGCTGGAGATCGCCTAACTGCCCACCATAGACCTGCTGCATTCGGGATCGGGGTGACAGTCGTCAGCTGTTTGGACACGGTCCGAACCGAACCGGGGGAAGCACGTCGCTCGGAGATCTCCCCCCACTTGTTACCTCTTGTCAACGCGTCGACCTCGCGAGCACTGGCGGCGCGTTCGTCTAGACCGACCCGTACCCGAAGGCGAATAGCTTCGTCTCCCAGGTGTCATTTCGACGTCGAGCGAGCTCCTGATCCGGTGGCTCGGAGCTTGACTCGGCACTGCGATCTGTTCACTGTCAATAAACGCAATGCAGGATTCGTGCTATTGTGACACAATAGCGCCTGTAGCGCCGTTGTACTAACGATACTAGTGGTGTTATTTAGATCCGTCCAACGCCGGTTCGTTTACTATCACGAAATGGAAGCGCGACGACGGACTCACTGCCGGGAGTCCGATACTCGGAAGCCACCAGCGTGCCACCGACTGGTCCCACGCTGCCGGGGCGTCGTCGTTTGTCCAGCGCAAACCGGCTCCGAGGCCGTTTGCAGAGATCAAACGACTGCTCCCCCGAATTCGTCGTTCCGGAGCCGACGCCCGTTTCGCCTGGAGACGGTGCGGGTCCGTCGCGAACCTGTGTCGTAGCCGGTCTCTAACCGCGTCTATCCGATGGTCAGAGCGGCAACGTGCGGGAGATGCAGGGGATCTTGTTCCGGAACTCGTAGTCGTCGACCCGGTGAACGACTTCGCAGACGCGTTTCATCTGCCGGGGGAGTTCACGCCTGAACCGGGGGTTCTCCATCCGCTCCCGCGGTGCGGACACGCTGATAGCACCCAGTAGCTCCCCTGATTCCTCCGTGACCGTCGTGGCGACGCACCGGACGTCCGCGAGCTGTTCGCAGTCGTCAAACGCGACGCCGTCGGCGCGAACCCGGCCGAGCTCTTCGCCCAGCTGGTCCCTGTCCCGGATGGTGTTCGGGGTGAACCCGGTCAGTTCGCGCTCGTCGATTATGGCGTCGACCTCCGCCTCCGGCAGCGCAGCGAGGAACGCTTTCCCAGCGGCAGTGCTGTGGAGGTGTTCCATCGTACCGAGGTGGGTGGACGTCTCCGTGACGTTCTGGCCCGTGGACTGGTACATCGTCAGGCCGTATCCCGCGTGTTCGACGACGAGCCGGGCGGTTTCGTCGGTGAGTCGCGCGAGCTCGTCCACGTCCTCCTTCGCCATCTCGAAGACGTCGTCCGCCTGGCGGGCGTGACCGCCGTAAACGAGCGCTCCCAGCCCGAGCCGGTACTCCCCGTTCTCGCTGGAGACGAAGTGATGCTTCTCGAGCGTCGCCAGATGGTGGTGGACCGTGCTCTTGTTCATCTCCAGGGCGTCCGCCAGTTCGGTCACGCCGGCGCCATCTCGTTCGAGCACGGCCTCGAGCAGTTCGAACGTCGTCTCGACAGATTTGATCGTTCGCGACGCCGTGTCTCGTGTCTCCATAGCACGTCCGCATGCGCCGGCGAGTGATATCCCTTTTGCTGATATCAAATCGGGTTGCCTGCCACCGACGCCTCCGTCCGGAAGCGCACGACTCACGGGAGTGTGACGAACACCATGGTTTATGTGATCGGATCTCGTCCGTCAGTGTATGCCGAACGTAGCGTTCATCGGCGCCGGCAGCATCGTCTTCGCCCGCAACCTGATGGGTGACATCCTCTCGTACTCGGAACTCCAGGGGAGCACGGTCACCCTGATGGACATCGACGAGGAGCGACTCGACAGGGTCGCCACGGCGGGCGAGGAGATGGTGGCGCACAACGACGTCGACGCGACCATCGAGACCACGACAGACCGGCGGGAGGCCCTGGACGGCGCCGACTACGTGCTCAACATGATCCACGTCGGCGGCCGTGAACCCTTCGAGAACGAGATTCGAATCCCGCAGGAGTACGGCGTCAACCAGGCCGTCGGGGACACGCTCGGCCCCGGTGGCGTCTTCCGCTTCCTCCGGACGGCGCCCGTCATGCTGGACCTGGCCCGCGACATGGAGGAACTCTGTCCCGACGCCCTCCTGCTCAACTACACGAACCCGATGGCGATGCTGTGCTGGGCGGTCGACGAGGCCACCGACGTCGACGTCGTCGGCCTCTGCCACAGCGTCCAGCACACCGCCCAGGCCGTCTCGGATTACGCCGACGTCCCGCGCGAGGAACTGGACTACTGGGTGGCCGGCATCAACCACATGGCGTGGTTCCTCGAGGCCGAACACGACGGCGAGAGCATCTATCCGGCGCTGTACGAGGCGGCCGACGACCCGGAGACGCACAAACGCGACAACGTCCGCTTCGACATTCTCCGCCACTTCGGCGCGTTCGTCACGGAGTCGAGCAACCACATGTCCGAGTACGTGCCGTACTTCCGGACCGACGAGGCGAAGATCGAGGAGTACACCGTCGACGAGGAGTTCGACGACTACTTCGTCGACTGGATGCCGACGGGCCGGTACTTCGAGCACTGGTGTGAGTACCAGCAGGAGGCCCGCGAGATGACGGCCGACGACATCGACCCGGAGATAGAGCGCTCCGAGGAGTACGGCTCGCGCATCATCCACTCGATGGAGACTGGCGAGCAGCGCCGGATGAACATCAACGTCCGCAACGACGCGGGCGCCATCGCGAACCTCGGGAACGACACCTGCGTCGAGGTTCCCTGTCTCGTCGACGGCCAGGGGGTCCACCCCTGCTCGGTGGGCGAACTCCCTGCCCAGCTGGTGGCGCTCAACCGGACGAACACCAGCGTCCAGCGCCTCGCGGTGCAGGCGGCCCTCGACCACGACCAGGATGCGCTCCGCCAGGCGGTGAAACTGGACCCGCTGACCTCGGCAGCGTGTACGCTCGACGAGATAGACGAGATGGTCGACGACCTGCTCTCGGCGAACGCGGAGTACCTTCCCGACGAACTGGTCGAGGAGACCCGTACCGCTTCCTCGCCGGCCTGACCGTCGCGGCCCGGTCCTCCTCCGCAAGTGGCGTGAGATTTCCTCCCACCGCGGAAAGGTTTATCATCGTCATCCTACATCATCGACTATGGGCGAGCTAGAGATTCGCAACCTGACGAAGGTATTCCACGACGAGGGCGGCGACATCGTCGCCGTCGACAACTTCGAGGCGGAGATCGAGGACGGCGAGCTGATCGTCCTGGTCGGGCCGTCGGGCTGTGGGAAGTCGACGACGCTGCGGTGTATCGCCGGGTTGGAGAGCCCGACGACGGGCGAAATCCTCGTCGACGGGACCGACGTCACCGATAACAAGCCGAAGAACCGTGACATGGCGATGGTGTTCCAGAACTACGCGCTGTATCCCCACAAGACCGCCAGGGGCAACATGTCCTTCGGGCTCAAGATGACGACCGACCTCTCGAAGGCGGAGATCAACGAACGGGTCGAGGATGTCGCGGCGATGATGGGCATCGAGGACCTGCTGGAGAAGAAGCCGGGTGCCCTCTCCGGCGGGCAGCAACAGCGCGTCGCGCTCGGGCGGGCCATCGTCCGCGAACCAGAAGTGTTCCTGATGGACGAACCGCTCTCCAACCTCGACGCGAAGCTTCGGACCCAGATGCGCACCGAACTGCAGTCGCTCCAGCAGGAGTTCGGTGTGACCACCGTCTACGTCACGCACGACCAGACAGAGGCGATGACGATGTCAGACCGCATCGCCGTTCTCAACGAGGGGCAGCTCCAGCAACTCGGGACGCCCCTGGAGTGTTACCACGAGCCCGCGAACCGCTTCGTCGCGAGCTTCATCGGGTCGCCCTCGATGAACTTCTTCGAGATGGAGGTCGCCGAGCGGGACCGGCAGACGCTCGTCCACGAGCACTTCGAGTACGAACTCGACGACGACGTCGCCGCGGACGTCGCGGCGGCCGGCGACCGGTTCACGCTGGGTATCCGTCCCGAGGACGTGGAGGCCGTATCGAGCGACGCCCGCAACGCCGTTCCGGCTGAGGTCGAGGTGACCGAACCGCTCGGTGACGTCACCTACGTCTACCTGAACATCGGCGACCAGCAGTACACGGCGACGCTCGAGGGCGACATCGTGCTGGAGGCCGGCCGGACCATCCACGTGACGTTCCCGCAGGAGAAGATCCACCTCTTCGACGGCGACACGGGCGAAGCCGTCAGGAACCGGACGCCGCCGGAGGTCGACGACTTCGGGTCGCTGACCGGCGTCGAGACGGGGACGGGCGCAGAAGTAGCCGAGTAACGCTCGCGAACCGGATTTTCACTCCAGGCGCGGCAGGTAGTCCTCGTTCGCGTCGAGCAGTTCTTCGGTCATCTCGTGGATCTCGTCGAGCGTGCACGCCGCGGCCGTCAGCGGGTCCAGTTTCACCGCCTGGTGGATCTTCTCCCGATCGTTCTCCAGGGCGCCCTCGACGACGAGGCGGTGGACCGACGCGTGCTGGCGCGGGAAGTGAGCGATCTCGGTGGGTAGCTTCCCCACCGAGCAGGGATTGATGCCCGTCCCGTCGACGAGCACTGGCACCTCGACACAGACGTCCGCCGGGAGGTTCTCGATGGCCTTCGTCTCGTTGGAGACGTTGAGATTCATCCGCCGGGGCGTGTCGGTCTCGACCGCGTGGATGATGCGGGAGGCGTACTCCTCGGAGCGCTCGGGCGCGACCGAATCGAGGTCGACGTCGAGTTCGGGATCGTCACGCTGGACCGACCGCTCTTTCCAGCCTTCGAGGTAGGTCGCGGTCTCCATGCGCTCGGCGTAGTCCGTGCCGGTCATCTCCCCGATGGTCGCCTCGTCGGTCCGGAAGTACGGCACGTACTCGGACATGTGGTGGGAGGACTCCGTCGGAAAGGAGCCGAAGTGGCGCATCATCTCGAAGCGGACGGTGTCCCGCTCGTAGATTTCGGGGTCGTCCATCGCTTCGCGGAGGGCTGGGTAGACGCTCTCGCCGTCGTGCTCGGCCTTCAGGAACCAGGCAACGTGGTTGATCCCGGCCACCCAGTAGTCGAGTTCGTCCTGCGGAACGTCGACGTAGTCGGCGATCGCCTCGGCGGTGTGAGGGACGCTGTGGCAGAGACCAACGGTGTCCACGTCCGTCGCATCGTACAGCGTCTGGCAGAGGATCGACATCGGGTTCGTGTAGTTCAGGAAGAGGGCGTCGGGGCACACCTCTTCCACGTCGTTTGCGATGTCGAGCATCGTCGGGATGGTCCGCAGGGCCCGGAAGATACCGCCGGGGCCGATGGTGTCGCCGATGGCCTGCTTCACCCCGTATTTCTCCGGGATACGGATCTCGTTCTCGAAGGGCTCGGTGTCCCCGACGTTGATCATGTTGAGCACGTAGTCGGCCCCCTCCAGCGCTTCGACGCGGTCCGTGGTCGCCTCGACGGTCGCGTCGAGGTCGGCGTTGTCGACCATCGACTCCGCGACCCGCGTGGTCTGTTCGAGGCGGTGCTCGTCGATGTCCATCAACGCAATCTCGCTGTCCTCCAGTTCGTCGAAGGAGAGGACGTCGCCGACCAGCGTTGTGGCGAACACCATACTGCCCGCACCGATGAAGGTGATCTTCGGCATGCGTCCACACAGTGGCGTTCGCTGGATAAATATACCGGTGACCGGGACGAGTCTGCTCGTCACGACCGGGGCGTTGCGCTATCGGCCGTCGGTTCCGGCCAGTATTATCAGGAAACTAATGGAAATGTATATACTCATCCTTCACGAGTGACCATGTGAAGCAATGCCAGACAGCAGTCCGGACAGCTTTCGGCGACGGAAATTTGTACAGAGCCTCGGTCTCGGCGCTGGTATCGCCCTGGCCGGGTGTAGTGGCGACGGCGACGGCGGCGACGGCGGTGGCGGTGATAGCCTGGAAGGTGACGGTGGAGACGGCGGCGACAGCCTCGAGGGGACCGATACGGACGGCGGTAACGGTGGATCCGGCGGCGACGTGCTCCACTGGGACGCCGGCCTCCCGTCGGACGAGCAGGACCGCGAGAACACTATCGCGGAGATCTCGTCCATGTTCGAGGAACGAACCGGTGAGACGCTCCAGATCACGGACTTCACCTACGAGGACGCCCGTTCTGGTTTCCTCACGGGCGGACGTTCTGGCGATCCCGACTCCATAGAGGGCGTCCTCTCGCATCTCACCGAGTACATCGAGGCGGACCTCATCGAACCCATCGGTGACAAGGCCGAGGCTCTCGAGTGGTTCGACGGCTACGTTGAAAGCACGATAGACGCGATGTCCTACCAGGGTGAACTGTACGCGTTGCCCTACACGGGGAACGGTCGTGGACTCATCTACCGGCACGACGTCCTCGATGAACTCGGTCAGGACCCACCAGAGACGGCCGACGAGTTCCTCGAAATCGGGCGACTCATCAAGACCGAGATGGACATCACTCCGTTCCACAACTGCACGAAAGACGGTGGTGTCCGAGGGTTTCAGGAGTGGATGTCCCACGTGTACCAGCACACGGACAACCTCTACGTGCAGGAGGGTGACGGCTGGTCACTTGACATCGATGCCGAGACACTCGGCCTGATCTTCGACAAGTTCTACTACCAGGTGTGGGCGAGCGAAGAGCCGATCGCCGATCCGGACCAGCGAGGGACCGGCTGGCAGGTGAACGATCCTGAGTACATCAACGGGAACCTCGCGATGATCGAGTGCGGTCCCTGGATCCGGTCGTGGACGAGCGGTCCGGAGATCGACGACAGTGACGCGGCGGTTGCCGTCCTCGACGAGCAATCGGCCGTGGACCACCTGCCCTACGCGGAGGGGGGTCAACGCGGCACCTATCTCGAGGTCAAGCCGGTCATGGTGAACGCCCATTCCGACCAGACAGACCTGGGCTTCGAAGCCGTCGCGTCGCGAACGAGTCCTGACGTGATGAACACCATCCAGGAGTGGGAGCCAGGTGAGTACATCACCCCCGTCCACGAGGACGTCGAGTCGACGCTCGATAACGAGAACTGGATGCCCTTCACGGACGTGTTCGAGACCGGGCGCGCCCTCGCGAAGATCTCCTGGGGCCCGGTGCGTCAGGAGTTCTACCCGCTGATGCAGGAGGTCGTCTACGGCGAGACCGACCCGTACGAGGCCGGTGAGTCCCTCCACTCGAACCTCCAGGACCTCGAAGGCGACCTGTAACCCCATGGCGACGAACACGTCTCAGAGTCGGACCGCGCGCTACGGCGAGGAGTTCAAGTCGTTCCTCTCGGAGACGTGGCTCGGCTACGCGCTCATCTTGCCGGCGGTGATACTGCTCGCAGCGATCATCTTCTACCCGACGCTCCGGGGTGTCCAGATGGCGTTCCTGGAAGTCTCGCTGCTGCAACCCGGACAGGAGGAACTCGTCGGTCTCGAGAACTTCGCTGAGATGGTGAACGACGCCGTGTTCCGGACCGCGCTGTGGCAGACGGTGTTGCTCACCGCGCTCGCGGTGTCGATCCAGTACCTGCTCGGCATGGCACTGGCGCTGGTGCTCAAGGAGAAACTGCCGGGGATGCGCATCTTCCGGAGCCTCTCGATGGTGTCGTGGGTCCTGCCGATCATCGTGATGGTGATCCTGTTCCGCTTCATGGTGCAGAACGGCTTCGGCCCCGCGAACATCGTGCTCGACGCGCTGGGATTGGAGACGACCTACTGGTTCGGCGACCCGGAGATGGCGTTCCCGCTCATCGTGTTGATGCACGTCTGGCGGAACGTCCCGTTCTACGCCATCGCGCTGATGGCGGCAATGAACTCGATCCCGGAGACCCAGTACGAGGCCGCGCGCCTCGACGGCGCCGGCGCGCTCCAGCGCTTTCGCCACGTCACGCTCCCGCAGATCTCGTACGTGTCGATGATCATGATCGTGTTGCACGTCATCTTCACGTTCAACAACTTCGAGATCGTCTACCTCTCGACGGGCGGCGGCCCACTGGGTAACACGGAGGTACTGGCGACGTACGTGTACAAAACGGCCTTCGAGACGTACGCGCTCGGCTACGCGGCGAGCATGGGCGTCGTGATGCTCGTGCTCATGCTGGTTTTCACGACCGTCTACGTGAAACTGGAGGACATGGACTGATGTTCGAGGTGACCACCGATGGCAACTGAGACAGACGCGGTCGACGGGCGAACCGAGTCGGCGAACACCGTCAGCAGATTCGACCGATGGCTGGACGAAGAGACGTCGCCCCGGCGCGCACTGGCCGTGTACGCGGTCCTCGGCGTCTTCATGCTGTTCCTGTTACTGCCGGTCGTCTACATGGTGCTGGCGACGTTCACCAACCGGTCGTTCCTCTACTCGTCTGCGCTGATCCCGTCGCTGTCGGACCTGACGCTCGCGAACTACGTGAACGTCCTCTCGACGGGCGCGTTCCAGCGGTACTTCGTCAACTCGACCATCATCGCGTCGGCTACGACCGTGCTGACGCTCACTGTCGGGACGCTCGCCGGCTACTCGCTGAGTCGCTTCGAGTACCCCGGCCGCGACTCGCTCCTGCTGGCGTTCCTGGGGACGCAGATGCTGCCGTACGTGTTGATCTTGATCCCCTTCTTCCTGCTGATGTTCACCCTGGGCCTGATCAACTCCCACCTCGGGATCATCATCGCCCACTCGGTCATCGCGACGCCGCTGGCCATCTGGCTCCTGAAGGGGTACTTCGACGACATCCCCGAGTCGCTGGACGAGGCCGCCAAGATGGACGGCTGCTCGCAACTGGACATCCTGGTCCGGGTCGTGCTCCCCCTGTCGCTGCCGGGCCTGGCCGTCGCTGGCTTCTACACGTTCACCATCTCGTGGAACGACTTCCTGCTCGTGTCGGTGCTGTCCCAGACCGGCGCGACCAGGACGCTCCCGTTCGGACTGCAGCTGTTCCAGTCCCAGAACCAGGTCGCCTGGCACCTCGTGCTCACGGCGGCGACGATCACCATGATCCCGGTCATTGTCCTGTTCGCGGCGGTCCAGCAGTGGGTCGTCAAGGGTCTCGCCAGCGGCGGCATGAAGGGCGCCTGACGACGTCCTGCCCCTCTCGTTCGCCGCTGCCCGCTCATCGACACCCCGCTGGAAGACGGGTACTATCCACGTCCCGCCGCCGTGGTCACTCCCACCTGGACGACAACCTGACAGATGTAGATATTATCATCGAAATTGCTATAACGAAACGAGATTTCGTTGCTCGATCACGAAATTTCTCTCAGAACGGCCACTCATGGCCACTAATCACTGTCTCTGCCCTTATCACACTTACTGGGAGAATACGCCTTAATTTTCGGTACTCGTGACTGATTCACGTCTCAAATGGTCTCTTAATACCTTTTCCACCCGATATGGGTTCGACAGAGCTACCTCCTCACTATCTACCTATAATGAAACAATATGGTAGAATAATCGACAATCTGATAGTATTTCCCGACTCCTGTCCAGGGCGCACACTGACGCTCGCTGTGGCCGGTCGCTGTCGCTACGTGACAGGACCTAGTGTGAAATCGACCGGAGAATCCGCAGAAGCGTCGAAACGACCACCGATGGCCGCGTTGGAACGGCGAACCGCGAGCGCTAGAACGGGGCTGCGGGACCTTCGTCGTCGTCGCCGCCGATCTCGCCGCCGCGGGAGTCACCGGGCATCGAGGGGCCCGAGCCGCCGCCCATGCCGCCACCGCCGTCCATGCCGGTGTTCGCGTGGACCGTGTCGATCTCGGGGATCTCTTTGGTCATGCGCGTCTTGATGGCCTGGATGGTCATCGGCGAGATGCCACAGCCCGAACAGGCGCCGCCGAGCTGGATGGTGACGCTGCCCTCTTCACGGTCGAGGTCCTCGATGGCCGCGTTCCCGCCGTGCATCTGGATCTGGGGGAAGTTGCGGCGCAGGAAGTTCGAAATTCGCTCCTTCAGGTCGTCGTTCGCGGCCTCGTTGGTTTCCGTGCTCATGATATCAGCTAGTCTGTCCCGCGGGCGCTTAGACCTTTGGACTCACCAGTTCGTTGCCCACATCTCGAACGGGAGCCGGGTCGCCGACGGCGGGCGTTCACTCCCCGAAGCCGAAGATACGCCGGTGCTGGCGCTCCAGTTCCTCGACGTAACGTTCGAGCACCGCCTCTATCTTCTCGTCGGCGACGACGATGGCGTCCAGACGGTCGACGGGGTCCTCGGGCAGTTCGATCCGGAACTCGCCGTCTCCATCGTAGAACGGCTCGGACTCGTTGAGGATCTGCTGGTCGATGGCGTGGATCAGCTCCGAGTCGTAGGTGTCGTTCATCGTCTCGAAGGCCTGTTTGTACGCCTTCTGTAGCTCGGGGAAGTAGTTCGCGTACTTGTCCTCGAAGCGCTCCGGGTCGAAGTCGGTCATTGCCTGACGCATCGACGCCCCCAGATAAAGGTCACGCGGTCTCCACGCGCTCGCGACCGGCCCGTCACTCGCTACCGTCGCCGCCGCGGCGCAGCTACGCCGATTATCGACGGACGGGCTGGCTGGCGTCTTTCTTCGGGAGGTAGACCGTGAGGTAGCCGACGAAGACGATGCCGAACAGCCCCCCGAGGACGAGGTACACCTCGACGTCGATGACGGTGAGGATGGCGAGTACCTCGTCGACGGTGGCGATGGGGTCGGCCAGCCCGAACGCCTCGACGTAGGTGAGGACCGCCAGGACGGCGACGAGGAACAGGTCCAGCACGTCGCGCTCTTGCATTCTCTGAGTAGTCTCTTGAGGAGATGCTTAGCTCTTTCCGCCGATCAATACAGGTGAGGGACGTATCAAACGGGGACTGTTAGAACTGAGCCGCCAATTCAAACACCTCGAAAGCCCTCGGCGCGCTCGCGCGCGCTGAGCGGGATATCCTCGCTCCTTCGTCGCTCGGATAGGGCCCGTCTCAGCCCACGCGACCCCGCCTCGCCCTTTCATTCCTCCAGGATATCTACTGCATGGCTCGCGCGATGAAACGCGCTTGCGATTAACTCCCCACTCCTCCCGGGTTCGCGGCGTCCGCCGCGAATCACGCGTCCTGACCGCTCCGCAACCGCTTGGCCGGGAGCGCGTTTCATCGCGCGACCCACCGAAAGACTCGGCACACCTCGTCTTTCGAGCCCACACTCGCTCCGCTCGCGTGGATGGGGAAGGGCAGGGCTGCAGTACAGTTCCTGGAGGACTGAAAGGGCGAGGCGGGGTCCGGGAACCCGGGCGCAGTAAGTACCGCAGCGTAGCGAGGAGCGCAGCAAGCCCCGGGACCGGAGCCCGCGGAGGGCTTTCTGTTTGTTGTTGTCGGTCTCGATTCCGACTCCAGAGAGCCCGCCGAGGGCTTTCTGGCTGTTGGCGGTCTAGTTTCTTTCAATACCAATCCAGAAGAATCACCCGTTCACTTCACACGCAGACTAACCATTCGTGGGGGACGACACAACGACGGCGTCGAACAGGTTCCGATACTCGATACGTACCGAAACCCATCAAGAATCCCGTCAACTCAACTGTTCGGCGACGATGGCGTCGGCGGCGTCGACGAAGTCCTGCTCTTTTCCAGCGGGTACCGTCGCGCCGGCGGCGATGTCGTGGCCGCCGCCGTCGCCGCCGACGGACCGGGAGGCCTCGCCCATCACGGCCGAGAGGTCGAGGCCGCGGCCGACGAGCGGACCGGTCCCGCGCGAGGACACCTTCGTCTCCTCGTCCGACTTCCGGGCGAACGCGAGGATGGGCTTGTCCGAGTCGACGCCGTCGGTGCCGAGTGCCATCCCGGCGACGATGCCGACGATGGTCTCGCGGATGGCCTCACCGGCGTCGAACCACTGGACGTGCTCCTCGTGGGTGACGCCCCGCTCCTGGACCAGCGTCAGACCCTCCGAGAGGTTGCGCCGGTGATTCGAAAGCAGGGTCTGGGCCCGGTCCAGCGCGCCGTCGCGGTTGCCCAGGCAGACCGCCAGGCCGACGTCGGCCCGTTCGTAGCGAGCGGTGGCGTTCAGTAGCGTCGAGAACTCGCTGGCGTCGCGCAACTCGGTGCCGACAGGTTCGTCAGCGAGGGTGTAGGTGGTCCCGACGAGCGAGTCGATTTTCCCGGCGGGGACGCCGCGCTCGACGGCCCGTTTGACGAGCGCGCTGGCGACGGTCTGGCGCTCGTCGTCGGTCAGGTCCGCCCAGGTCCGCCACTCGCCGTTCGTCTTGAGGTCGAGCCCCAGGCCGTCGAGGAATCGGATGGCGCCCCCGTAGTCGTTCGAGACGCCCGGAATCGGGACTTCCGTCGCGTACTCCAGCAACTTCGGGAGCGGACGGGTCTGCTTGCCGTACAGCGTGAGGTCGGTCCCTTCGTCGAGGACGCCCGCTTCCACGCCCTCGGCGACGATACCGGCGTTCGCACCGATCAGCTCCCCGCCGACGGCCTGCATGTCGCCGACGGCGCCGACGACGGCGAGGCCGGCCAGGTCGCGGTTGTCGTGGGGGGCGTCCGCGTCGCCAGGTTCCGCCAGCGCCCGGGCGAGGACGTAGGCCGCGCCGGCACCCGACAGCTCCGAGGCGCCGTTGAGCCCCTCCAGCAGGGGATTGCAGTGGAACTCGGTGTCTGCGTACCCGTCGGTCGTCACGACGGCATCGGGATGGCAGTCCTCCGGGTTCGACGGCTGGTGATGGTCGGCGATTACCGGGACGAAGTCGCCGGCGGCCGCGTGGTCGCTGATGACGTCCAGCTGGCCGGAGCCGAAGTCGGTGAAGAGAACGGTGTCGTAGTCGGTGGCGGCGATGCCCGCGATGGCCTCGGCGTCGAGTTGCTTCTCGAAGACCGTCTCGAAGTTTATTCCCGCGCGTTCGAGCGCAGACGACGCGACGGCCGCGCTCGTCAGCCCGTCGGCGTCGATGTGGGACGCGAGCAGTACCTCGTCGGCTCGCTGGAGTCGATTCGCGCACGCGACGGCGCGGTCGGCCAGGTCAGGTACCGGTCCCATGCTGAGCGAGGGTGGTGCCCGCTCGTGTATAAACCTGCGGTCGCGTGGCCGGGGCTTCCTCACCCAGCACTGTCGCTCACTCCTCGATCCGTCCCGACTCGAGGGGGAGCGAGTCCAGTCGCCGCTCCGTCCTGCGGGCGATGCCGCGACCCATCGGGACGCCGTCAACCGCCGCCCGGTACGACTCGACAGTCTCGGCCGCCGCGGCGAGGGGCACCATCGACACTGTGGTGCCCGCGGGACCGATTTCGAGCACGAGCAGGGCGTAGGGATACGAGCAGACGGCCGGTGCGGTGACCTCACGAACTCCGTCCCGCACACCTAGCGCGGGGACGTGCTGGTGGCCAGAGACCACGAGCGGGACGTCGTGGTCGTGCAGGACCGCGTGGAGCGCGTCGCCGTCGTTCAGCGGAAAGTTCGTCCAGTCGCCGCCGGGATTGTCCGGCAGGGCGTAGAGGTTGTGATGGAGCGCTACGACGGGCGTCGCTGCGTCGGCCAGCGCCGCGTCGAGCGCGGCGAGTTGTCGGTCCGAGACGCGCCCGCCCCAGGTGTCTTCCAGTCCGCCGTCCCAGCGCGCGGCGGTGTTGAGCCCGATGACGTCCACCGAGCCGACCTCCGCCCTGACCGGATACTTCTCGCCGTCGGCGTAGCGGTCGACGAACGCCGCCAGCGACGGGACCTCGTGGTCGTCGAACGTCTTCGGGACGTCGTGGTTCCCGGGCAGCGTGACGGTCGGGACGTCGAACGGTGTGACGAGTTCGTCGTAGCGATCGAAGTTCCGCGGTTCGCCGTCTTTCGTCAGGTCGCCCGGGACGACCACGCCGTCGACGTTCCGGTCCGCCACCGCCGCGACGGCGCGCTGGAGGTTCCGCTCGGTACGGTCGAACACCTTCCAGGTCCCCGTCTCCTCCGTGGCGACGTGGGGGTCGGAGACGACGGCGATCCGTGTCGACTCCGGTGCCCGAGGGCGGTCGAGTCGCGCGACGGTCGTCTCCCCGTCGAGTACGGTCGGTCCGACCTGCCTGTCGTCGGTCGGCGGTCGATTTCGAGACATCAGTTCGCGCTCCGGGCGTCGCGGTCGATGACGTGGACGCCACTGGCGTCGAGGGCCACCGAGACGGTGTCGCCCCGATCCGCCGTGGTGATCCCGTTCGTGCTCTCCAGCGTCACGGACTGGCCGTCCGGGAGCGTTCCCGCGATTCGTTTGGTCTCGCCGAGGTAGTCGACGTCTTCCACGACGACCTCCAGGTCTCCGCCGCCCATCTCGAAGTCCGAAGGGCGGGCGCTGACGGTAACCTCGCCGCACAGATCCATCGGGACGTCGGCGTCGACGGCTCCGAACCCGAAGTCGAGCGTGCCGTCGACCGCCGTGGCCGACAGCAGGTTCGAGGTACCGACGAAGTCCGCGACGAACGGCGTGGCGGGCTCCTCGTACACTTCGGCGGGCGAGCCGACCTGTTCGACCGACCCGTCGTTCATCACGGCGATGCGGTCGCACATCCGCATCGCCTCCTCCTGGTCGTGAGTGACGTACAGCGACGTCGTGCCCAGGTCCGACAGGAGCGATCCGATCTCTCGCTGGAGGCGGTCCTTCAGCTTCGCGTCGAGGCCGGTCATCGGTTCGTCGAGTAACAACACGTTGGGCTCGACAGCGAGTGCCCGCGCCAGGCCGACGCGCTGTTGCTGCCCGCCCGAGAGGTTCTCCGGGCTCCGGTCGCCCAGGTCGCCGATGCCGAGCATCTCCAGCAGTTCGTCGGCGCGGTCGCGGCGCTCGGCCTTGCCGACGCCCTGCATCTTGAGGCCGAACGCGACGTTCGCGCGGACGGTCATGTTTTCGAAGAGGGCGTAGGACTGGAACACCAGTCCCGTGTTGCGGTCCTCCGGGGGGACGTGCGTGACGTCCTCGCCGTCGAACAGCACTCGCCCCGACGTCGGCGTCTCGAATCCGGCGACGGTACGCAGGGTCGTCGTTTTCCCGCAACCGGAGGGACCGACGACGCCGAGTATCTCGCCTTCCTCGATGGTGAGCGAGAGCGATTCGACTGCGGTCTCCGTGCCGTACTCCTTCGTAACTGAATCGAGTGTTATCGTGGCCATGGTGTGTCCGTATGCGTCTGGGTCAGACTTCCTCGCGTCTGACGGTCGTAAAGCCCGTGCCGCCGACGAACTGGAGCACCAGTACCGCGACCGTGACGATCAGGAAGTAGATCGAGACGGCCGCGGCGGCGGCCAGTATCGGCGACCTGGTGATGTTCGAGTAGAGGAACAGCGAGAACGGCTTGGGGCCCCGGGAGTACACCAGCCAGGTGAAGTTGAACTCGGCGGCGGCGAGGATCCAGGTGATGATCGACCCGGCCATGATGCCGCCCTTCGCGTTCGGGACGATGACGGTCACGAACGTCCGAAGCCACGAGGCGCCGAGCGCTCGCCCGCTCTCCTCGAGCTGACGCAGGTCCATCGACTGGAACGAGCTCTGCACGGTCAGGACCATGAACGGCGATTTGAGGATCGAGTAGGCGACGATCAGCGACAGCGCCGAGCCCGCGTACTGCGGATACGTCTTGAGGAAGGCGACGCCGAGGACGATTCCCGGCGCGATCGGAAGGATCGCCATCGCGTTGATCCAGTCCCGCCCCACGAAGTCGTAACGCGTCACCGCGTACGCGATGGGGACGCCGACGAAAATGTTCAACACCATCCCGCCGGTCGCCAGCAGAACGCTGAACGCCAGGCCGGACCCGACGCCGCGGCGCGAACCGACTTCGAGGCCGATGCCCAGCGCGTGGCGCCAGTTGTCGAGCGTGACGAACCCGGCGGGGAGGATCCCAGTCCAGTCACTCGCAAACGACGCGACGAGCGTGAGCAGGATCGGGACGAGCAGGAACAGCAAGGTCACGGCGAGGGCGCCCACGACGAGCGGCCGGCCGAAGGCCGCGCTCGGGTCGAAGCGACCGAGTACCGTGCGCGACCCGGTCGTAGTTCCGCCGTCGGTCCGGAGTTCTGCTGCGTCCGTCCCGTCGGTCATATGGTCGTCACCTCCGCGCTGGTGTACTGCAACCCGAGGTAGGTGAACCCGAGCATGAACGCGAAGTAGATCACGCCGATGGCCGCGGCAGTCTGCACCTCGAAGCCGTTCGCGATCTCGTGTTGGATGCGCAGCGTCGCCAGGCTGAGGTTCTGCAGGACGAGTACCGTCCCGAAGATGGTCAGGGCCGTCCGGAACGTCAGGATGAACGAGGCGACGATACCGGGCCGGATCTGGGGGAGGGTAACGTGATAGAACGTCTGCAGCGGGCTCGCACCGAGCGACTGAGCGGCCTCCTCGGCGTCCTGATTCACCTCGGAGTAGGTCCCGCGGAGCACCAGCGCCGACCGCGGGATCAGCGAGTAGAGGTACGCGAGGAAGAGGCCGAACACCGTCGTGGCCGTCGCCAGCGAGAAGGGGTCGCCGCCAACGAGAGCGGCGAGGGCGTTCGTCACGAGCCCCGAGCGCCCCATGAGCACGACGATCAAGAAGGCGACGACGATGCCCGGGAGCGCGATGGGGAAGGAGAGGGCGGCGACCAATCCCCGCTCGAATGGGAGGTCGTACTTCTCCAGCGCGTGGGCGACGCCGACCCCGACGGCGACGCTGACGAGTGTCGTCGCCGCGGCGAACCAGAGCGTGTTCACCGCTATCTCGCGGTATACCGGATCGCTGACGAGCGTCCGGTAGAACTCTCCCGTCCAACCGACGTTCTCGTAGACTCCCACCGAGACGGAGGCGCGAGCCATCGTCGCCATCGGGAGGAACGCCGCGACCGTCGCCAGCAGGAAGAAGGGCAGGCAGAGCGCGACGACGCGCCGGTGCTCGCGATCGACTTCCGTCCGAGGATACACCAGCCGGTATGCGCGGGTCCGAAGCGCCGACAGCGGCGATCCGGTTGTCGTGGCCATCGGTTCAGAACCCGGCGATACCCGCGCCTTCGCCGATCTCGTCGATGATCCTCCCCTGCTTGTCGACGAGTTCGACCTGGTCGACGGTGAACTGCGTCGCGTCGTAGGCCGACTGGGCGGGGAACTCCTCGGGCAAGTCAAGTTCGTCGGCCCGGATGGGCCGGACGTAGGCGTCGAGGAACACCTTCTGGCCCTCGAGCGAGAGCACGTAATCCATGAAGAGCTTCGCAGCCTCGGGGTTCGGAGCCCCCTTCAACATTCCGTAGCCGTAGGGGATGTTGATCCCGCCGCTCTCGCCGTTCGGGCCGGTGAGCAGCGCGATGCCAACGTCCTCCTCGTCGACGTCGTCGATGTTGTACTTCAGGTCCAGCGCGTTGTAGTCGTACCCCGCGAACGTGGATATTTCGCCGGAGGTGAACAGTTGGTCGCGGTCGCCCTGGAACTGGGCACCGTGTTCCTGTATCTCGTTGTAGTAGTCGACGACCGGCTGGACGTCATCTAAGTCGCCGCCATAGGCCTTGTTGATAGACAGCGCGGTCGCCAGCCCGACGGCCGCCTGCGGGCCGGAGACGTGCATGTCCTTGGCGATGTCGGGGTGTTTGAGGTCCTCCCAGGTCTCCGGTTCGTCGAGGCCGCGCTCCTCGTAAACGTCCTTCCGGTAGGTGATCGCGGTCGTCATCTTCCGGGTCGTCGTCATGTGCCCATTGTCGGTCTTCAGGTCGTCGGGCACCTTGTCCCAGTTCGCCGGCTTGTAGTCCGTCGTGAACCCCTCGTTCATGGCGACGATGCCGTAGGAGTAGCCGCCGTTGTACCCCGAGTGAGTCGGGTTCGCGGCGTTCGAGCGCATGTGGGTCAGCGCCTCGCCCGAGGAGCGCTGGTCGTCGTTCATGTCGAAGGCGTACTTCTCGCGGACGTTCTCCATCACAGACGCCCAGTTCATCCACCCCGATTGGACGCAGTAGTAGTACAGTTTGTCGTCCGGGAAGTCAGACGAACTGATCTCGGTCCGGTAGTCGCCGTGACCGACCTCGTAGGTCTCGCCACCGTCGCCGATGGTCCCGGTCACGTCCGAACAGCCGGCCAGTCCGGCCGCCGCTGCCACGCCCGCACCCCGAATGAACTGCCGTCTTGTGCCTTGCATACGAGAAAACGATTCTACCAGCCCCAAAAGAAGGTTTATATGAGTGGTCTATCGTGCACCCATCCGGGAACTACTCGAACCTACCGCTACCGAGAGATATCGAGAGACACAGAGGCCCGTTCCCCAGACGTAGCCCGACGGGGATCGTCACGTCGTTTCGAAGACGGTGACCTCACCGCGCAGTGCGACGAGTACGGAGACGGGACCAGAAGGCAGGCGTTCTCGCCGTGTCCGACAGTACCGTCACGCGACGTCGCGCCGTTCGGTGAGCGTGACCGTTTCGCCGTCCGATTCCACCGTCGTTTCGATGGTCACCCAGCCGCCGGCTCCCTTGACCGCGATTGCGTCACCGAAGGAGAGTTGGATTCGCTTCGTCGCGGTGTGGGACTTGCCTTCCTCCAAGGTGCCGACGTCGGCCGACCCCTGCCAGACCTGCTTGCCGTTCGCCTGCTTGCCGGCGTAGATCTGCGTGGCGACGGAGACGTTCTCGGCCGTCGCGTTGTGCCGGTTCGTGACCGTCGACGTCACGTCACGACAGGTCCGTCCACACTTCTCCGTGTTGTCAGCGACGACCGTGAACGCCGGTTCGTCGGGCGTCGTCTCGGTCCCGTCGTCTCCACCGCTGGTATCCGGTGGCGAAGCCGGCGTCTCTCCCGGAGCGGCCCCGTTGCCCGGCGCGTTGTCGGGCCCGAAGCCCGGACCGTGACCGGATCCGAACCCACCCGCCACGGCGCCACCCGATCCGACCACGAGGAGGGCGACGATACCACACACTGCGATCAGTCTCGCGTTCATCTATCGACGGACCGGTACGTCGTGATCGGTGTTACTTATCCAGTCGCTAAGCACTCACTCGGAACAGGCGACCGAAATTCGCCCGTCGTGAGCCAGCCGGGCGGAACGCGATCCAAGACAGGGATTCAGCGGCACACGCCGGTGTTAACATGAAATTAAGGGGGGGACGAGTGGCTGACAGGGACTATTCAAGGCACGAATCGCTGCCGCCCCTCACTCCCGATGCGTCGGGGCGGCGTCCTCGACGACGGCACAGGCCAGTATTTCGAAGTCAGCCGTTTCCGGGACGACGTCGACGTCGATGCCGTGGCCCTCGGTGGTTTGCCGGGTGGGTTCGCCGATTGCACCGACGACGGCGTCGTTCAGACCCGCGACGGCGTCGTCGCGGACGCCCCGCTCGTCTGCAGCGTCGAGGAAGTGCTCGACCGTGAGCGAGGAGGTAAAGAGCGCGGCGTCGAGGTCGCCGTCGGCCGCGAGTTCGACCGACTCGCCCGCCTCGTCGGGCCGTACGAGCCGATAGAGAACAGTCTCGTGGACGTCGGCGCCCGCGTCGGCGAGTCCGTCGGTCAGGACGGGTGAGCCGTGATCGGAGCGGGCCACCTCGACGCTGGCCCCTCCGACGTCGTCTTCCAGGGCGGCGACCAGTCCCGATGACGTGTACTCCTCGGGAACCACGTCGACGTCGTAGCCCGCCTCGCGAAGGGCGTCTGCCGTCGCGGCGCCGATAGCGCAGACGGTCGAGTCTCCGGGCTCCCAGCCCGCCGCGGCCGCCAGTTCTACGCCGGTTTTGCTCGTGAGGATCACGTAGTCTGCGCCCTCACGCGGAGCGTTCCCCGTCGGTTCGATGGCGAGCATTGGGTCGGCGACGGGGTCGGCACCAAGCGATTCGAGGAGTTCGACCGCCTCGTCCATGCGCTCGTCGTCGGGCCGGAAGACGGCGACGCGGAGACGGGGTTCCTCACGCATCCTCGGTGGCCTCCGATCGCTCGTTCCGCAGAAATTCGACGACGCGTTCGCGCTCGCCCGCGACGTCGCCGACGACGGTGATGGCGGGCGGTTCGATACCCTGTTCGTCGCGGACGTCGACGATGGTGTCGAGCGTACCGACGGCGACCCGTTGTTCGGGACGGGTAGCTCGCTCGACCAGCGCGACCGGCGTCTCGGGGTCCATCCCTGCCTCCCGGAGCGCGTCGGTGTAGTCCGGGAGCTTGCCGACGCCCATCAGGACGACGATGGTGCCGCCCGTCGCGGCCAGGGCATTCCAGTCGATTGCCGACTCCGCCTTCGTCGGGTCCTCGTGGCCCGTGACGAAGGAGACAGAGGAGGCGTGCTCGCGGTGGGTCACCGGGATCCCGGCGACTTCCGGGCCGGCGACGGCGCTGGTGATGCCCGGCACGACTTCGAAGGGGATCTCGTTCTCGGCGAGGTGAGCCATCTCCTCGCCGCCGCGGCCGAAGACGGTCGGGTCGCCGCCCTTGAGCCGGACGACGTCGGTCCCGTCCTCGGCGAGTTCGACCAGCCGCCGGTTGGTGTACTCCTGTGGGGTCCACTCGCCACCGGCGCGCTTGCCGACGTCCTCGCGCTTGTCCGCGGGGATGGCGCCCAGAATCTCCGGGCCTGGAAGCTTGTCGTGGAGCACGACGTCGGCCTCGTCGATCAGTCGCTTCGCCTTGACGGTCAGCAGTTCCGGGTCGCCGGGGCCGGAGCCGACGAGGTAGACGGTCCCGGTCATTTGTCGATCGGTCCCCCCTCTTCGACTCTCTCTTCGTCGTCGGTCTCGACGGCGGAGGCAGCGTCCTCGTCCGCCTCGCCGCCATCGTCGAGTTCTTTCTTCGCCGCCTCGATCAGTTCCTTTGCACCCTGGTCGGCCAGGTCCGCGGCGAAGGACTTTGCGCCCCCGACGTGGTGGTCGACGGGGACGTCCCGCGTCGCGCTCACTTCCTCCGTCCCGTCCTGGGAAAGGACCCGGACGCGCGTCCGGACGGACCGTCCCTGCAGCACGGCGTGAATGCCCAGCGGCGCGACGCAGCCGCCGCCGAGTTCCTCGAGGATGGTCCGCTCGACCGTCGTCTCAGCGCGCGAGCGCGGGTGGTCGAGCACGTCGTTTATATCCTCGGCGAGTTCGCCGTCGGCGGTCGCGACCGCCAGCGCCCCCTGGCCCGGCGCGGGGACGAACGTGTCGGTCGATAGCGGCGTCGCCTCGACGTTGTACAGCAGCCCCGAGCGTTCGAGCCCCGCCCGGGCGAGGACGATGGCGTCGAACGCGGTGTCGACGTCCCGGCCTAGCGCCTGGCGTTCGATCTCCCGGAGGCCGTCGAACCACTCCTCGACGTCCTGGTCGTACGGGAAGACGTAATCGTCGTCGTCGACCTTCTCCTTGCGTTCCTTCTCCTCCTCGCTACGTTCCTCGTGTTCGGCCTGCAGCGAGGGGGCCAGCAGCTTCTCGACCCTCGTGTCGACGTTGCCCCGAAGGGGCTGGACGTCCAGGTCGGGCCGCTCGGCCAGCAGCTCGGCTTTGCGGCGCAGGCTCGACGTACCGACCGTGGCGCCCTCGGGGAGTTCCGAGAGCGTCGCCCCGTCGGCGGTGACCAGCACGTCCGCGGGGTCGGCGCGCTGGGGGACGGCCCCGACGACGAGCGAGTCGGGCTGTTCGGTGGGGACGTCCTTCATCGAGTGGACGGCGGCGTCGACGGAGCCGTCGAGGACCTGCTCGTCCAGGCTGCGGACGAACGCGCCGGTCTTGCCGAGGCGGTGGATCAGCTCGTCGCGGATCTGGTCGCCGGTCGTCTCCACCTCGACGATCTCGACGTCGTAGCGGCGGTCTTCGAGCGCCTCCCGGACGGCGGCGGCCTGGCGGAGCGCCAGGTCCGACCCCCGCGTCGCCAGCCGCAGCGTCCCTCGCGTAGTCATAGCTGTGACTCCACGGTCAGCGGTGAAAAGTCTGCTACTTCGGTGGCGTGACCTTCGGCTGTCGATACGTTCCCGTCCGGTCGACGGTTCGGCCACCGCGAACCGTGAGTTTATATTCACACAGTTTAGTCCACGATAAAATGTTGCTACTCCAGCTCGGGGGCACTATGCAGCTTCTGTTCATCCTGGCGGGCGGCGTCGCGGTGGCGCTGCTACTGGCCTATACGATGTTCAACTACTTCGAACTCTTCAGCGAACGGTAGGCCGTCGACCTGCTCCCAGGCGGTCACCATGGCTCGTCCTTGAGCCCGAGCCAGTAGGCGATGGCGTTGGTCACCACGTGCAACAGCGGCGTCGCGACGAGGATGGCGACGATGACCGGGACGGTGAACGTCTCGGTGAACCAGCCGAAGTCGGCGACGGCGGCGAGGAGGAGCGCGCCGACGACGAAGTCTAGCTGGTCGAGGCCGGGGAACGCGGCACCGCGCTCCCGTCCCGTCCGGCGCTTGAGGAAGGAGGCGCCGATGTCACCCAGCATCGCACCGAGGGCGAGGCCGACGGCGGCAAGTAGCGGAAACTCGGGGAGCGACGCGATTCCGAGGACGTCGTTCGCGGCCCCGTTGACGGCGTTGAGCGCGAGGGCCAGCGCCGTCCCGACGACGGTGCCCGCGAGCGTCCCGCGCCAGGTCTTCCCATCGCCGAGGACCCGCTTACCGTCCCACGTCCGACC